>Ga0070734_10003055_pt1 | contig 18506 bp, 22 predicted proteins | sample Coa_R1_8_FD_66444 | JGI IMG/M metagenome (GOLD analysis project Ga0070734, IMG submission 66444) | Surface soil microbial communities from Centralia Pennsylvania, which are recovering from an underground coalmine fire - Coalmine... | ecosystem: Environmental > Terrestrial > Soil > Unclassified ... | reverse complement strand
CGGGATTCCGCGCCCGTTGTCGGTCACCTCCAGCGAGTTGTCGGCGTGGATTCGAACGAGAATCTGGGTGCAGTAGCCCGCGAGCGCTTCGTCGACCGAGTTGTCGATCGCCTCCTTGAACATCTGGTGGAGGCCGCGCTTGCCGTTGTCTCCCACGTACATGCCGGGGCGCTTGCGCACCGCCTCGAGCCCTTCGAGGACCTGAATCTGGTCGGCGGTGTAGTCGCCCGTGACGCGGCTGAGGATCTCCTCGATGTGTTCAGCCTGATCGTCTTTCGCGCTCTGGGCCGGCTTTACCGGCTCTTGGGGTGGGTTAGCGTCTTCGAACAGGTTGTCGTCTGCCATGGGTGTGCAAAAGGCCCGCGATTCGGGCGCCCTTTGAACCTAAATTGTACCTGATTCTTTATCTGTCCTCCCCTCCGGGTCCGGAATCTGTCCTCCCCTCGGGAGGACTAGCCCGAAGGGCGAAGGGAGGGCGTCGGCCGCTAACCTCCGTGTCCCGGTGCCACTGGCTTCAGCCAGTGCGTCATCCACCGCGTATAGTGGGGCAATGGGAGTGCCCCGGATCCCAGCCTGGACCCTCAAACTCCTCGCAGCCTCGCTCCTAGCCGCGATACTCCCGGCCGGCGCCCAGCCCGCTGCCACCGATCCGCTCGAAGGCTTCGTCCTCGACCGTTACGGCAGGCCGGCTTCCGGAATCGAGGTCATGCTTACTTGGCGCCGGATGAGCACCCCCGACACCAAGCTGCTCGCGACGGTCAAAACCGATTCCGCCGGCCACTTCTCGTTTCCCGCCCGGCCGCCCCGTCGCCGGCTAGAGGACGTGACAATCGTCGCCTTCGGGCCGAGCGGCGAAGCGGCCTATGGCTTCGTGCCCGGTTCTGCCGGGGCGTTGCGCTTGCGCTTGCCGTCAACCTCCACCTGCCGCGTCCACGTGACTGACAAATCGGGACGGCCCGCGGCCGGCCAGACGCTGGACATCCTCCCGATGGGCATAGGCCCACCCGAGTTGAGGCGGCGTTTCCGACGGACGGCGGACCGGGATGGGCTGATCACCTTGACCTACAACGCGAAGCAACAACTTTTCGTGACCTGCCCCGAGGATTCGACGGACGCCTACAATGCGTGGACGGTGAACTTCCCGGCCGAGGGCGCCACCCGGGACTGGCCGATCAACTTGTCGCCCGCATGCAGCATCGGCGGACGCGTCGTGAGCGGGCCCAGCGACGAGCCGGTTCCGGGCGTCGAGGTCGAGGCCACGTTACAGGGCAATGGCGGGCAGCCGACTTGGCGCGCCGTGACCGGGGTCGACGGGCGCTTCGCGATCAAGAAGATATGGCCCGGTAGTTACGGGCTTGCGATAAGGAATTGCGAGTTCTCCGCTCACCACGTGCCCGACTGGCTGCATGGAATCGAGGTCAAGCCGGGCGACTCGGTCGACCTGCATGACCTGAGCATCGAGAAGCCCGCTCATTTGCGCTGCGCGGTCTACAACAGTCGGAGCCACAAGCCGGTCGTCGGCGCATGGGTCAACGCGACTTGGGCCTTCGATCCCATCGGCGAGACCGACGAGAATGGCATCGCCGACCTCGTCGTCAGAGCCGGCGAGGCCACCGTCACCATCGGCGGCCTCGCGAAGCGCTGCACGCTCACGCCGGATCGCCTGAGCGAGGTCGAATTCGAAGTCGAACCCGACGCACCGCATACCAACGAACTGCTCCCTTCAGCCTTCGCGAAGGTGATCGACCCGGAGGGACGGCCCGTACCCTTCGCGATCGTCGACTCATCCGACTCGGACGAGTGCGTCTTGACCGACGCGCAGGGCAACTTCGACTTGCGTTGCTTCAACCCGAATATGACGATCCGGGTGAGAAAGGGGGCGCTCGCTACCCGAACCCCGGTGGGCAGCGGCTCAGACACAGCCGAAGGGCCGAAGGTTTTCCGGCTCGAACGAGGCGTGCTCGGCAGTGCCCGCGGCCGGGTGAGAGGAGCCGACGGCAAGCCCCTGGCCGACGCGAACGTGGACATCCTGCGGGACGACCCTCACTGGTATTGGACGCCTTTCGAGACGATCACAACCGGACCCGACGGCGGGTTCACGGTGGGCGACCTGTGGCCGGGCGTCCGCTTTCGCATCGTCTACCGGGGCCAGGGTAGCGAGTGGTTCACGCTGCAAACCGGCGAAGTCAAAGGCCTCGGCAACCTCCGGCTCGCGGCATTGCCGAAGGAGGGCGATTGACTTGACCAGATGCTTGGACTTAAGAAGACTAGGCCCGGCCCTGGCCGCATCACTAATCGTGTCGATCATAGGCTGCGGAGGCAACGGAGGCAACGGAGGCACAGGCAACAAGTTCGCCGACTTTTGGGTCGGGATCGTTCGCGGCTCCGATGGCACCGACCCAAACGCGCTGCTTTCGATCTCCACGGAGGGCGCGATTACCGGCGAGGAGGAAGTGTCGAACGGCAGCCTCTCCGCCTATGGTGTGGGCAGCTTCTATACGATGACCGGCAGGGTCACGCAGTGGGGCACGTTCACGATGACCGGTTCGTCACCCGGCCTACCAGACCGGACGTTCTCCGGCACCGTCTCGATAGGCACCGATGGGGCTCTCGTTGGACGGGGAACGATGTCCAGCGGCGGGGCGCCTGTGACCATAACCTTCGCTCTTAGCGGTAGCCACACCTCGGCCAACGGAACGGGCGGGGCCGGATGAGTTTGTCGTTGGCGATGACGATGCAAACCGCTCGGACTTTTGGCGCTCCTAGAGGCTCTTCTAAGCGGGTGCGTCTTGGTCGCCGTCCTGATGACGATGATGGTGCTCAGCCGCCGGTCCCGCGACAAGCATCGGACACCGGACGTGGAGTGAGTCTCCGGCGCTCTCCCGCCGCGCTCGCGATCGTCACGTGCGGACTCCTCGCCGGTTGTGCGAAGCCCGAAGCCAGCATCGTCGGCACCTGGCAGATCGACCCCGCATCCGTGCTGACGGGCGACCGCCACACGGATGAGATAACCAAGAGCGCGCTCCAAATCGCGACCCTGCACTGCGAGAAGGATCACACGTACACGTGGTCGTTCTCCGCTGGAAGGTACGAAGTTCGCGGCCGCCACGTGACGTTCACGCCGACGACCGACTTCGACCTCAGCATGGGTGGCAAGGTCCGTGATGCCGAACTCAGTTCGGACGGCAAATCGATGACCACAACCTCGGACGCCGGCAAACTGCTCCGGCTCCTCAAGCTCGACTAGATCGCCGGATTCTTGCTCCTCTGCTAGACACAGCCCTGCATTTCCCCAGCGGGATTAGTCCCGCTCACATCCGCGCCCGACGCTCCAGTCGCGAGATAACCCAGAGCGTGGCGACCGTGGCGGCGACCAAGGCGACAAACGGCCAAGCGCTGCCCTCCCGAGGTGAGAAACAGAACGTCACACCCTCGGCGATCAGCACGAACCAAAGCGAGATGACCTCTCCGGACGGTCCCGTGTCCGGCGGAGCCTTCACGGGGCGCACGCGCCGCTTCACGGGTTCTGTGGGATGTCACCGCCGCGCCCGGTCGGCAACGGCTCCCGGGCGACTCCAGAGCGGGGGCTAACCGGGGCCACTCGGGCGCCTACCGGCGCTCCGCCCGGGCCATCGTCGAACGGCCGGCGCCGCCGCGAAAAGTGGACGCCATATCCCCACTGCCCGCGCCATCCGCTGCCGAAGAACAGCGCGATGGCGACCGCGCAAATGGCCATCACCGGCCCGGCCGGCTTCGGCCCGACCACGAGGAGAACTCCAACGGTGAGCAAGAGCCACATGAACGCCGCCAGAAGCGCCACCTCCAGCCACCGGGGCGCGAAACGCCGACGGGACATCACGACTCGGAGTCGCGTCCATCGAAGGGAGCGATCGATGGCTCTCGATGCCGACCTCATGGGTCGAGTATATCGGGCCCCCGGAACCGGAGTCAGAACCCCCACCGCTTGGGTAGCGGCTTTCGCGCCTCGCGCCGATACCGGGTGCTCAACGACTTCCGAACGCTCCTCCACTTCGAGCGGCTCACCTGAACGACGTGTCCGTCGGCGAATGCGACCGTTCGACTCCCGTCCGGCCATGCTTTGGAATCGTAAAAGAGGATCGCGCTCTTCTTGCTCGCCCCGAGCTTATCGATATTCACTCCTCCGATCCGCAGGTTGAAGAGGAACTCTCCGCCCCGGGGATTCGAAGCTCTTAGCTCGCGCCAGGGTTGCGGAGGCGGCTCGTTCGGCCCCTTCGGCGGCGCCTCGTCCATCTTGGAAAGGGCGGAAAAGAGGTCCTCGAGAGGATGCTTCGACGGCGGCTTTTCGAGCCCCTCGGCATAAGCATTGATCCCGATCCGCACGATCGTCTGATTTTGAACCCAGGGCATCAGACCGTCCCAGTCGTAGGCGTAATTCAGTGCGGCCGTCGCGAGCAGCTTGGCCTTCTTGGCGCTCGCGGCTTTCGGAGTCTCCGGCCCCTTCGAGGCGACGGCCAGGCAAATCACCGCAGCGCCGACAAAGAACCCGACTAACGACGATAGACGCACTTCGATTGCTCCGGAGTTAGGGTACGCGAATTCCAGGCCCCCAAAGCCGCAGCCGTATCATGTCCTCGTGCCCAAGCGTTGGGACAAGGCGCTGGCGCTCGTCGGCGCGATCCTCATCGTCGCGTTCTGCTTCCTCCTCTTCGAAGGCCCCGGCGGAAGGTGGGCGTGGCTCATTCTCACCCCTCCTGGCACCCGCGACCCGCGCCTCGTCGGCGTGTGGACGGGCACGTGGCACTTCCTCGAGGAGCCTGAGCCGCGTAGCAAGGTCACGGTCTTCCGCGCCGACGGGACCGGAACCTACTCCGACGAAGGGCGCTACCAAACGCCGTTCGAGTGGGGAACGCGCGCCGGGGTGCTGTACACGCGCCGCATGGCGACCGACGCCTGGTCGGGCCGAAAGCTGCCCTACGAGCTATCCCCGGACGGCAAGGCGCTCCACTTTCGAGGCGCCCGCAAGATGTTCGACCTCGTCACCGAGGATATGCACAAGCAGTAGCGCCGAGCCTACTTCCATTCGAGCGAGAAGCCATACAATTACGGTGTGATCGAATTGGTCCGAGCCTCGATGGTGACGGTTTCACTCTTGGTCTTGCTCTCGACAGCGCTTGGGCGCACACCTAATTCGGCGCCATCGAGCAAGTGGATTCGCGTCGCGGACATCGCCGGCCCCTTAGATGGAACCAAGGCGGGCGGCGCCGACTGGATAAAGCTGCTCGAGGAGCTGAAATTCGAGGGTCATGGCGATCTCGTGCGTCATCGCCGGAGACACTTGGGGAATGGGAGTAATGGTGCCTCACGGCCACGTCTGGCGCGACCGAGCATGCCTGCGACAAGCAGCCGAGAGGACCAATATCTACCTGCGCTTGACGCGGCTTTCTCCGGACATGCCGGAACTCACGGTACGGCCACGCTAGCGGGTTGGCCTCCCCCCCCCCGACTCCAACGATACAATGTAACCGTCATGACCCCAAGGTTTTGGCGCGAGCGGCATCTGTATTCGGCGACGACGAAACTCACAATGTGTGCCGCGATACTGCTATTGCTGGCTGGTATCTCAAGCTTGGTCGTAGCTTGCGACCGCTTGGTCGAAAACCTTGCCATGGGTTATTGGGTTGGAAGGCTGCCCTTTTCGGTCAATGTCGGTAGCCCGCACGTATGGCCGCCGCTGGCGATAAGCCTCGGTATGTCGTACGCAAGCATCGGCTGCTCGTTTCTCGCCCGTAGGCTCGCGAAGTCAGACATTGACCGAGTCGCTCCCCATGGCAGGTGACCACCATTCAACGGCACCTCTCAACCGTCGTAAGATGGCGGCGGCGACGGGCTCGGAATCGCCCGGCGATTCTATGAGCCACATGGAGCGGCGACGACCTCGACTCCCGAACGCTTGGACCCTCGGCTGCATCTGGGCCATCTCCACCACGAGCCCCATCCTCTCCCTCGCGTGTCTGAATCTGTACGTCACGAGCGACCACGCCCGTTCCTACCCTGCCGAACTCGTTCGGGCGGCGAAGTCGATCGGGCTGGTCTGCCTCGCCGTGGGGTTCGGCGTCAGCCTGGCCGTACTTGGGCTCGCCTACCTGTTCCACCTGTTCGAGACAAGATTGTCGCACCGTGCTCAGGCGATCGTCGTTCTCGGCGTTTGGGCGCTGACTTGCGCCTGCGGACTATTGCAGCGCCGCTGACCCGACCCCACGAGAACACATCGAAGAAACCCAGCGCCGGCCGTCCATGTTAATAGATGCGGGGGCCCGAAAGTGATGCGATGCGCGAGGAGCCGAATAGCGGTAGGCGTGGGGTTGGCCTTCGCCCTCGCCTCGTGCGGACCGGCCCACAGACCCAAGGCGTCCCTCGACCCCGCGGCCGCAAGCCGTGAGCAAAAGCAGATAGCCGCCCTCATCGACGACCTCGGCGTTCCCGTCGAGGGGCTGCACGGTTCCTGCATGCCGTATCCCCACTCGAAGGCCGACGATGCCTACGCCGGCCTCCTCAAAATCGGAGCGCCGGCCGTACCCGCCCTGATCGACGTTCTCGCCGACTCGAACGTCTATCGCCGGGCCCATGCCGCCGGGCTGCTCGGCGAGATTGGCGACCCCCGGGCGGTGCCGCCTCTCGATGCGCGCTTAGATAAGGAGGTCGATGCGAATGGCTGGGTTATCGACGCCGTGGGCAACCTCCACGACCCGCGCTCGGTCGATGCCCTCGTCCCGCTGCTTTCGAAGGGTTCCGGCGTGATTCATTCGCTCCCCGCCACGGTCCCGACCGTAGGCCAAAGAGCCGCCTACGCCATCGCCGAGATCGGAAAGCCCGCGAAGGCGCGCCTGATGCTCGCCCTTCGGTCGAGCAACCCCGACACCCGCGCCAACGCCAAATTCGCGCTGGATCGCTTGTCCAAACGCGCGGGCTGAGTTGGCGGGCAGTCGCTGGCCCCGAACGTGGCCCGCTACCACGGGCTCAGACGCACTTCGAGAACGCTGCTTCGGTGGATGCGCCACGCCCGGTCGAGCTTTCTCACCTCGTAGACCGCATGCGGTCCACCGGACACGCGCTCCTTGAACGACCCGGTGTACTGCCGCCACTCGTCGGCCCGGATCGCCGTCATCTTCCACCGGCGCCGCTTCTTCCCGGGTTCGCCGATGAAGCCCTCCCCGATCGTCGCGACCCGCACGTCCCACCCCTTTCCATGCGGCGAGATGCTCGTGATCCGATCCGGCGCGGTCCCGTGCATACCCCTCAGGCGGTGGAACGTGTCCATGAACGCGACGCGGCTTGCCGGCTTTCCGTTGAGCCAAGAGTGGTCCGAGGCGTCGTCGCTGCTCCAGTCCGGTCCCAATAGCTTGAGCTTGCCCGTTTTATCGTGCTCACGGCGGAAGGAGTCGTCGTACAGCCCCTGGAGCGTGCGCCGCATCCCGGCGGACGATTTCGAGGGTCCGTGGCATAGCCCTGGGCCAGCGGGGGCGAGCAAAAGCACCAACCCCAGCGCCCCCGCCGCGCTTCGTCTCAACCGCATGGTCAACATTATTGCGCCGGCCGCAAGCCGTACAATGCACTCGATGATCCGGGTGCCGGCCTGGGCAATAGTTGCAAACCGAGCCTCGTGGAGCGTTCTGCCGCTTGCCGCGATGCTCTCGACGTCGCTGCCGGCGAAGACTTTGGCGGACTATGAGCTGCCCGGGTGGGTGCGGATCGGATTCTCCTACCGGCACTACCCCGCCGCCAAGCTTCGCGCTCTCAACTCGGCCGACCCCGGAATCCTGAAGGCCCGCGACCTCGGCGAGTCCATCGGCCAGACGATCTACTACGCGCGGCCCGCTCGGCAATGGAGGGCGAGGGAGTCGCTCAAGCGAATCGCGTATCCCCAGCACGTCGACTTCCACCTGGATGCCTGGCCGCCCGGCAGCGCCGGGCGAGGCAGCGATTGGGAGTGGGGCCGACCGCCCGCTTGGGTGGATCTCGGCGGCACCTCGGGGCCCGACCCGTCCCAGTTGCATACTCTCTTCGGCAATGCCGACGGATCCTTGCTGAGGAGCGGCAGCGGGGGCCACCGCTACTACGGCGTCGAGGCGAGACGTGGCCACCTTTGGGAAGCGCGCGAGCTCCTGAAGCGGCTCGCTACGGATCACCACTTCGGGTTGCGGCTAGACTCTTGGCCGCCGGACTCGGCAGGAGAGGGCTCGCTCTGGGAGAACGGGCATGTCGTCAAACACTTTAGCGAGCGGGTCTGGAGTGGCAGTTACTGACGGAACGGTTAGATCGAATCATTCATTCCAAGCGCCGCCTCAGGAAACCTGAGCCAGACTCAGGGCAACCGTGAGCTATTTCGTCGCTGCGCTCGTGATCGCGTCCGCCCAGGTTCGCCAACCGACCCTCGAGCCGCAAGGCAGGTGGAAGCTGGTGCTGAGGAACCTGGCGATTCCAGGGTTACCCGCGAGCTCCTACCTCGTGATCTCGCAGCCCGACAACGGCGACGGACCGATCTCGGTGCGGCTGACGGTCGACTCCAAGCCCTGCTCGCGCGTCAAACTGCCCGACGGTCTCTTCAACTCTCGCAGCGGCGTCCGCCTCTTTCGGCGCGGCGGGGACTACCTTCTGGCCTTCGGGTCGGGAACGGGAACCACGCTCCTGACCCATTTCGTTCGCATCACCGCCCGGCCTCGGCGCCTGATCCCGGAGCTAAACGCGGAGGGGACCGCCTTCCAATACGCCCCGCTGCACCACTTTCAAATCGACGGAAGGTTCGACGAGCACCTGCGCCACCGGGACGCCACGCGAGGGCTCTACACGAGACACTGGCGGTGGAGTAATCGCAAGCACCGATTCGTCGTCACCGGGATTTCCCACTTGCGCGGTTGGGACGGGTGGGGCGACGAGAGCCTGAGGTGAGTGGTTCCAGGCTCGTGAATCCCCAGATCAGCGCAGCACGTGAACTCAGTGAATCCCGTGAACCTTCTTGAGCCGGGTGAATTGGAACTGAACCCACATCCCGTTCGCACCTTGCAGCAACAAGTGTCCCCAGATAATGGCGGACATTGCGCTGTGACCAGGTTGGTGGGCAGCCCAAGATATCAGACCGAATGCCGCCCCGCCAAGAACAACCAAGATTAGAAGGCCTCGAAGCTGGACACGCCTAACATCACGCCCGTAAGCGTCCACTGAATGAGTGTACGTTACGCAATTCGGCAGAGCGCTGCGTCGCCGCTCGCGCCCACGTTCGCTGCAGCACACCACTACGACTTAACTTGGCCAACTCGCTTTAAGCGCAGCCTTTCGCCTCCCGGAGGGATTCTCATCGTCATGCCGGTGCCAGTGAAAGAAACAACAGCCTCTACTCGTGGCATAGGCATCGGCTCCGAACCCGGATAGGTTCCATGTGGCCCCGCCTTGTACTTGTCCGCCCGCGTGCGTAGGTGGCCGACCGTGTCCCAATGATAGTGTCCTTCGTAGATCCCGGTTTGCGTATAGGCTAAGGGCCCGCCGGACTTGGAAGCTCTTGCGACATGCAGGCTTGGCAACCTCCTTCTTTCAAACGTCTTGGTGAACCGACCGTCCGGATGGAAGGTCCATAGATCGGTGTTAGCATCCAGCCACACACCGGTGATGTTGGGGTGTGCGGGGCGCCGAGCCAGATGGGCGTGAGAGTGACCGCATAACAGAGCAGTGAGGACGCCGACCAGGATCGGGCTCATAACCGCATTCTATCGCCAGCACACGCCTCCGCCCGGACGCCCCACGCCTTGGGTCGCTCTGGACTTGAACTCCAGAGCGATCGACTCCTACGATGGCGCAGTCGTCTTACAATGCATCAATGCGACACCTGATGACGCTCGCGCTCGCCACCGCGATGCTACTGGCTCAATCAACCAGCGTTGAGGGGCGGGTTAACTTGGCGAGCTCACAGTCCACTTGGGTGGACTTGGGATGGATCGCACACGACCTTCCAGAACCAATCCCTTGGAACGCCCATAAAGGTGACCCGCACGCCGACGAGACGACTGTGGAGATCATCTCGGTGAACGGTTCTCCGTATCGCTTCCATGGCATTTTCGACGGGACCAATAGTGAGTTTCTAAGGACCGGCTATGTGAACTGGGGGTACGGACTCATCGCCCATGTGGTGGCAAAGCGCGGCCACCTGTGGCAAGAGCGAGAGATATTGAAGAAGGGCGCGCAGGAACGACACTTCGAGCTCCACCTGTATCCCTGGCCCCCAGGCTCGAACGGCAAATCTTCGCTCTGGAAGTGAGCCCGTTACCACCGTAGCTCTACTCCGACTTGCTCCGCAGCTTCGCTTGGCTCCGCCGCTTCGCGCTGGTCCTCATTGCAGAGCCATTCGCGGCAGAACTTGTGGACCCCGTCGTCAGCTACGCCCCTCCGGCCTGGATAAGAGCATAATCCGCTGTGATGAAGAGCACCAAGCCGTCGAACCCTCTCACTAGTAGGCTTGGCGGCAACGTGAAGGGCATTTGCCTCTCCTGTTTCGCCGTTGTCGCGGCAGGATGCGGGAATCGGCCCAGCGTCGTACGCGCTGAACCCAACCGGAAGCCCCCTGATCTTCAAGCAATCCTCAGGGAGCGACTGAAGACGGTCGAAAGCCCGGCCGAAGGCGAACTCGTGCGTTTACCGGATGGACGGGTGAGCGTCTCCATTTTCGATCGAGCTACCAAGCGTCGCCGGAACCTAGGGTTCTTTGAAGAGCAGCGTAAGTAGTTTGCAAGGTACGCGCGGGCCAATGCTTTCTCTTCACCAGGGACTGCGCCGCTTCGCGTCGATAGGTGACCAGCCACATGCAGAGCGAGGCGCCTAGATAGAGCGGGCAAGCCGGAGCGTCGTACAATGAGTTCAATGAGTCAGCTCCCGGTCGCACGTCTGGATCCCGGCTTCTGGCTTCGCCTTCTTAGCCGCACCATCTTCGTGCTCGGGTTCATCATTTCAATTTGGATGGGTACCTCGCGAGAAGCCCGCCCCTACGCCCTGCTGCCACTCTTCTCCGGCATAGTCATCCACCGGATCGTATATCGGGCTTCGAACCGGAGAATTGAACGCGCCCGCTTTGCGGTCGATAGATAGCCTGCGCCATGCAGAGCGCTGAGCCTAGCTAGAACGGAATCGCCGAGCGTCGTACAATCGAGTAGATGCACAGGCTCATCACCTTTAGCGTGCTCGTCGCGCTGATTGCCGGGACTAGTGAGATGGCACCGGCTATGCCTAGCATGAAACCCCTGGAATCAGCGTTCACGACCCAAAGCCTGATGCATCAAACACCCTCTCGAGCCATCCTGTTTGAGCGCTCAAAGCTGGTCGCCCACTCAACGAGCGAGCTCTTCCACTTTGAGCCCTTCCACGTTGGCTTGAATCCCAGCCACTGGCTTGTCACGTCCAGTGGCGCAATCGACCGGCGTGAAATCGACGTTGAATTCGGACCTAGCAGCTCCTTCGTTCGGGCCAAAGACTGACACCTAGAGTTCTTCACCCAAAGAGGAGGTAGCTGAACGGCGCCGGGTCGACTGGTGCTCCGCAGTCTTGTATTCCCTCGCCATAAGTGCCAATCACTAGGCCTTCGGCGCCGAGTCCGCGAGCCACGAGAGGATCGCCCTTTGGAAACGCGAATCGTCGTCCACGCCGCTGGTCATGAAGTCCGCATCCTCGTACGGCAGCCTCCAATTGGAGCCTTCGGTTCTAACCGAGAACACGATTGGTCGCGGATGCATGGACCAGAGGAACAAATTCCAGATAGGGTCCAATACAACAACTCTCGACTCGTCGAGCTCCGCTTCGAGGCTCTCGTAGTGATCGGTCGACGTGACAATCTTGAAGGTGTAACCAAGCAGATCCAGGTTCTGCGCTACGAACTGCTCCATGCCCCGATCGGTATCCCATTCCCGGAGACCAAGAACGATGAGCGCGAGCGCCGCGGCGGTCTCCATTGAGTTCGACATTACCGTCCCGCGGGGCGAACGAGGGACCACGACGTTCGCAGCTTCGACAGCGCGGGGAGAAAGTTGGAGCGGGCGACGAGACTCGAACTCGCGACAGCCTGCTTGGGAAGCAGGAACTCTACCACTGAGCTACACCCGCTCGTAAGTCGATTGTAGCCCAACCCCGGGCCCGCGGTCGCCTACTTGGGCCGGAAGAAGATCACCGGAACCGCGCCGTTGATCGCCTCCGGGCTCAGCGGCTGCGCTTGCCAACCCGCCTGCGCGTTCAGGAACTGCTCGAGCTGCGCCGACATCGTCGCGTGGTACCGGGCGATCTGCGCCTCCCGGTTCTGGTTTCCGTTGATGTACAGAATCGGGGCGTTGAAGTAGAGCACCCGATACTCGTAGGTCAGGCCGACCCCTGCCGTCGCTCGCGCCACCGTCGAGGGTTGCGCGGCTCCGGGCCTCGCCATGGCGAGGGCGCCCAGCACGATGAGACAGGCCCCCGATGGGACCGCAATTGAAAGGCCTTTCATCGGCGCCAGCTTATCCCCGGCGGACGGTCCAACGGCCTGAAGCGACAGCCTCGCTCGGCGGCCGCCCAATTCCAGGCGTAGAAACCCCCGGAGAGCCCCCATGCATACCCAATGGCCGCGAGTCGGCTCGCCCGATCCCGTCGATCCCCTCACCCGGAGTTTCGTCGCCACGCGTCCCGCCCTCCGAACTTGGCCGCCTTCGGTGGCTCCCGACCCGTTGCCCGAGCCCTCCCCCCAGGCTCAGCCGGCGGCGCCGAAACGGCGCGTCTCCTCGCTCGACGCCCTCCGCGGCTTCGACATGCTCTGGATCATCGGCGGCGACGAGATCGCCAAGGCCGTCGCCAAGATCTGGCCCAACTCCGTCGTCAAGGCCGTCTGCCTCCAGTTCAGCGAGCACGCCGCCTGGGTCGGCCTGCGCTTCTACGACGTCATCTTCCCCCTCTTCCTCTTCATCATGGGCGCCGCCCTGCCCTTCTCCATCGGGCGAAGCCTTCAGAGCGGCGCCCCGCGCGCGGCGGTCATCCGTAAGATCCTCGTCCGGGCCGCGATCCTCTTCGCCCTCGGGCTCATCTACAACGGCGCGCTCCAAGCCCCGGACTGGGGCCACGTGCGCGTCTTCGGCGTCCTCCAGCGGCTGGCCCTCGGCTACGCCGTCGCCGCGATCCTCTTCGTGATGATCGATACCCGCCGCCTGGTGGTGACCGCCGCCGCCATCCTCGTCGGCTATTGGGCGCTCATGGGCGCCGTCCCCGCCCCCGGCGGGCTCGCCCCGAACTACACCCAGGTCGGAAACCTCGCCAACTACGTCGACCGGCTCATGCTTCGGCCCGGGCAGATGTACGAGCTCTACGGGGACCCGGAGGGACTGATTTCGACGCTGCCGGCGGTCGCCAGCGCCCTCCTGGGTCTGTTCGCCGGGCTCTGGCTGAGCTCGGACCGCAGCGAGCGCCTGAAGACGCTCGGCCTCATCCTCGGGGGTCTTGCGCTCATCGCCCTCGGCCTCGTTTGGGCGCCCTACTTCCCCATCATCAAGAAGATCTGGTCCAGCTCGTTCGTGCTCGTCACCGGCGGCATGAGCGCGATGCTTTTCGGCGTCACCCACTGGCTCGTCGACGTGAAGGGCTACCGCAAGCTGGCGCTACCGCTCATCGTGATCGGCGCCAATGCGATCCTGATCTACCTGCTCACGGCCGTGGTCGACTTCTCGAGCGTGGCCGGCTTCTTCCTGGGCGGGTTCGCCAATCGGCTTCCGCACTACAAAGAGCTGATCCTGGCCTGCGGCGCACTGCTGGCCGAGTGGCTCCTTCTCTACTTCCTCTACCGGAAGCAGGTCTTCGTCCGCGTCTGACCGTCGTGTTTGGAGCGGGTGGCGGGAATCGAACCCGCGTGATCAGCTTGGAAGGCTGGAGCTTTACCACTAAGCAACACCCGCTCGTGGAATCCAAATTATACTTTGCGGGGGAAGGTCCTCAGGTTGTGAGGCCCTCAGGTCCTCAGGAGTGGCGGATGCGAATACTGATCCTCGAGCGTAACCTCATCTGGAGCAGCCGGCTTTCGAACTCCGCCCGGCTCCTCGACCACGAGGCCACCGTCGCGACAGCCCTCCCCGAAACCCTAGACTACGACGTCGCCATCATCAACCTCGCCTACCCCGATCCGCCCGTCGAAAAGCTCCAGGCCGCCGGCGTCAAGGTCGTCGCCCACGCCGGGCACAAGGAGACCGAGAAGCTCAAGCTGGGAAAGGTCGCCGGCTGCGACCTCGTCGTCACCAACAGCGAGCTGACGCACAAGATGGCGGACGTCCTCGCCCGGCTCGCCTGAGGGCCTGAAAACCTAACGACCTGAAAACCTGAGGACCTGAAAACCTAAGGTTCTACGCCTTCGAAGAAGGCTTCGGCACGCGCCACAGGCCCAGCCGCTTCTTCTCGACCCGGTCGCGGTTCACCTTCGCCTGCCCGTCGTCCTTCGTGAACGAGAGGTAGTTGTCCCAAATTCGCTCACTGTCGCCGAACAGCCCCATCCGCTCATAGGACAAGGCCAGAATCCGGTACGAGTTCGCGTGCGGGTGCGTGCCCAGCCGGAGCGAGGGCTCGATCAGCGGCGGAACCTTCGTGTAAAGCCGCTCGCGGAAGTAGAGCTCCGCCTCCGGGTAGTAAGCCTCGGGATCCTTGGGATACGCCTTGCGGTACGCCACGTAAACCGAGATCGCCCCCGCGTAGTCCTCCACGTTCTCCAGCATCCAGCCCAGGTCGGTCTCCAGGTCGTAGTCGTGCGGGAAAAGCTGGTGCAGCACCTTGATCGACTGGATCGCCCGCGGGTAGTCGCCGTCGTTGAACCAGGCGTTGTGCTGCTGGGTCGCCCGGCCCCGAATTATGTTCAGGATCTGCCCGGACCGGTCCTTCTGGGTCGGGCCGCTCGCCAAAGAAAGCGCGGCTAACCCCGCAAGCACTACCAGAGAAAGCGTCCGTTTCATGCTTCCTCCAGCGCCTTGCGCACCGCCGCCTGAACCAGCTCAGGCTTCGCCCTTCCCCCGCTTGCCCTCATCACTTGTCCGACGAGGAAGCCGGTCACGTTGGTTTGCCCATTTTTGTATTTCACAACCACATCCTGATGGCTCGCAAGCACATCCCTCACGAACCCGGCCACCGCGGAGGCGTCCGAAATCTGCGTCGCGCCGCTCTCCTTAACGAGGTCGCTCGGCGCGCGTCCGCTCTTGAACGTCTCCGCGAACACCGTCTTCGCGGTCTTGCCGTTGATCGTTCCGGTGCTCACGAGATTAATAATATCAACAATATGAGCCGGTTTGACAAGGCTTTTATCAATTTCTTGTCCTGTTTCATTAAGAAATCTCGCCCATTCCCCGGTCATCCAGTTGCACGCGAGCTTCGGGTCCGCTCCCAGCCGAACGCACTCCTCGAAGGTGCCCGCCCACTTAACATCGGCGCAAAGTACCCCCGCATCATAGGCGCTTAAGCCATAAACATCGCTATATCGCCGCTGTTTGGCCAAAGGAAGCTCCGGCAGGGCCTTTCGCAGCGAGGCGATGTAACCCTCCTCGAACGCCATCGGCACCAGGTCCGGGTCGGGGAAGTAGCGGTAATCGTTCTCCGCCTCCTTCACCCGCATCGTGAAGCTCGCCTCCTTCTGCTCGTTCCAGCCGCGGGTTTCCTGGACCACCCGGTCGCCCGCTTCCAGCACCGCGACCTGGCGCCGGACTTCGAATCCGACTCCGAGCCCGACGCTCCGAAAGCTGTTGAGATTCTTCAGCTCGGTCTTGGTGCCGTAGGCGTCCGAGCCGTCGAGCCGCACCGAGATGTTTGGCTCGCACCGCAGCGAGCCTTCCTCCATTTTCCCGTCGCACACCCCGAGGAACAGCAGGATCTGGCGCAGCGCCACCAGGTACTCGCGCGCCTCCTCCGAGTTGGTGATGTCGGGTGGGAACTCGGTGACGATCTCCATCAGCGGCACGCCCGCACGGTTGTAGTCGATTCCGGAGGCGCCGCTCGGCAGGTGCATCAGCTTGCCGGTGTCCTCCTCCAGGTGAACGCGCCGAATCTTCACCCCTTTGAGGCTTCCGTCCGCGGAGGGGATTTCGAGGTAGCCGTCGTAGCCCAGCGGGTTCGTCTCGCCGTACTGGCTCACCTGGTAGCCCTTGGGCAGGTCCGGATAGAAGTAGTTCTTCCGGTGGAAGATCGAGTTCATCGCGATGGTGCAGTTCAGGGCCAGGGCGGTGCGGAGCACCGCTTCGATCGCGGCTTGGTTCGGCACCGGCAGCGTTCCCGGCAGCCCGAGGCAGATCGGGCACACGCGGGTGTTCGGCTCCCCGCCGAAACCGACCGGGCAGCGGCAGAACATTTTGGAGCGCGTCGCGAGCTCCGCGTGCACCTCCATCCCGACGCTCGCGACGTAGTTGGACATCCGGTGAGAAGTTTACTAGTAGCTTCCCCTGGGAGCGCGGACGTCCTCGTCCGCGTCCGGAAGCGTTCCTGGGAGCGCGGACGTCCTCGTCCGCGTCCGGAAGCGTAGCCGACGCCCTACGCGATGCCCACCGGCTAAAGCCGGTGCCACACTCGACCCGGACGACTCCCAATCCCGTTGGCTGAAGCCAGTGGCACACCCGATCCGGACGACGCACAGGGCGTCGACTACGTGACTGGAACCCAGAACCCAGAACCCAGAACCCAGAACCCAGAACCCAGAACCTGGAACCTGGAACCTAGAACCCGCCCTCGAGCACCACATCCGGCCGCGTCCCCGTATCGTCCGAGTCGCCGCCGTTATCGATCCCGTCCACGCCCGCCGAATAGAGCTTGAAGTCCATCCCCTCCGGCACGTAGTAGAACGGCCGCCCGGTGTACGGGTCGCGGTTCAGCTCGGCCGGGAACATGCGCAGGTCCGCCGGCGCCGCCCCCGCGGTCTTCCCGATCGCGTAGAGGTCGCACGAAATCGCCATCAGCCGCGTCCGCGCCAGGGTCAGGTCCCCCGCCGAAAGCATCGCCCCGCCGGCGAGCACGAGCTGACGCGCCAGCGCGTGCCAGGGCTGCTTGGTCGAAGGCTTCGGGTTCGGTTCCGGATCGCGCTTGGAGGCGGGTGCGCGCGAGGCCCCGAGGAGCCAGTTGGACTCCGTCGTCACATCCGCGGCCATCGCGTTGAAGAAGGCGACGCGCTTGGTTTCGGCCCGCCCCTTGTACCCCTCGAGGGTGTCGAACGCGTCCCGGGTCGACGGGCCGAACTGCTCGGCAAGCGGCGCGATCCGCCCGTCCCGGTAGGCGTCCTGCACGGCCTGCAGGGCCGCCATCATCGCCATCCCCTCGTGGGCGGCGACCGCGTCCCGCGGCTGCGCGTCGATGAGCGCCGCCGCGATCGCCTTGGAGAGCTTGGAGAGTTGGTCGGCGTCCATCTCGCGCAGGAGCGGGGCGAGGGTAGCCCGCAGCCGGTCGGCGATCGGGTAGCCCACCAGCGCGTCCGAAGCGTCCCCGCAAGCGATGAAGAGGGCGAACCGGGTGCCTTCCGCCATGACCTTGGCCGCCTCCGCGTAGTCGCGCTTGGCCACCGCCGCGTGCAGCCGCCGCTGGTAGCACCCGCCCAGATACGCCCAGCCGATGCGGCTCGGGTCCGGGGCGAGCGAGATCGTGGGCGCGTAGTCGTCGACCATCGGCTGCTTGCACGACCGCTGCACCGCGTCCATCAGCGGGCCGAGCTTGGCATCGATTTCGTGGACTTCCTTGGTGGTCGGCGCCGCCCGATGCTGGATGCCGCGCACCGCCGCTTCCGCCTCGATGCCGACCTGGCGCAGCTCGGCGTAGGCGCCCCGGCGCACGGCTTCGTGGTTCGCCGGAATCCACTCCGGGTAGGGCGCGGTGTCGTCCCGCTTGCAACCCGCCGCCCCGAGCAGGAGCGCGGCCAGGAGCGGAGGTAGCCTTAGCCACCGCTTCCAAAACGGGCTGGGCAGGCGCGCTTTGGGAGGGAACGTCGAACTCATGCTAAAGGCCGTGATACTCGCCGCCGGAAAGGGCACCCGGCTTTATCCCCTAACCCGCCGGATCGCGAAGCCGCTGCTGCCCCTCGTCAACCGTATCACCCTCCTATACGCGTTCGACCGCCTAAAGGAGTTGAACATTCACGATATTTGCATCGTGGTCGGCGAGAACGAGGCGAACATCCGGGAAGCCCTGGGCAATGGGTCCCAGCACGGGGTCAGCCTCAGCTACGTGCGGCAGGTCGATCCCCACGGTTTGGCCCATGCCGTCGGCTTCGCCAAGGAGTTCGTGGGTCAGGACCCGTTCGTGCTCTATCTGGGCGACGCCATCTACGACTCCAGCGTGGCGAACCTGGCGAAGATGTTCGGCGACTCGGGCTGCGCCAGCCTCAACCTCGTCAAGTGGGTGGAGGATCCGCGCCGCTACGGGGTTGCCGTGCTGGAGGGCGACGACATCGTCAAGCTGGTCGAGAAGCCCCAGAACCCGGAGTCGAATTGGGCGATGGCGGGGATGTACTTCTTCGGGCCGGA
>Ga0070734_10003054_pt1 | contig 18506 bp, 17 predicted proteins | sample Coa_R1_8_FD_66444 | JGI IMG/M metagenome (GOLD analysis project Ga0070734, IMG submission 66444) | Surface soil microbial communities from Centralia Pennsylvania, which are recovering from an underground coalmine fire - Coalmine... | ecosystem: Environmental > Terrestrial > Soil > Unclassified ... | reverse complement strand
CAAGAAGTTTTTCCGGTGTATCGCCGTCTTCGGGAAACGCGGCAACGCCGGCGCTCGCGGAGATCGCAGGCACTTCCGCATCGGATACCAGTCGTTCGCGAATCCGCGAAACGATGCGGCTGGCGATGTCCTTGCCCGCTTCGGGAAGAACAATCGCGAATTCATCGCCGCCGTAGCGTGCCGCGGTGTCAATCGCTCGGCTGTGGCTGCGAAGCACTTTGCCCAGGCGAACGATGGCGCGGCTTCCGGTCAAATGGCCGTATTGATCGTTGATCGCTTTCAGGCCATCCATGTCGAACAGCACGACGCTGAAAGGCCGCTGCGTCCGGCGGGATCGGTCCAATTCCGCTTCGATCACGCTGATCAGGCGGCGATAATTTGCCAATCCTGTCAGCGAATCGCTGACTGCAAGCGTCCTCACTTGATCGAACAAGCGAGCCTGGTCCAGCAATGCTCCGCAGAGCATCACCACATAACTTGCCGTCTTGCTGAGCTCAGCGAGAAAGAATGGTCCGTCCAGCAGGTGCCGCGAAAAAGACGCCGCGACATGGCAGGCCACGTTGAGCGATGCCACGATGAACAAGGAATAGTCGTAAAGCGATCCGCCGGTCTTTTCCTTCCGGAAGCGCCGCCGGAATGCGATTGCGGCAAACAGAAACAAACCAGCCGGCAGCAAATCCCACGGACGCGAAACAATTTGAAGAGCTTGCGGAATCGGTGCAGCCGGAGCGGCGAGAAACGCAGCGCTCGTCCCGTATGCCGCGAGTGCGACAACCAAAAGTACCCCTGCAATTTCTTTGCTTGGCTGGCGGGCCGTCGGTATGAAGCGCTCGACCGCGAGAGCTGCGAGCAGCAACACCGCCAAAAGCGTGCGGCTGACCATCCACCCCAGCGGAATGTGCGCCAAAGCCACTGCGCCACGGAGGCTTCCATTGAGACTAAAGTAGCCGACCGTCTCAATCATGCCGGAAAGAACAAACCCGAACGCCAGAATCAGCGCAGTGCGATCGTGCGTGCCGCGAAAGCGGACAAGCGCATTGGCGGCGTAGCAAAAGCTGATGAGTGTGCCGCCCACTTCAAGATAGAGATAGGCTTGAGACGTCCCGCTGAAATTGGAGGCACGCAAATAGAAGATCGCGCCGAGAAAGACGAGGAGAGCCGCCAAAAGGGCAGCAACAGAAGCCGTCGAAGGACGCTTCCGAAGAACCCCGATGAAATTGGCCCAATCTCCCACGAATTCCCCCAATTGCCGATAAAAACAGGACAAACCCGAAGAAATGCACGTTGATGCCCTTTTTCGGCGGGAAATTCGTTCTTCTAAACCACTGAAAATACGATTGTTAACTGGATGGCTTACGACGCGCGAAATCGGTCTCGCAGGCGCGAGACGGGGCGATTTAAGCCGCCCTTGGTCCTATGACAAAATATGGCATTTGTTTCCAGATAGTTACGGCCAAAAGCGATAAAAATGGCCTTATCGAAACACAATCTCAGTTTGATACAGTCTCAGCGAGACTAAGGCATCGAGATTGTCTCAGACCTTGGGCTTCGGGGCCGGCAGGTCCCGCGCCTGGACCGGGTCCGCAAAGCCCACGCGGTTGTGGGAGCCATCGCAGAAAGGCTTGTTCGCCGATTGACCGCAGCGGCAAAGCCCAATCGCCGTTCGACCCGCCAAACCAAACGGCTTTCCTGTGGGGTCGAGAATTTCGAAATCACCTTCGACTCGAATCGACCCGTTGCTATTGATCGTAATTTTTGTGCCAGCCATTTAATTAATTTTTCTCCTGAAATTTTTACGCCTGAAGCTTGCGTCGTCTCTGCAGCGGTCAGGCGACGATTACTTCCCGAAGCGAGCCCTTTTTGACGTCGTAAACATACCCGCGCACCTGGATATTCTTTGGCAAAAACGGGTGCTCGCGTACGCGCTTCACCTGTTCGGTCACATTGTGGTCCAGGTCGTGAAATGCATGAAACTGCAGATGCGAGGCGTCCTTGCCCGTCTCCGACGTCAGCCGAAAGCGCATCTGCTCGTCCGTGATGGAAAGCAGGCCGCACTCGGTGTGCTGAATGATGGCGATCGCGCGCGTCCCCAGGAGGTGAGTCGAGAGAATCAGCGAGCGTACCGCGTCGTCGGTGGCCAAACCGCCCGCGTTGCGAATCATATGCGCATCGCCCACCTGCAAGCCAAGCAATTGCTCGAGGTCCATGCGCGAATCCATGCACGTGAGAATTACCAGCTTGCGCACCGGCGGGGTTTGAAGATGTCCCAGCCCGAACGTCTGCGCGTACCGGACATTGTGTTCCATCATCTCTTCAAAGACAGATTTTTTTTCGGCCATTCGTTGTACGGATTGAGAGTTCATCTCAATATTTTGGCACGGATGGGTCGACTTCGTCCGACCAAGCGAGGATTCCGCCCTTCAGGTTCAGGATTTTACGAAATCCGGCTTTGCGAAGAAAGTCTACGGCATCAGCCGAGCGTTTGCCGCTGCGGCAGTGCGCGACGATCTCTTTCGAGGAGTCGAGTTCATGCACACGGCGCGGCAATTCGCCGAGCGGAATCAAATGACCGTTCAGATTGCAAATCTGATATTCGTGCGGCTCGCGAACGTCGAGGATAAAAAGATCGTCGCCACGATCGAGCCGCGCCTTCAATTCACGCGGCGTGATTTCCGGGACCAGTACGTTCGACGCCGGCGCTTCTTCGCCGCGCACGCCGCAAAATTCGTAGTAATCGATTAATTTGGTGATCGTCGGATTTTTTCCGCAGACGGGGCAATCCGGATTCTTGCGAAGCTTCAATTCGCGGAATTTCATTCCAAGCGCATCGAATAAAAGCAATCGGCCGGCAAGGCTATCCCCGCGGCCAATAATCAGCTTGATGGTTTCCATCGCCTGAATCGATCCGACAATTCCCGGCAACACACCAAGAACGCCGCCCTCTGCGCAGGAAGGCACCAACCCCGGCGGAGGCGGCTCGGGATACAAGCAGCGGTAGCACGGTCCATCCGGCGCGCCAAAGACTGTCACTTGCCCTTCAAAGCGAAAAATCGAGCCATAAACGTTTTGTTTTCCGAGCAAAATGCAGGCGTCGTTCACCAGATAGCGCGTCGGAAAATTGTCCGTGCCATCCACGATAAAATCGTAGTCCTTGAAAAGTTCCAGCGCGTTGCTGCTTTCGAGTTTTGTTTCGTACGTTTGAATTTCGATGTCGGAGTTCAAACTCGACAGTCGATTCTTTGCCGCGAGCGTCTTCGGCGTTCCCACATCTTGCGCACCGAACGTCACCTGCCGCTGCAAGTTCGTCGAATCCACAACATCAAAATCCACGAGGCCAAGCCTGCCCACTCCCGCCGCCGCCAAATAGAGTCCGAGTGGCGCGCCGAGCCCGCCCGTCCCGATAAGCAGCACTTTCGCGTTCTTCAGCTTCAGCTGCCCGTCCATGCCGACTTCCGGCATGATCAAATGGCGGCTGTACCGCAGAATCTCGTCCTTCGACAGATTCGTGAACCGCGCGTTCGCATCAACTACTTGCGTCTTTGTAGCCATTTCTTCTCTGCTCCCCGGAAATTAGATGCGGCCGCCCGCGATGGACGGAACAATGCTCACGACGTCGCCGTCTTTGGTCGGCGTGTCTTCCTTGCCGAGGTAGCGGATATCTTCGTCGTTGAGATACACGTTCACGAAGCTGCGCAGCTTCCCTTCTTCCGTAAAAAGATGCTTGCGAAGATCCCCAAATTCAATCGTTAATTTGCCCAATGCTTCGCCGACCGTCTGCGCCGGAAATTCGGCTGAATCTTTTTTTGCCGCGAAGACTCGCAGCGGCGTTGGGATGATAACTTTAACTGGCATTTTTCTCTCCGATTCCTTATTTCTGAAACTCGTTCCAATTCAAACTGCGGCTCTCTGACTGATTTCAATTTCTTCGGGCGAAAATTGCTCGCGATTGTCATCCAGCCGCCAGGAGGTCATGTCCTGCGGCTTGCCTTCCGCCACGCTCACGATGATGTAGCTGTACCACGGCCAGGCATGATCGCGATCGTACTGGCTGGGCCGCGCGGGATGATCGGGATGCGAGTGATACCAGCCGACCACGTCCCAGCCTTGTTGCCGTGCCGCTTTCTCCGCGTCGAGAACATCCTGCGACGTTACGGAAAAACGGTTGCGCGGCGAATCATCGCGGCGATTAATCAGCGGAAACAGGCCGAGAATTTCGCGCGGCTCCGTATCTTTTCCGAGCAGCGCTCCGCAACATTCGTGAGGATATGTTTCCGCGCCGTGTGCGCGAATTTTCTCCGCGAGTTCCGCGCTGATGGAAAGTTTTGTTTCAGCCATAATTTATTCTTCGTCCCAAAAACGTTCGCTCAAATACTTGGACGCAGAGTCCGCAAAGACGGTGACAATCTTCGCTTGCTCGCGCTCAGGAATTTTTTTTGCCACGGCGAAGCAACCAAGCAACGCGGCCGCTGCACTCGGACTCACGAGGAGCCCTTCTTCTCGCGCGAGACGTTTCACCAGCCGGTAAGCCTCTTCCGTGGAGACTTCCAGATTTTCGTCGGCGAGCGAATCGTCGTAAATATTTGGACGCAACGCTGTGGGCATGTGCTTCCAGCCTTCGAGGCCATTCCAGGGCCCGTCGGGCTGCAGACTCACAAAACGAATCGCGGGATTCAATTCACGCAACCGACGCGTGGTGCCAACGAACGTACCGCTCGTGCCGAGCCCCGCAACAAAATGCGTGATTTGACCGAGCGTCTGTTCCCAAATTTCGTTCGCGGTCGTTTGGTAATGCGCTTGCCAGTTTGCCGGATTGCTGTACTGATCGGGATAAAAATAGACGCCTGGATTTGCCGCAACCGCTTCGCGCACGCGACGAATTGCGCCGTCCGTGCCCTCATCGCCGGGGGTCATCACCAATTCCGCGCCGTACGCCGCCAGGATGCGTTTGCGCTCGTGGGACGCGCTTTGCGGGAGGTACAGCTTAACGGGGTAGCCGAGGGCGGCACCGATCATCGCGTAGGCGATGCCCGTGTTGCCGCTCGTTGCATCAACGATGGTTTTGCCGGGAGCGAGGTTGCCCGAGGCAAGGCCGGCGCGGATCATGCTGAGTGCGGGACGATCCTTGACGGAGCCACCGGGATTGAACCATTCGGCCTTGGCGTAAAACGTGACGTTGGGATATTCGCTGCCGACGCGCTCTAAGCGCAGAAGAGGAGTGTTTCCAATACGTTCGAGCACAGATTGCCCGCCGGCCAGTTGGAGGGCCTGTAAGTCGACCTTAGCGGATGCGGGTTCTGTAGTAGCCATCTCTGGACGTTTCCTGAGACGCGGGTCGCAGTCATATGCGACCGAAATACTCCGAATTGGATGCAACAGCCCATGGTTCCGATATCAAAGATAGTCTACCGCAGTTCCGGTCTTTCCCTCCAGAGAGAAATTGAGGGGGGACCCCCTCCCCCTGTAATTTCGTAAGTATTCATTCTAAAGAAGATAGCCTGAGGGTAGGGGTGGGGTACTGGAACCCCACACGTCTGGGGAGAAGACTTGCGAGGCCGGGAGAAGCCAAGATTTCAAAGAGCCTATCAACGCGAGCTCGTCACGCGAAAGAAACATTGTATCTGAAGTTTCCTAGAATGTCAAGTTTACCTGATTCGAAACAGGCGTGTTCGAAGAAGAAAATAAACCCTTGCGCAGCAACAAGAAGCGGAGGGCGGCGCCGTCTTCGGACGCTGCCCTCCGCAAAGGACTGTTGGAAGGTCAGAAGGTTAGGTGGAGCGCCATCTGAATGAAGCGGGGGCTGCCCAAAGTGCCCTGGATCACACCGGAACCAAACGGAGCTGCCTGATTCGGGTTGTGAAGTCCATCAGCAATCGGGCCGGTCAACCCGGCCACAGTTGGGATCGTTCCAAGCCACTGGCATCCATTCGCCGGACTGCTCTGGATGTTTGGCCCGAAGCAGGGATTCAAGCTGATGTTGTTGTTGGCGGCGTCGAAGCTCGGGTGGTTGAACAGATTGAAGAACTGCGCGTCATAGCGCAGGCTAAACCGCTCCGAGAGCTTCCACGTCTTGACAACACCGAAGTCGAACCGCAACTGGAACGGCCCGCGGAATGTATTTCGGCCTTGGCTGGAAAATCCCGTTTCGGAAAAGTCGCATGCAGCAGTCGCCGTATTTTCGTCCGTTGTAGGGCCGCAAGCAGGAACACCATTCGTGCCCGGAGCGTTCACGGTGATGCCGAACGCGCTCGCATTGAGCACGGGGTTGTTTGGGTTCACGCCGGTCGTCCCTTGGAGTTGCACGCTCTTTGACGTTCCGCCGGGAATAGCAAGCAACGGATTCGTGATGAAGTCGTCGCCCGCACCAAAGAACTGGCTGGCGACCGTTCCAGAAAAGTCGTACACGCTGTAGGGCTGTCCGCTTTCCGCGATCGTAATTCCCGTCAGTCCCCAGCCGTTGACAACGTGTTTCATGAACTTTTGCGATTTCACGAAGTCCGGCAATTGATAGGTGTAGCTGACGGTGAACACATGGGTGCGGTCATAAGAGGAACTGCCATAGGCGCTTCGGGCGTTCAATGGGTTGTTCCCGTTAAAGAAGAGGCCCTCGGAGAGTCCGCTGCCCTCATCCAGTGCGTGCGACCACGTATAAGAAGCATTGACGGTAAGCCCGTGGCTCAAACGTTTTTTTACGCCGACGAGCAAGGCGTGGTAGTTGGAGATTCCTTCCGCCTCCCAGAAATCGGAATTCGGGTTATAGCCGATAAATGGAACGCGTAGGGCCGTATTGCCGTCAGCTCCGGTGAATTCGCCGATCGTCGTTCCCACTTGTTCCGTGAGGAGCGTTCCCCCGCCCCCATCGGCATCCGTGGCCTGAAACCCGTAGGAATAGATCTGGCCATTGATCGGGTGAGTTGGCGTAGCGATACCGGGCTGGTTGAATGGAATCGGCAGCAATTCATGCTGTCCATGATTTCCCACGTAGCCGACGTTGATCACGAGGGTGTCGCGCGGCTGCCACTGCAAATCGAGTGACCAGTTCTCTGAATACGGCAGAGTGTTTTTCGGGTCGTAGCCGCCGAATAGGAATGCAAACAGCGGCGTTCCTGTCGGGCTGCAGGTTGGCGTGACGGGCGCGGCGCAACCGCTCAATCCAGACTGGTTATGCACGAGAGCAGCAACTCCAGATAGATTGGTCGGAGGAGGCGGCGGTGCCGCAGTGCCGAATGGATTCTGGCTTAGGCAGCCCGTGCCAGTGCACGTATTGGCAAACGGCACAGTAAAAGGCTGCTCGGTGGTAACGCCGAAAGGCCCGCTGATGCCGAGCCCCGCGCTTGGTGAGAACTCCGTGAAGAATTCTCCGCGGTCCGCATAGAGGCCATAGCCTGCGCGAACAACCAGGTTTTTTACAAAAGAGGGCGACCAGGCCACGCCGATTCTTGGTTCAAAGATCCATTGCCTGCCGGTGAGCGTCGAATCGCTGCTGGAACACGAGGTCGATTTCGTGGCGCAGAATTGTTTGTTGTTGCCCGCGATCACCAAACCGATGTTGTTGATGGTGTCCGAGGGGAGATCGTACGAATAATTCTTGGCATAGAAGTTGGTAAGGAGGCCGTTCTTTTCGTAGAGGGGACCATCCCAATCCCAACGCAGTCCGGCGGTAATCGTTAAATTGGATTTGAGTTTATAGCTGTCCTGCACGAAAAGGCCGGTCTGCTTGGCTCGGAAATAGCGGTTTGTCTCTCCGTTCAGGAGTTGTCCGCCGCCGTTTCGGCCACCCATCTTGCCGGTCAGGAAGTTGGCAAAATTCCGGAACGTAAAGGTGGCGACCTGGTTTTCACGGTTGAGGACGTTGAGCTGGCCGTAGTCGCCACTGAAACCGAAGGAGAGGGTATGGCGGCCAACGCTCCAGTTGTAATTTGTAGCAACCTGATAGTGGTTTTGAAAAACTCCGGCGTTCGCAAAGTTATTCGCCGGCCCAATGCGAAGTGAGTTGAAATTTCCGGACCCAGCATTGTTAATTGTAAATCCCGGGAAATTCGGATTGCCTAGCAGATTGAGGTTGATATCTCCCGGAGTTAGTACCTGCGTCGTGCTGGCATTCGCGAACTGGCGGAGAAAGCCGATTCTCTGTTCCCAGGTCGTATTCGGGGTCAGACTCAGAGTGTTGTCGATCGATACGACCTGGCTTCCAGCGTGCAAGCTTTGTGGAAAGCCAAGCACCTGACTGACAGCAAATGGACTGGTGGAAGGATCGTTCTGAAAGTAGTATTTCCCCGCGAGCCGGTCTTTTGCGCTGAAAATGTAGTCGATATTTCCGTTCGCCTGGTCTGCGCTGAAGGTTGCCGGTGGTCCGCTTTCCTGGGCATTGCCACCCAGCGACTGAATCAAATTTGGATCGGTGATGTTCGCCGACGGAACGATGAGCTTTCCATTCGATCCCTTGGCTTGAAGGATTGCCAAGGCTACGCTGTCCACGCTCGTAACGGGAACGCCAGCCAACGCGGCCAGAGTTGGCGCGCTTCGATCGTCAGTTAACCCTGTTGGAACATTCGCAAATTGGGTTGAACCGTTGGTGGCATCCGAAACTCGTTGGCCCTGGTACGACCCAAAGAAAAACAGCTTGTTTTTCAAAACCGGCCCGCCAAACGTGGCACCGAAGGTATTGCGGTGCAGCGGAGGCCGCGGAATGCTGGCTGCGTTCAGGAAGAACTGATTCGCGTTCCAAGCATCCGTCTGATGGTATTCGTACGCGGATCCATGGAACTCGTTTGTGCCGGATTTTGTGGCAACGGCCACGTGCGCGCCGCTCGTTGCTCCCTGCGAAACGTCATACATGGACGTGGTGACGTGGACTTCTTCGATGGTTTCCGGCGGAGGAGCGGGCAATCCCTGGCCGATTGCGTCGAACACCGATGTGTTCGTTTGAATTTGGCCTCCTGCCAGAAATTGCTCATTGGTATTCAGCACAAAGCGGCTCTCACCGATTGAACTCGATGACAAGCCGTTGAACAGGTTATTCGCATCGACCGAATTGAACGTGAAGGTGTTGCTTGTGTCGCGCTGGCCGTTGGCAAAAATATTTTGGTTCCCGAGACCAGCGTTCGTGCCCGAGCCCGCCAGTAGATCGGCATGGACCCCCGGCGCCAGAACTGCGAGCTGCGTGAAGCTGCCCGTGCCGAGAGGCGCCAGAGAGATTTCTTGCGCGCTGAGCGTGAAACCGTTCGTCGTATCGGTTTCGTTGAGCAACGGCGAACCACTCACAGTGACTGTGGAGCTGACGGCGCCGGGCTGCAGACCCGCGTCAACGGTGGTCGTCAGGTTTCCACGCACCAGGATTTGCGAGTGCTCCTCGGTCTGAAATCCGTCTTTCGAAATTGTGACAACATAGGTTCCGATAGGAAGGTCGACGAACCGATATGAACCATCACTTTTGCTGCGCGCGTTTTGTTCAAGGTTGGTCGCGACGTTACGAATTTTTACGGAAGCGCCGGAGACGACGCCACCACTGCTATCTTTCACCGTTCCGTTGATCGCGCCGAGAGATTGCTGTGGAAAAGCGCTTGTGGAACCTAAGCCAAAACAGGCAACAACTCCGAAAATGAGTGCAATCAAACGAGAAGAAAAGCGTCTTTTCATAATCCACCCTGTCCTGCCGGCTGTGCGGCATCGTCTAAAACATGGCGCGAGGCTTGCGATCGCGACTATCTCGACTGACCTGGGGATTACGCACCGAATAAACAGGTTTTATCCTGTTCTGCGGAAAGGGACAAGAAAAAAAACTTTAACATAGCCACTCAAAATTTGAATGCTGCTCAAAGATGCAGAAGTGTGGCGGAGGGCGGTGAGAATACCGGCTTGCGCTCCGGCACTTTACAGAAACATCTCAATTCTTTAGTCTGTTTGCATCATGTGGAACGTCGAGCAGCGGTTTTCGCAAAAGGCAATCGAGAGTTTGGCTGCGATGGGATTCAGCGTCGGCAGCACGCGCGGCGTTGTCCGCGTGGAGAAATTCGGATGTGGCGCGGAGTTTCGCCAGGATACGGACGGCAGCTACCAGCTGACGATTTTGCCCACGATCATGGTGAAAGGCCAGTTCTCGCGCCTGTGGGACGCTGGATATCAAAAATTTCTGCTGACCGATACGGGCCTGAAGCTGCCGGCACTCGCGATGCATTTGCAAAGCCTGCGCAAGTTCAACGAAGAGCTGCGCACGGCGCTCGGCGTACCGACTTTCTATAACGAGGCGCTCGGCTCCGTGAGCCAGGTGTCGGTGTACGACAGGGTTCTCGGCCGCGAAGGGGACGTGCCGGACAAAACAGTCGGCGCGCACAGCCCCGGCTCCGGCCACTAGTTTTTCCATCCACGCACCCGACCTTTTTCTCGTCGCGATGAGATAACGACAAGGCTTTTTACATTTGCTTGTGCCGCGCGAGGGGTTGACGATTCAGCGATTTCTCGCATCCCAACTTCTTAGGCATACTGATAGCGTCAGCCCGAGGAGCGAAGTCGCATGGCCCGAGTCGTCGCGTACATGGATGATCTGTTTTTTCAGATGAAGCTCGCCGAAACGGCGAAGCACCTGCATGTGGAAGTGAAAGTGGCCGCGAGCCCCGACGCCCTGCTTCAACTGATGGATCCGTTGCCGAAATTCGTAATCGTCGATTTGAATGCACGCAACGCGCCGTTGCAGGCGGCGCAGGCGCTCCTGCGGCAACAGCCGACGCTGCCCATCATTGGTTTTTTGTCTCACGTGCAGACCGATCTTGCCGCTCAGGCAAAAGCGGCGGGGTTTCAGCAAGTGATGCCGCGTTCACAGTTCACGACGAACCTGCCGCAAATCCTGGCAATGGCGAAGGACTGAGATGCGCAAGACCGGGCAGCTCCTGGCAGTCGCAGCTTTTCTGTGTTTCGCACAATCGAGTTTTGCCCAGGAATCCAGTTCCGACGGTGATGCGCCTCCTCCCGTCGCAGGACCTGCATCGGCGTTGCGGGATATTTTTTCCGCGGCTTGTTCGCACGACGAAGTCGCGTTTAAGAAATTTCTGACCGAGCGTAACGCGGGTTCGTTCGGCAGACTGACCGTGTCTGCAAGAACAGAATTGATGAAGCGATTCGTGCTCTTAAGCGACCCAGGAAAGCCGACTGCGAGTGCGAACGCGGCGGGCCGTCCGATTGTGAGTTGCGCGACACCATACGGAACCGCGGAAATTCAAATTGGCGGAACGGATTTGCACGATGCGATTGCATTTTTGCCCGTGGATCTGCGAGAAGCCTCGGATCCGGACACGGGCGCGGCGCGTCATGTGATGTTCGGCATGGTTCGCGAAGATGGAAATTGGAAAGTGTTGTCGATCGGACTGCTTCTGCTTGATCTTCCTTCGCTTGAAGTCGAGTGGGATCAGGCGGAAATTTCCAGCAGCGAGCAGCAGGCGCTTGATTCGCTGAAGCAAGTCGCAACGGCAATCGAAGCCTATCGCAAACTTTATTCCCGGTTGCCCGAATCGCTGGAAAAGCTTGGACCGCCGAAAAAAGGCGGGGCGTCCCCCGAAGCCGCGGGACTGCTCGGTGTTGATCTCGCGGCGGGCAAGAAGAATGGATACACATTTCGCTACGTCATAGTTGGCGCGAACGATGTTGGCGCTCCCGCGCAATACGAACTGGCAGCGACGCCCTCCGTGTATGGACGCACCGGCAAGAATTCTTTCTTTCGCGACACGATGGGCACGATTCACGGCGGCGATCATCAGGGTGGAATCGGCGACGCGAAAGATCCACAAGTCAAATAGCCGAAGCAGTCAAATCGCCAGTGCAAAGTTCGTATCGCCGAGCTTTTCGAATCGCCACGCAGGGGCGAATTCTGGCAAACTGGTTGTGGGTCAGAAATCCTCCGCGAACCGCGCCGCAACGGCCGGTGCGCCGGCTTCCGCGTCTCAAGGCAACATAAGGAGACTCGGCAATGGCCGACGTAATATCGAATCGCCGCAACGCGCCTCGTTACGCTTTGATTCTAATCGCAGCAGTGATCGACATGGAGAGTGAGGCAAGACTGTCTGCGCGGACCAGCGACGTCAGCCGTACGGGCTGTTACGTGGACACGCTCAATCCGATGCCCAAAGGGAAGGCTGTGTACGTCGTGCTCAGCCGTGGAGAAGAGGTTTTCGAAGCGCGCGGGCGTGTTATGTATGTCAGCGCGGGACTCGGAATGGGAATTCAGTTCGACGAACCGATTGATCCCGAACAACTGCGCATTCTGGACCGTTGGATCGAACGAGGCGAAAACCTAAGACTCTAAACGCGTTTGTCCGAGGTTCACTTTGGCGATACCATCAGGTTCGCTCCATGCGCGCTCCCTTCGCCACAAAGCTGTCACTACTGCTCGCTTTGTCATTTGTGGCGCCCACAGTTCTTTTTGGACAAACCGAGAGTTACGGTTCTCCGCTGCCAGTATTTGAATTTCATAGCGGCTTCTGGCTCAATCTTCATCACACGTTGTATTACCAGGCGCGACAGCAGCGGACGCCCGGGGCGGCGAACGTGCTGTCCGCGGCGAATCTGACTCCCGCCGAACAAAAAGCGTGGGATGCGGCTGTCGGCTTTTACGCGCGAACCTACGCCGGCAAAGACCTACTCGTTGCGCTGGATCTTGTGCTGATCAAGAACCAGCTCGGCGATTTTGAGACCTGCGAAGATCTCGCGGGCCTGAAGAAAAAAACCTGTGACGCCGGGCTGCCCAAACAACTGACGGATGTTCTGAACGCCGCTGCGCCCGTTTATCGCGCACGCTTGTGGAAAGAGCATGACAACGCCAATCGACGTTGGATTGCCGGCGTCGCTCCGTTGGTGAGGCGCAGTGGCGTCGAACTTTCTCACCGACTTGCGGAGATCTATCAAACGGATTGGCCACAGGAGCGAATTCGCGTGGACGTTAGCGCGTATTCGAATTCGGCTGGGGCTTATACGACTTTGGACCCGCTACGTGTTACGGTTTCGAGTCTCGACGCCCGAAACCAAGGGCCGGAAGCGCTCGAAATTTTGTTTCACGAGGCGTCGCACGGAATTTCCGACAACGTGCAGAATGCAATCCTTAGAGAATGCCGCCAGCGCGACAAGCCGATCCCTCGGGACCTCTGGCATGCGCTTCTGTTTTACACGACGGGCGAAGTGATTCGGCCCACGATTTTTACGTCAGAGCAAGCCGCGCCCAAAAAAGGCTACGTTCCGTACGCTGTGCGCGAGGGTCTCTACAAACGCGGCTGGGAAAATTATTTGCGCGTTTTGACGGAGTACTGGCAACCGTATCTCGATGGGAATCAAACGTTCGATGACGCCGTCGCACACATGGTGTCAGCTCTGTGAAGTGTTGCGCTGTGCTGCTTACGCTTTGACGAGGGCTTTTAATTTTGCCTGGCCGCCGACGACTTCCACCACGTACTCGACTTCCTTGCAGTTTTTTTCCTGCTGAAGATTTTTTGTTTTCTTCCTCACGAACTCCGCAAAAGCTTCCGGCGTCAACTTGCCGAGATCCTCGCCTGCTTGTTGCTTTGCGCTGACCAGCGCCCGGTAGAGCTTTTCGACCTTTTCACTCTCGTGCTCGGGTTCGGAGCAGGTCATGCGGAAGGCCGGTGACGGGGATGCACCGGTGCGACCGGGGGCTTCGCTCCCGCCGGATGCAGTCACGGCTTCCAACGCTTGTCTCGCGCGCTCCGCCTCGATGGCTTTCGCCGCAGCGCCGAAGTGGCGCTGAACTGTGCCTTCCTCTTTTTGCTTCACGCGCTTGCGAAAAACGTCTTTGTACTTGGCGTACGTTTGGCTCAAATTCGAGAAGCGGAAACGCTGGGCGGGTTTCAATTCACCGCCGCGTTCGGAATAGCGCTTCATCAAAAGTTCGAGGCGCCACTCAATTTCGGTTGGAGGACGTTTGCGGCCACCACCAAAAAATTGATCGTATTCGATCTTCAGCTGGCGAATATCTTTTTCGATTTGGCCCAAATCTTCGTCTATGGTGGCCATGGGGGACAGTCCCTCGCCTTTCCATGCTAGTGCCGCGTATGCCGCGGGTCAACGATTCGCATCGAGCGGAACGCAAAATCTATAACTGACCCGGATGTTGCGTCACCTGTACCAACGGACAGGAGCTCAATTGCGGGCCCGGCGTCTCTATGCTCCAATACGTGCATGGACGCACAGCCCAAGCGAGATCTTTCCGCGGAGAAAGCACAGCTTCTGCGGCAGATTCCGAGCGTTGACGAACTTCTTACCGGAACGCGATTGAGCACCCTTGTTGCACGCGTGGATCGCAAATTGGTCGTGGAAGTCACTCGCGCCGCGCTTGCCGAGCTTCGGGAACGCATCGCCGGAACACATCAGATTCGAGCCTTGCCTCTGCGCCGCGACGAAATCGAATCCGCGATTGCGGACGAGGTGGAGCGCATTCTTTCCCGTTCGCTTGTGCCGGTCATCAATGCGACCGGCGTCATTCTGCACACCAACCTCGGCCGTGCGCCGCTCCTCACGGCCGCTGCGGAAGAGATTCTGCGGAGCGCCACGCGATATTCGAATCTCGAGTACGACCTGGAAGCTGGCGCACGCGGTAAGCGCGACATTCACACGTCACACTTGCTCGAACGGTTGACCGGCGCAGAATCCGCAATCGTCGTCAATAATTGCGCCGCCGCGGTTTTATTGGTGCTAGCAGCACTCGCGAAAGGCGGGGAGGCGATTGTTTCGCGCGGCGAACTCATCGAAATCGGCGACGGTTTTCGCATTCCGGAAATCATGGCGGAAAGCGGCGCCATTCTGCGTGAAGTTGGCACGACCAACCGCACAAAACTCGAAGACTATGAAAACGCGATTACCGAACGCACACGCGTCCTAATGAGCGTGCATCCTTCGAACTTTCAGATGACCGGATTCACCGACAAGCCGCAACTTTCCGAATTGGTCGCGCTCAGCAGGAAGTCCAATCTGCCGCTGATCGAGGATTTGGGTTCCGGTTGCCTGCTCGATCTCTCGGAATTTGGAATCGAAGAACCTGCTGTTCGCCGCAGCGTTGAGGCGGGCGTCTCGCTTGTAATTTTCAGCGGCGACAAACTGCTCGGCGGACCGCAAGCGGGAATCATCGCGGGCAAAAAAGACCTCGTGCAAAAAGTGCGCCGGCATCCCCTCTTCCGTGCGCTGCGAGTGGACAAGCTGACGGTTGCGGCACTCGAAGCCACGCTCGGCGCGTACTTGAGAAACGCAGTCGACGAGATTCCCGCGCTGCGCATGCTTCGCAGCAGTTTCTCCGACTTAACGGAGCGCGCCGACAGGTTCTTGAAAATTCTTCGGCCAAATCTGCCTTCGGCGGGCGTGGTCGTTGATCTGGTTGAAGGCGCGTCGCTGGCGGGCGGAGGCTCGACACCGGCGCAGAGTCTCCGCTCGCCCGTTTTGCAGATTCGCAGCGAACGTCGTTCTGCCGCGGAGTTGGAACGCCGGCTGCGTACCGGCGCCACTTCGGTCATCGCCCGCATCGAGAACGATCGCGTCGTGATCGATCTTCGTACAGTTTTTGAGGACCAGGAATCGGATCTCGCAAACGCAGTTGCCGCCGCGCTGAATTGATCGGATCCATCGACCGTGCTCGCCTTCGAAGTACATCGGGGGAAACTAAAAGCCGTCTCGAAGCCGCAACCCAGGCTGCGGAGCGACTGGGCGCTCATAAAGGTGCGACTCGCCGGAATCTGCAATACGGACATCGAAATTTTGCGCGGTTATCATGGCTTTCGAGGCACGCCGGGACATGAATTCGTCGGCGAAGTTGTGGCGGTGTCCGGCGCATCCGACGCAAAGAGAAAGTTGTGGTTGGGTAGCCGCGTGACCGGTGACATCAATATTTCGTGTTCGGCTTTTGGATACCGGCCCGTCTGCCGCTTTTGTAAACGCGGGTTGCGAACACATTGCGTGAGGCGCAGGGTGCTCGGCATTCTCGGCCACGACGGCGCGTTTGCCGAATATTTCTCTTTGCCGATCGAGAACTTGCATCAAGTGCCCGGCAATGTGAGCGATGAAAAAGCTGTGTTCGTCGAACCGCTTGCCGCCGCGTGCGAGATACTGGCACAGATCGATGTTAAGAAGTTCCGTAGTGCCGCGGTTTTGGGCGATGGCAAATTGGCTCAACTCATTGCTCGCGTCTTGCGCACGAAACTCGCGCGGGTCACGATGTTCGGAAAACACACAGAAAAGTTGCGCCTGGCTCGACTTGCGAGAATCGAGACGCATAAAATTAATGGCGACGAACGCGACCACGCAACACTCCGCGATTCGTACTCGTTTGTCGTCGAGGTGACTGGCTCGCCAACGGGCCTGCGACTCGCGCAGGAAATGACGGAGCCTCGCGGCACGCTCCTCCTGAAATCCACGTTCCACGGAGCGGCACGCGTCGAAACGTGGCCGACGGTGGTGAAAGAACTGAACGTCGTTGGCTCCCGCTGTGGTCCGTTCGCTGATGCCATCGCGCTGCTGCGATCCGGCAAAGTCGAGCCGACAACGCTCACAACGAGATTTTTCCCGCTTGCGGACGCGGCGGAAGCGATTCAGTTCGCGCAAAAGCCCGGAGTTATGAAGGTCCTGCTGAAACCGTGAGGCAAAGTGTTCTACAAGCGGTTGATGCTGGACGCCACGCACGCCGCTCCGAATCCGTTATCTATGTTCACGACCGTGACATTTGACGCGCACGAATTCAGCATCCCCAGCAGGGCCGCAACGCCGCCAAAACTTGCACCATAGCCGACACTCGTTGGCACCGCAATGACTGGCACTCCCACCAATCCCCCGACCACGCTTGGCAGTGCGCCTTCCATGCCGGCAACGCAAATAATCACCCGCGCTTGCGCCAACTTTTCCTTGTGCCCGAGTAATCGGTGAATGCCGGCAACGCCAACGTCATAGAGATGCTCGACGCGGTTTCCCATGATCTGCGCGGTGAGCAGCGCTTCCTCGGCAACGGGAATATCGCTGGTGCCGGCGGACACGACGACAATCGTCCCTTTTCCGGTGGTTTCTTTGTTTCGCTCGACCGTAATCACACCGGAGAGCGAATAAAACTTCGCGCTCTTCGCGACCCGTTTCACCGCGGCAAACGTGTTCGCGTCTGCTCGCGTAACCAACACGTTGTGCCGCGATCCGTTCTTTTGAAGCATCGCTTTGACGATTTCAGCCACCTGTACCGGCGTTTTCCCTTTCGCAAAGACAACTTCCGCAAAACCCTGCCGCAACGCTCGGTGATGGTCCACTTTCGCGAAGTCCAGATCCTCAAACGGCAGGTGCTTCACTCGCCGCAGCGCCTGTTCGGGCGAAAGTTTCTTCGCCTTGACGTCCTCAAGGAGTTTCAATAGCTCGTTAGCATTCATGGCGAGGGAATTCTAGCATCGACACAACTCATGCGCTGGAGTAACGGAGCCGTGAGATTCAAGAAATCCACAACATATGACTCGCCACCAACTTCCACTTGCCCGATTCTTTTTTCAGAAGATGATAGTGTCCCGTTCCGCAAAGCCATCCACAGCCAATCGCAGAATAAAGCACCGCACAGTCACGTGCTTTGTTGAATCCAACTCGAGAGAGAGATGTTATGCCCCCGGCGCCTGGGTACTTGTCGTAGAAGACTTTCCACCCGTCGGCATGCTTCTTTTTGAAGAGCTCATCTACTTCCTTTTTCGACAGGAATACCTGAGGAAGATCAATCGGAATGTTCTTGGAAGTAGAGACCTGTTCGGTGCTGTTCTTGAGGAAATCTTCGACGGCATCGATGTCAACCTCGGAGCCAAACGCGGCCATAATCCGCTTTCGTGACTCGGCTAAGCAATCCTCAGATTTGTTGACGGTCATACAATCGAGACCAACGGTTGTGTCCATCAGGACGATCTGTTTCGCCTTTGGCCCTTCACCAGGGTTCCGCACTCGCATCGCGAGAATGGCGGCATAGACTTCGTCGGAATCGGGATCGGGAGAATCGACTATCACCGGTTTCGCTGGGCCCTGCGCCCGCGGCTCGCCGTTCGGTCTGCGTTCCAACGCCGGGTGAGGTAACAAAAGCAGGGCTAAAACCAATGAGAATCGCATGATACCTCTTTCGTTCCAGACACCATTCGTGATGCTAATATTCCCATATATGTTTCTCCGTTGGGCCCTTCGGTTGCTTGACTTGCCTTCAAACGACTGCGAAACTGAATTTCTCCGCGCAACAACATGAGCCAAAGCACAGGACAAGTCGTAACTCTGGGTGTGACCGGCGCCAGCGGGGCACTGCTGGCGCAAAAGGCGCTCCAGCTATTGGCGAACGACGCGCGCGTCCAGGCAATTCATCTGGTTGTCACCGAGACCGGCCAGCGCCTTTTCGCGGAAGAACTGAACATTTCGAGCGGCGATCTGAAACAACTTCCTGCACGCCTTCTCGAAAAATCATCCAACAAAGTGGAAGTCATTTCCAACAAGGATGTCGGCGCTTCGATCGCGTCGGGCAGCTACGA
>Ga0070734_10003053_pt1 | contig 18509 bp, 15 predicted proteins | sample Coa_R1_8_FD_66444 | JGI IMG/M metagenome (GOLD analysis project Ga0070734, IMG submission 66444) | Surface soil microbial communities from Centralia Pennsylvania, which are recovering from an underground coalmine fire - Coalmine... | ecosystem: Environmental > Terrestrial > Soil > Unclassified ... | reverse complement strand
CCCCTGACGCTGGCCTCGATGCCGCAATCTTCGACGACTTCGTGCAGCAGCCCGTCCAATGCGACGTCATCGACATTGCGCTCGGTGGGGTCGCCTTCGGCGCGGGTGACTTCCAGAAGCGTTTCCACCAGGTCGGTCAGGCGGCCAATCTCCTTGGTAACACGAGCCGCGGCGGTCTCGCGGTCGGGAGAAGTGCGGGTCAGTTCCGCCGCCAGGCTGAGGCGCGCGAGCGGAGAACGCAGCTCGTGCGATACGTCCTGCAGCAGACGGCGCTCCGCGGTCAACAGGGTCTGAATGCGATCGGCCATCTGGTCGAACGCGCGGGCCAGCTCGCCGATTTCGTCGTGCCGCGCCGAGCGCACCCGGGCCGAAAGATCACCCGCGCCAAAGCGGTGGACAGCTTCGGCGAGCTGGTTCAGAGGAGACGCGAACTGAAAGGCAAGCACCCAACCGAGCCCCGCGATCGCGCACAGCAGGACCAGGTAATACCAAAGATACGGGCGGATGTCCCACATGCGCGAGGGCACGGTGGCAATAAAAGCATAGCGGCCGTCCGCCGAGGAAACGGACGCGTACAGGGGCGCGAGCAGAGTGAAAATTTCCAAGCGCGAGTTGCTGCGAGCCCACGGCTCCGATAGATCTTCTCCGGTGACCAGATCATGGCCTCCGCCCGCGAGATAGTAGTGGAAGCTGGGGTAATTCGCCAACAGAGACTGGAGGTGTCGCGCCAGGCCCTCTTTCCCTTCGGTCTCATATACGCGCTGCGCGACCGCCAACTGGGAAATGAGCCGCGGGTGCAGATCGCCACTGGCAAAGGTCCGATACACGTTCGCGCGGGAGATAACCAAAAACAGGAGACACGAGCAGATCAGAATGGCGATCGACCAGATCGAAATTTTGAAATAAACCGATCTCATGCCTCGTGTCCCTCTACGGGCAAGAAGAGATAGCCGACGCCGCGCACGCTGCGAATCAGCGGTTGGTGGCTGGTTTCGAGCTTCTTGCGCAAATGGCTGATGTGGACGTCGATGAAGCGCTGGGATGTGGTGAATTCGCGGCGGCTCAGATCGCTGGCGAGCTGATCGCGGGAAACGACATGCCCGGCGGCGTGCATCAGTATATCGAGAATATCAAACTCAATGGAGGTCACGTCGATGCGGTACTTGCCCTTCCATACCTCGCGGCGGCGAGGGTCGAGGCGGATGCGGCCGATCTCGACAGGAGTGGAAGTGGCCGCCGGAAGCTGGCTGATGCGGCGCAAAACAGCGCGCACGCGCGCGAGCAGCTCGTGGGGCGCGAACGGTTTGGAAATGTAGTCATCGGCGCCGGCGTCCAGGCCCGTGATACGGTCGCGATGGGCTGTGCGGGCGGTTAAAAGGATGATGGGCGTGTGAACTTTCTTCTCACGCAGCCGCTTGAGGACTTCGATTCCATCCAGCAGGGGCAGCATGATATCGAGCAGAATTAAATCGTATCCTCCGGCGATCGCGCGAGACAGGCCCGTCATGCCGTCGTGAACCGCAGCCAGGCGGAAGTCATGCTCCGAGAAAAACTCGGACATCAGGTTGCAGAGGCCGACGTCGTCATCGACCAGGAGAATCGAACGGATCTCCCGTTTGGCGTGGGAAGGCTCGTCTTTCAAAGGCGACCCCGTGTAACTAATATTCTATGCGTCTTTAACAAAACTTTACAAAAATCGGGGCTCTGAGCCCCGGCCGTCTTGCCGCCGGCCGGGTTATCAGAACGTGTATTTCAGGGCGAACTGGATTTTTCGCGTCGGGTAGCCGGTCAGGATTTGGGCGAACTGCGAACTGTTCAGCGCCGCGAACGGTGGAACCGCGGGCGAGGTCGGCGCGGCCGTGCTGGTCAGCGACGGCACGAAGCTGTTGCTGATGTTGAACGCATCCGCTCGGACCTGAATGGCCTGCCGTTCGGTGAAGTGAAACTCGCGCGAGAGCGCGAGATCCATGTCCCAATACGCCGGGCCGATGATGCTGTTCCAGCCGAGATTGCCGACGGTGCCCAGAGGCTGCGGCGCGAACGCGGCCTTGTTGAGATAGAGGCAGCCGCCGCACGCGTGACCGCTATAGACGGAGGCGGGGTCCATCAGGTTGGGGCGCTGGTGATTGATGGCGCTCAACTCCTGATCGGTGCCATCCTGGACCGATACCGGTATCCCCGAACTAAAGCGGTAAATGGCGGCCAACTGCCAGCCGGTGATGACGGCGTGTCCCAGATGATTTGAGAGATTCGGCGCCAGAGCGACGGCGCTGATCGAGACCAGGTGACGGCGATCGCTATCGCAATTGCCGCGATCGAACAGCGGGTTGTAGGGATTGGTGGCGGTTTCTTCCGGCTTGGAGTTGAATCCCTGGTAGTAGCCAAGGCAATGGGACCAGGTCCAGTTGGCGCTGCCGCTCAGACCGCGGCTGAACCGCTTCTCGAGATGGGTGACGAGGCCGTTGTAGAGCTGCGTTCCGTACGGATACCAGGTATCCATGTTGCCGACGAATTGGCCGACGGCCGGATTCAGTAACGAGAGAACACGGCGCGCCTGGACGTTGGCGAGCGCATTGCAATTGGTCGCGGTCGGCGCGCAACCCGTGGTGACGGTAGGACCGTTCACGATCTGGCCGTAGTTGATGGCCTGGTTGATATAGAGGTGCTGGACGCGGCTGCCGATGTAAGTCAGCGAGGCCACCCAACTGGATCCAAACTGCCGCTGAACGGACAGGTTCCAGGAGTAACTGGTGGGCGAGGCGAGATCATACGGTGTGGTCATGTATTGTCCCGCGGGGGTGAACGGGACGTTGGGTGTAACCGAATAAGGGAAGGGGTTGCCGCCGGCGAAGCTTTGCCACGGACTCGCGAGGCCGCCGGCCGGGCTGGTCAGCGTCACACGACCGCCCCAGGGATTGGAGCCGCCTTCATCTTCATGAGCGATGCCAGGCACGTAGGCGTAGCCAAATGCATAGGAAGCCCGGACCGACATCTTGCCATCGCCTTTCGGATCCCAGGCCAAACCGCCGCGCGGGTCGAAATGCCACCACTTGCGGTACGCGGAAGACTGATCGGGGAAACCGGGGTCGCCCGGAAAATAGAATCCGGAAGGGGCGTTCACGAATTTCGTGCTCTTGGTCCCGGCCAGGAATCGCGCCAGGTCGAAATTCGAGATCTGGCCGTTGGTGATTTGCTGGGGAAGGAACGGATCCCAGCGAACTCCAAAGGTGAACGTCAACCGGCTGGAGATCTTCCAGGTATCGGTGAAGAACATGTCGACGAAATTTTGACGCGCGGTATAGCTGTTGGGAAGGCCTTGCAGGAAGCTGCTCACGTTGCCCAGCAGGAAATCCGAGAGGCCCAACCCGGTCGCCTGGCCGGTGAACAGGATGTTGGCGCCGCCGGAAGTGAAATGATTGAATTCGACGACGCGGCCCTGCCAGGCGCCGACGCCGAAGCTCATCTGATGCGCGCCTTTGACCCAGCTCACATCGTCGTTGATCGCGAAACTGTATCCGTTCCAGAAATCGCCATTGCCGAGCCCGGTGCCAAAACCAAAGCCGCCGGCGATGGTCGCGGTGCCGATCTGGCCGGGCGTGCCCCCGCACCACATATTGACGCCGGCGTCGCACAATGTGAAGAGATTGGGGCTGGTTAAGGTGGCGGCGGTTCGATTAAAGCCGAGCCGCAGAGAATTCACCATGGTGTTGCTGATGAGGTAAGTGTCCCCGATGGCGTCCGACTGGCCGAACTGATCTTCGCCGCTGACTGTGGAATTCAACATATTATTCGAGAGGCAGCCTCCGCCGAGCGTTTCGGAAGCGCGATCGAACTGGCAGCCGCCGAGCACGGGCGGATAGGCGACGTGCGTATCCAGCGTCCGCACGAACAGGGATTGCTTGGGAGTCAGTTGATAATCAACCTTCCCCACGAACTGGTGGTCGTTTTCGTGAGTCGGCACCTGATAGGTGACGGACCCGCACGGGCTGGGCTGCAGACCGCCGAGATTGTTCAGATACGCAGTGGCGATGTAGCGCGCCTGGGGCGTATAAAACGCCGGGGAAATCTGGTTATTGTTGAAGACGGCGGCGGCATTGGCCAGGTTATTCACAGTGCCACCGCGCAGCGTTTTCGGAGCACCTCCGTTGCAACCGGCAGCGGCAAAGGTACTCCAATCACCGGCCATCACCGCAGCGGTTGGAATGACCGTCGTGGTGGGGAGCGTCTGGCGGATCGTCGTGCCTTGGTAACCGCCGAAGAAGAACAACTTGTCTTTCTTAATCGGTCCGCCGACGACTCCGCCGAACTGGTTGCGTTTGTAAGTGCTGGCTACCGGCGAGAAGTACTCGCGCGCGCTGCCGAAGCCGTCATTGCGGAGGAATTCGAATAAGTCGCCGTGAAACTCATTGGTGCCGGAGCGGGTGACGACGCTTACAGATGTGGAAGCGCCGCGCTGCGCGGACTGGCCGCTCATCTCGGCGCGGAATTCCTGGACGGCGTCCGGAAACGCCAGGGGCATGGTGGTGCCGGAGAGAAAATTCTGGTGGTTCGCGCCATCGAGGCTGTACTCGGTGCCGAACAGCGCCGTGCCGCCGGCGCCGCCGACCGCGACGGAGCCGCCGATGCTATAAACCGGAAGATTGCTGAACCAGCGCGTTTGAGTATTGCCTGTCTGGACAGAGGCGCCGGACAAGCCGATCAGATCGGTGACGTTTCTGCCGTTCAGCGGCAGTTCGACGATCCGCTGCGTCTGTACGACCTCGCCGACTCCGGTGCTGCGCGTTTCGACCAAAGCGGCGTTTGCCTCAACGTTGACCTGTTCGTTCGTAGCGCCAACCTTCAATGTGATCGCCACAGCGGGGTCGCTTCCGACCTCGAGCACAATTCCGGTGTTCACGAAAGTGGCGAAGCCCTGTTTGCCGACCTCGAGCCGGTAGGGCCCCAGCGGCAGATTGGTGAGAACAAATCCGCCATCGGCCTCGCTGAGAACCGAGCGCGTCACGCCCGTGTCGACCTGAATCGCCTTGACTTCCGCTCCCGGCACCGCCGCGCCGGTAGGATCCTGCACGGCGCCGTGGATTTGCGCAAAGGATTGAGCCCACACCATCATCGACGTCATGCAGCCCAACGCGACTACGCACGCAATGGTTTTCATTTGACCCTCCACACATAAGGAAAACACCACCCCTGAATCGGCAGTAGTCTGTCATGCGGGTGCCGGCAAGTCAATAGTTATTTTCAAGGGCTTACGATTGCGGCGAGGGGCGCCCGTACCGGCGGACAAGTCAATGCACAGGGGCTTTCGAGTTGCGGCGCCCCGTGCTTTTACGTGTTAAGGGGCAGGTCTCCGGAGTTCCCGCCGCGCTTCTCTTCTTTACGCCGCACCGCGACGTCACAGGACTGTGACATTCACGTCGGAATCCCTAGGCGCGGCAGCACCCACCGCATCAGCGCGAAGTAACCGCCGAGAATCAGCAACGGACCGACAACGGACATGTTCAACTACCAGTCTACTGCGTCTGTAACCGGTAGAAGGCGGTGGGCGCGCCTTCCAGAATACGCGGCTCGGGCTTGCTCTCCGTGGTCATACCGGCTACCCAGAGGGCACCGCCTTGCATCTTCAACGCAGACGGTCGCGCCTGGTGCGTCCACTCACCGAGATCCTTGCCGGCGGGAGAGCGCTGGCAGCCGGCTACGGCCCCGGAAACAATTCATCTAGAGCCCGCAGCAGGTCGGAGGGAAAAAACGGCTTGCTCAGAAATTTCACGCGGGCCGACTTCACCATCCGCGAATTCTCATCGTACTGCCCCGAGACCAGCAGCACCGCCGCTCCCGGATGCAGCTTCAGGATGCGCTCGGAGAGCTTCTTGCCGTCCATCTCGGGCAGCGCGATGTCGGAAATCAGAAGGTCCACCGGCTGCGTTTCCGCGATGCGCAGTGCATCGCTGGGCTTGGGCGCCACCTGGATGATGAAATTGCGTGAGTGTAGCATCTTCTGCACCAGCCGCAGCATTTGCGAATCGTCATCGACCACTAAAACCGTTCGCGCCGGTTCCGCCATTCCGCCCACCCTCACATCACCTTGGTGGCGCCGCCATCCATATCGATCAGCGCTCCCTGCAAGAAACTCCCCTCGGCGCTGACCACGAAAGCCACCAACGCCGCGATATCCTCGGGCTCGCCGATGCGAGTCACCTGCGCGCCGGCGATGATCTTTTTCTCCGCGCTCGCCGTGTCCACGCCATGCTCCCGCGCCACCTGTTCCAGTCTTTGGAGGTATCGCGCGGTGCGCACGTTTCCCGGATTGATGGCGTTGACGCGCACTCCATCGCGGATCCCCACGTCCGCCATCGCCTTCGTGAATGAGAGCATCGCCGCGTTTACCGAGCCGCCGATTGCAAATTGCGCGCCGGGCATCCGCCCGCCTACGCCGGAAATGTTGACCACCGATCCCGCACTGGCCCGCAGGTGCGGCCACGCGGCTCGAGTCAGCCGCACCGCGCCGAAAAATTTCAGCGCAAATCCGTCCTCCCAATCAGCATCGGTCAGTTCCAGAAATTCGCCGCGCCTGGTCGCCCCGGCGTTGTTGACGACGATATCGATTTGCCCGAAGGTCTTTTTCGCGAACTCCGTCAGCCGCACGGCGGCCTCAGGAGTGCGCAGATCGAGCGCTAACGAGGCCGCCGGTCCGCCCGCGCCTTCAATCTCGCGCTGGGTCTCCTGCAGCAGCCTGGAATCGCGCGCGCACAATACCAGACGGCATCCCTCTGCTGCCAGTCTCTGCGCAATTGCTTTCCCGATCCCGCGGTTCGCACCTGTAACGATCGCCGTCTTCCCCTTCAGCCGTCTCTCCATTGTGACGAACATAACACGGCCGGGCGGTCAGGTTCGATCGAGATTGTTATAGATCGCCGCGATATTTCCGGTCAGCCGGTCTTCAAGCGGCGTTCGCGCCCCGATGTAGACCGAATGGTTCGCCAGATTCTCGGCAACGTAGGTCCCAAAGCCTTGGTCTTTGAGCGTAGGCAGCGATTGGGCGGTAATCATCCTCTGCAGTTCCGTCAGCGGCACGCCGGCCTTCTTCGCCCTTTCGACACGCGCTATCAGATCATCGATGTAATTGCGGAACTGCCTCATGCGCGCGCGCCCGTGCTGCACCGGACCGTGCCCGCCCACAACATGGTCGAATGGCAACTGGGAAATCGAATCGATGGTTTTCGGCCAGGGCCGCGGGTACCCATCGTTAAGATTCGGCAGAAACCCGATGATGGTGTCCCCGGCCGCGACCACCTTCTTCGAAGGCGAAAAGACCTGGATGTCGCCAGCTGTGTGCGCCCGGCCGTGGAACTCGAGATGCAGATCGCCGGCGCTGTCCTGGATCACGTGCGTCTTCGAGAAGGTGACGGTCGGCAGCTCCAGCGGATAGCTCTTCATCTCTTCCTGATAAGCCTGCAATTGGCGGATCTGATCGTTCGCCCAATCGCGGTCTTGCGCGTAGCGCGCCTTGGCGGCGCGCGCCCGCAGCGTGTCGATCATTCCGGGCACGCTGTCGAGCGACTCCTTCAAGCGGTCGCGGCCAATTTGAGTCATGAGTTGCCTGGTGGCGTCGCTGGCAATGATGTCGATCTTCGGGTTCGCGGCTTTGTAGGCCGCATCGCCCTGCGTGTGGTCCCAATGAAAGTGGCTATTGACGAGATAGCGCACGGGTTTATCGGTGACTTCTTTCCTGATCTGCGCCAGCAGCGCCGCTGCCGCCGAGGGTTTCGAGTGTGCATCCACCACGAGCACCTCCCGCGAGAGCACGAAAATCACGGCGTTGCAGTTGGTCATGATCGCGGGCTTGGCCAAGGCCGCGTAGACACCGTCGGCGACCTTCTCGATCGTGAAGAGCCCCGCGGTCGCAGTGCGCGCTTGCGCCCGCGCCCAGTTGGCGCGGAAGAACGCTTCTTCCAGCAATGACGCTCCCGCCAGTATGCCTCCGAATGACCGCGTAAAAAAATCGCGCCGCGAATGTCCGTGATGAAGATCGCTCATAGACTCTTCCAAATTCCAGAATTGTACCTAAGGTCAATCGCGGCTGCATCCCGCTGGTTCACCTTGTATGCTTGGACGAGTGGCCCCCGCTCCTCCCGTAGCCGCGCGTCAATCGAACTTCCGGTCCGTGGTGCGCGTAGCGGCGGGAAACATGCTGGAGATGTACGATTTTCAGATCTTCGGCTACTACGCTCCCGCCATCGCGCTCACATTTTTTCCGCGCGGCAGCGCCTTCGCCGGCCTGATGCTTTCGCTGATGACTTTTGGCGCGGGCTTCCTCATGCGTCCGCTCGGGGCCATTCTGCTGGGCGCTTACATCGACCATCACGGGCGCCGTGCCGGCCTGCTGCTTACGCTCGGTTTGATGGCCGTCGGGACGCTTTCGATCGCGGTCGTCCCCGGCTATGCCTCCATCGGAATCGCCGCTCCGCTGCTGGTCGTGCTGGGCCGTCTGATTCAGGGGCTTTCTGCCGGCGTCGAACTGGGCGGTGTTTCGGTCTATCTGTCAGAGATCGCAACGCCCCAGAGAAAAGGGTTCTTCGTAGCCTGGCAGTCGGGCAGTCAGCAGGTCGCGGTCATGTTCGCCGCACTGCTCGGTCTTGTTCTTACTGTCTCTCTTTCCACGGGCCAGATGACCAGGTGGGGCTGGCGCATTCCACTGCTCGCCGGCTGCTCGTTGCTGCCTTTCCTGTTTCTGCTGCGGCGCTCGCTCGAAGAAACCGACGCCTTTCGCGCGCGGCGCCATCGCCCCAAACCCGCCGAGCTCGTGCGCGTGCTATTCGCAAACTGGCCGGTAGTGGTGCTCGGCATGATGATGTCGACCATGACTACCGTCTGCTTCTACATGGTCACGGCCTACACGCCCACCTACGGCAGTAAAGTGCTGAAGCTCGCCGATACCGGAAACCTGGTCGTCACGCTGTGCGTGGGAGCCTGCAATTTTGTCCTGCTCCCGATCTCGGGAGCCCTCTCAGACCGCATCGGCCGCCGCCCCATCCTGATTGCCTGTACGGTCGCCACCCTGTTGACCGCCTATCCAGCGTTGTCCTGGCTGGTCGCGGCGCCGTCCTTTCCGAGGCTGCTCGCGGTCGAGCTTTGGCTCGCCTCCCTGTACGCCACCTACAACGGAGCGATGGCCGTATTTCTAACTGAAATTATGCCGGTCATGGTGCGGACATCGGGTTTTTCCCTGGCATATAGTCTGGCGACGGCTGTCTTCGGCGGTTTCACCCCGGCAATCTGCACGTACCTCATCCACGTTACTGGAAACAATGCAATTCCGGGCATCTGGCTGTCGTTTGCGGCGATCTGTGGTCTCTCGGCGGCTTTGATTTTATCTCCGAAGATGTGGGGAAAATCACCGGATATGTAACTTTATTTCGGTGGAAATAGCCGGTACCCCACTGGCGCCGCCTCCCTCCAATGGTAAAATCGAAGCCTATGGACATCCCGTAGTCCCCATCGCGGGGGAAGCTTTCTCCCGTCCCGATCCAGGCCATACGGCCTCTGGCAGCGGCGTGCTGCCTACCTTTTAAATCCAAAAAAACAAAGGAGGTTTTCGAATGAGAAAACTGTTGACCAGCGGATTGGCGGTGTTTGCGGGAATGGTGTCGGTGCCAGCCAAGGTTTCGCATCAGCAGACCCTCAGCAGCGCGCAGCTTCCCGATTACCAGCAGGATGCCCGGTTGAAAACGCTCCAGAAATTTTTCGGAAAAGCCCATTGTCCAGCCCAGAAGTATTCGCAGGTTTTCTTAGAAGCGGCCGACACGTACGACCTGGACTGGCGTCTGCTGCCCAGCATCTCTTTTGTGGAATCGACCGGCGGCAAGGCGGCCAAGAACAATAATCTGTTCGGCTGGGACTCCGGCCGGGCAGGCTTCGATTCGCCGGTGGCGAGCATTCAGACGGTTGGGTACCGGCTGTCGCATTCCGAGCTCTACCGGGATAAGGATGTCGACGGAATCCTCGCGACCTACAATCCGGACTCCGAGTACGCCGGCCGGGTGAAATTCGTAATGCACCAGATTTCGCCTTCCGAGTAGGCATGCGGATGACTGCATCCAAACCCGTCGGACGGGGCGTTGACAACCCAATACGGCTGGCGTATATTTGCTAACATACTGATCTCACAGTGGTTTGCTACTAAAGATGCATGGTCTCGCGGCTCCCCGGGAGTCTCGCGACGCGAGACCCGATCTGTCGTGGTCGCTGCTCTCCGTTTCGTGGGACCCGCGGTGAATCAGTAGTCGGCGGAGGCGCATTAGCCGTGGACCAAGACAACGGCCAACTGGACCAATCGGTTCCGGAAAGCTACGAGAACCTTCTTGACGATTACAGCCACTTCGCCCCGCCTGCCGCGGATGAGGTTCTGCAAGGTACGGTCCTCAGCATCACTGGTAAAGACGTCATCATTGATTTCGGTTACAAATCCGAGGGCATCGCGCCCATCGAACAATTTCAGACTCCCAGCGGCGAATTGACGGTCAAGCCCGGCGACCAGGTCGACGTGATGATCGACCACGGCGGCGAGCAGCAGGAAGGGTATGTCGCGCTATCGCACACGCGCGCGGCGCGGCTGCGGATTTGGGACAATCTCGAAAAAGCTCACGAAGGCCAGTTGATTCTTTCCGGACGGGTGCTCGGCCGCGTCAAAGGCGGCCTTGCGGTGGATGTGGGGATCCAGGCGTTCATGCCCGGCTCGCAGGCGGACCCGCGACCGATTCACAATCTCGACGGTCTGATCGGGCAGGATATTCCGGTCAAAATCATCAAGCTGAACCGGCGGCGGGGAAACGTGGTGGTTTCGCGCAAGGCGGCGATCGAAGAAGAAACCAACGCGCGCAAAAGCAGCACGCTCGAGCACCTGAGTGAAGGGGCCGTCGTGACGGGCGTGGTCAAGAACTTGACCGACTATGGCGCGTTCATCGACCTGGGCGGCATTGACGGCTTACTGCACGTAACCGATATGTCGTACGGGCGCATTGGCCATCCCTCCGAGCTGTTGCAGGTGGGACAGGAAATCACGGTCAAGGTTTTGAAATTCGACCGCACGAAGGAACGAGTCTCGCTCGGGCTTAAACAGATCGCGCCGGATCCGTGGGAGACCGTGGCCTCCCGATATTCGGTGAACACGCGTGTGATCGGCCGCGTCGTCAACGTGACCGATTACGGTGCCTTCGTAGAACTCGAACCCGGCGTCGAGGGTCTGATCCACATCAGCGAGATGACCTGGTCGCGCCGCATGAAGCACCCCTCCAAGGTCGTGAAGCCGGGCGACGAGGTGGAGGCCGTGGTGCTCGAAGTGCATCCGAAAGATCGGCGCATTTCGCTCGGCCTCAAGCAACTCGAACCAAATCCCTGGACGACGATCGACAGCCGGTACAGCGTGGGCTCCGTGGTAGAGGGCCGCGTGCGCAACATGACTGATTTCGGCGCATTCATCGAGATCGAGGAAGGCATCGACGGTCTGGTGCATGTGTCGGATCTCTCCTGGACGAAGCGCGTGAAGCATGCCTCGGAGGTTTTGAAGAAGGGGCAGATCGTCCAGGCCGTGATTCTGAACATCGATTCTTCGGCGCACCGTCTTTCGCTTGGGATCAAGCAGCTGCAGCCGGACGCCTGGGAGACCTACTTCCAGAATCACCAGGTCGGCGATACCGTGCATGGGCGCGTTTGCCGGCTGGCCAGTTTCGGAGCGTTCGTGGAGTTGGCCGAGGGGGTGGAAGGCTTGTGCCATTTTTCCGAGGTGCCCGGTTATTCGGGCCGGCGCGGCTCGGAGGAGGTGCCCCTCAAGGTCGGGCAGGAATTCGACTTTAAAATTATCAAAATGAGCGAGGCAGAGAAGAAGATCGGCCTCAGTTTGCGCGCGGTCGCGGACGACGACGAAAAGACTCGCCTGGAAGATTACCAGCGCCAGGCGGCCGCCGCCACCTCGACGATAGAAGAGGTGATGAGCCTCAAGGATCGGAACCTGGAATAGCTTGCAAATTTTGTGTATTCAAGAGATACTGCGGTTTCGTAACTTATTGAGCGGGCAAGGAGAATGAGATGACGAAGGCCGATCTGATTGAAGAAGTCTCCCGCGTGGTGGAGATGACCCGGAAGGAATCCGAGGTCATCGTGGAGGCCATTTTCGACAGCATCGTGCGCTCTCTGCGTTCCGGCGACAAGATCGAAATCCGGGGATTTGGCAGTTTCCGCACGCGGCAGCGGCAGCCGCGCATCGGACGGAACCCAAAAACCGGTGCGCGCGTGGAAGTACCGGCGAAAAAGATTCCGTACTTTAAGCCCAGCAAGGAGTTAAAGGACGTAGTCAACAACTCCTCCGCGCCCGTCTCGACACCTCCGACGCCCGAACGCGTGCCCAACGGGTAACCCGTCCCAGCGCTACTCCCATGGACTATCTGTGGACCCCGTGGCGCTATCAGTACGTCACGAACGTGGGAGTTCCGGTGGCATGCATCTTCTGCGAAGCGGCGGCGGATCCAAACCGCGATCGAGACCACCTGGTTATTTACCGCGGCGCCCGGAATCTAGTGATGCTCAATCGTTTTCCGTATACGTCTGGACATGTGATGGTGGTTCCGTATGAGCACGTGTCCAGCTTGGAAGCGGCGGCGATCGAAACACTGGAGGAGTTGATTCGTCTGGCGCAGCTTGCGGAGAAGCATTTGCGCGCGGTGTACCGGCCCGATGGGTTGAATCTGGGTTTCAACATCGGGCAAAGCGCCGGCGCGGGAATCGCCGGCCATATTCATATGCACGCCCTGCCGCGCTGGACCGGCGACACCAGCTTCATGACGTCGATCGGAGAGACACGCGTTCTGCCCGAGGATTTAGAGACCAGTTGGAAACGGCTGCACACCGCTTTTGGCGCGGAGCCGTTGAAAAAGATCGATAGCCGGTAAATCGGCTTTCCACTAGCGGTCCGCTGCTTAATAGGAATCAGAAGCTCAGCCCGCCCGAGAACCTCACTGCCAGACCTAACCCGCCGTCTCGGTTACAAAACTAACCGAGTTTGATGATTTCAATAAAAGAAAACACGTTCGGGTAAGATCGGTGACGTTTAATATGCAGCCGGAGGAGCACGAAACGGGGAAGGAAAAACCCTTGCACCAGCCGAGGCTGACCGGCGTCCGCACGAATTTAAAAAAGAGAGGACGGCCGCGCCGGGACGCGCTCCCGGATCAGATCCGGCAGTTGCGGGTGCAGGGCCTCAGTTTTCGGGCAATCGCCCGGGTGACCGGGCTGGGGTATGGCACGGTCCGTCGCGTCTACCTGGCGTCAGAAGACGCGAGTGCTTCGGCCGCGGACTGATCGGCATCCCGGGGAACGGTTTATTTCGCCTTCTTGCCCTTGCGATAGGCCGCCCACCGTTTCTTTTGCGCTGCCGCGATGCGACGGCGCGCAGCGGCCGACATGCTGCGCCGCGGTGCTTTTTCCGCTTCGGCTGCCGTGGGGGCCGGGCCCGCCATCTTGAGGCGGCGGCGTAAGTCGGCGATGGCTTTTTCAATCTCGGCTAACTGATTTTCATATCCTATCAAGGCAGCGCGAAGGAGCGCTGGATCTAGAGTCATTGGCTCAGTCTAACATGTCGAGCTTGTAAGTGAGCCAAAAACCCAAGTTCGCCAACATATCATCGCGTTCTCCTGTCGCATCACGGGAATGCGCAGCCGGGGGAGAAGGGAATTCCGGAGAGGACCGGATGCGACATATGTGTTCGGCGCCGCGCAGTGTTACTCTGTTCGCTTCCAAGGGGCTAAGTGGCCATGGAATTGGTCGAAGGGCTTCGCTGCGTCTTCTGCGGCCGCGTCTATCCCGCCAGGGATTTATATACCTGCTCCCGCTGCGGAGTTTCAGGCATTCTCGAGGTTCTGTTTGACTATCGCGCGATTGCGCGGCGTCTTACGTGCCGGGTCCTTGGCCGGCGGCGCGATCCCACACACTGGAGATACCGAGAGTTACTCCCGATCGGCCCTGATACTGCAGTCCCGCACTTATCAGTAGGGGCTACGCCGCTAACGCCGGCGCCCGCGCTGGCCCGAGAAATCGGAATCCGCGAGTTACTGCTAAAAGATGATGGACGGAATGCCACCGGTTCGCTGAAAGACCGTGCCAGCGCGCTGGGAGTAGTAAGGGCGCGCGAGAAGCGTCGCAAGATCATCGCCTGCGCCAGCACGGGGAATGCCGCGTCCTCCTGTGCCGGGATGGCCGCCGCCATGGGAATGAAGAGCCTGATTTTCGTGCCGGAGCGCGCGCCGGAGCCGAAGGTCACGCAGTTGTTAATTTTCGGCGCAACCGTGGTTCGTGTAGGCGGCAGTTATGAGGATGCCTTCCGCCTGTGCCAGCAAGGCTGTGAGAGATGGGGTTGGTATAACCGCAACTGTGCCGTAAATCCATACCTGGTGGAAGGCAAAAAGACGGCGGGGCTGGAGATCGGAGAGCAATTGGGTTGGAAGCCGCCCGACTGGGTGGCGGTCTCGGTCGGCGATGGATGCACGATCGCAGGTGTCGCGAAAGCGTTTCAGGAAATGAAGACCCTGGGATGGATCGAGCGCACGCCGCGCATCCTGGGAGTGCAGGCCGAAGGAGCAGCGCCGGTCACGGAGGCGTTTCGCAGCGGGCAAGCGATGCAGCCGGTGGAACCGCGCTCGGTGGCGGACAGTATCGCGGTGGGGGTGCCGCGGAACTGGAAGAAAGCTGTGGATGCGGTGCGCGCGTCCGGGGGCGCGATGCTGAACGTAAGCGATGACGAAATTCTAGAGGCAATGCGCTACAGCGGGCGTCTGGCGGGTATTTTCGCGGAGCCGGCTGCCGCAGCGGCGGTGGCAGGGTTGCGCCGCGCCGTGGCCGAGGGCATCGTCGGAAGGCGGGCCAGTGCGGTTGCCTTGATCACGGGCAACGGCCTGAAGGATATTCAATCCGCGCGCGCGGCGGCGGGAAAGCCCTTCGAGGTTCCGCCGGATGGCGCCGGACTGGAAGAGATCTTATGCCGTCAACGGCTGATCCCGGATCGCTGCTGATTCGCGACATTCACACGCTGGTGCTGATGGATGCGGGCGGCACAGTGCTGCATGGCGCCAGCGTATGGATCGAAGGCGGAGTGATCCGCCACCTAGGCAGGCGCTTGCCGAATCTGCCCAAGCCGGCTCGCGTCATCAGCGGCCGGCATGCGGTCGCGATTCCGGGGCTGATCAACACGCACCATCATTTGTACCAGACGCTGACGAGGGCCTACGCGCCGGCCGCGGACGCGGAACTGTTCAACTGGCTCGGCCGGCTATATCCGATCTGGGCGCGGCTGGATGATGAATCGGTGTACGCGGCCGCCCTGGCCGGGATGGCGGAACTGCTGCTCTCGGGCTGCACCACCACTGCCGACCACCACTACGTTTTTCCGCGGGGCCGGAGCACGTTGATCGATGCGGAGATCGCAGCCGCGCGGCGGATCGGCATCCGGTTTCATCCCGCGCGCGGCAGCATGAGCGTCGGACGGAGCCGGGGTGGTCTGCCGCCGGACCGGTTAGTCGAGCGCGAGGACCGGATCGTTGACGATTGCGAACGGGTGATTGGGAAATATCACGACCGCTCCGCGGGGGCGATGGTGCGGGTGGGGCTGGCGCCCTGCTCGCCATTTTCGGTTTCGCCGCGCCTGCTGCGCCAGACCGCTGTGTTGGCCGCCCGCGCCGGAGTCCGGCTGCACACGCATCTGGCCGAGACCCGCGACGAGGAGCGGTACTGTCTCGAACGTTTTCGAAAGCGGCCACTCGATCTGCTGGAAGACGCCGGCTGGCTCGGTTCGGGGACCTGGCTGGCGCATGGAATTTATTTCAACCGCGAGGAAATTTCACGCCTGGGGGGCGCCGGAGTGGGGATTGCGCATTGCCCCACATCGAATATGCGGCTGGGATCGGGGTGTGCGCCGGTATTGGCGCTGCGGCGTGCCGGGTGTGCGGTTGGGCTGGGAGTAGATGGCAGCGCATCGAACGATAGTTCGCATATGCTGGCCGAAGCGCGGCAGGCGCTGCTGCTGCAGCGATTGAAGCACGGCGCCCGGGCACTGACAATCCGCGACGCCCTGCACATGGCGACGGTGGAAGGGGCGCGGTGCCTGGGTCGCGATGACATCGGCAGCCTCGAACCGGGAAAGCGCGCCGATCTTGCTCTGTTTGATCTGCGCGACGTGGGCTACAGCGGGGCCGGCGACGCCGTATCTGCGCTGCTGTTGTGCGCGCCGGCGAGGGTATCCACCGCCATCGTGGAAGGCCGCGTCATCGTGGAGAGCGGGGAACTGCGGAGCATCGCGCTGGAGCCGCTGCTCGGCCGGCACCGCCGCCTGGCAGCGAAGCTGATTGCTTCGAGGTAAGCGGCGCGAAACCGACCAAAGCGGTTGTTTCAGACCTGTAAGCCTGTTATATTCTGGTCAGCAAGAGGTGGCTCGCGATGTTTGAGAAGGTCGAAGCGTTCTATCGGCCGGAAAGCGTCCCCGAAGCTTTGCGGTTGCTGGAGCGCGGCAAAGGGCAGGCGTTCCTGGTGGCGGGGGGCACCGATCTGGTCGTGGAGGCAGGGCGCCCGGTGCGGTTTCTGATCGACCTCACGCGCGCCGGATTATCGTACATTCGCAAGCACGATGCGATCTGCGCCGTCGGGGCGACCACGACGCTGGCGGAACTCGAGGAATCTACCGCGATCCGGGCCTTGGCGTGCGGCCTGATTTCGCGGGCCGCGGCCAGCTGCGGTTCGGTGCAGATCCGCAATCGAGCGACGATCGGAGGTAACCTGGCTCACGGTTCGGCGGCGGCCGATCTGGCGACGCCTCTGCTGGCGCTGGATGCATCCGCGCTGGTGGCCGGCGAGCACGGGCGGCGGCGGATGCGGCTGACGGATTACCTGGCGCGGTCGCATGGGGATGAGCTGCCTCACTGCCTGCTGGTTGAGATCGGGATTCCGGAGCCGCCGCACGGCGCGCGGTGCGGATGGTCGTTCCAAAAGTTCGGGCGCACCGAGATCGATATCGCGCTGGTGAACGCGGCGGCGGGACTTCAACTGGACACGCACGGCCGGGTGAAATGGGCGCGTCTCGCGCTCGGGGCGGTCGCCGAGTTTCCGTTCCGCGTCCGCGGCGTGGAGGAACTCATGACGGGGCGCGAACTGGATCTTGCGCTGCTCGCCGAAGCCGGAAAGGAAGTCATGCGCGCGGTTAAGCCGATCGACGATCTGCGCGCGACGGCCGAGTTCCGCCGCGAATTGTGCCGCGTCCTGGTGGGCCGGGCTTTCGAGGAATGCGCAGAGCACGCGGGGTACTCCTTATGAAAACCATGATGGTGTGCGCGACCGTAAACGGAGCCGTCCGGCAATGGACGATCGCGCCCGGAGATCTTTTGCTGGACGTGCTGCGGCGCGAAGGTTATTTCGGCGTAAAACGAGGCTGCGAAAAAGGCGAATGCGGCGCCTGCACGGTGCTGCTCGACGGCAAGCCGGTGAATTCCTGCCTGGTTTTTGCAGCTCAGGCGGAAGGCTGCGAGATTCTGACGATTGAAGGGCTTTCCGAGGGGGACGCGCTCCATCCGCTCCAGGAGGCTTTTCTCGATCATGGCGCGGTGCAATGCGGCTTCTGCTCTCCGGGAATGATCCTGGCGGCCAAGGCGCTACTCGATCGGCAGCCGCATCCGACCGAAGAGCAGGTGCGCGCCGCGCTGGCGGGGAATTACTGCCGGTGCACCGGGTATTGCAAGCCGGTCGAGGCGGTGCTGGCGGTGGCCGGGAAAGAACCGGCTGTTGCGCGCCGCCGCAAGACAGGAGCCATATGCCGCTGACCACGGTTGGAAAGAATGTCCGGAAGGTGGACGGCGTGAAGTTGGTGACGGGCGCTCCCGCGTTCACCGACGACATCCACCTGCCGGGCCTGTTGTGGGGCAAGATTCTGCCGAGCCCGCACGCGCACGCCCGCATCGTCCGCATCGATACGCGCAAGGCGAAGGCGCTCCCGGGTGTGTACGCGGTGCTCACCTATCGGGATGTCAAGCGCGTGCCGCACACCACCGCGGGGCAGGCATGGCCGGAACCTTCGCCATATGACACCTACATGTTGGATTCGAAACTGCGGTTTGTGGGCGATCGCGTCGCGGCGGTGGCGGCCGAGAGCCGGGCCATTGCGGAAGAGGCGCTGCGCCTGATTGAAGTGGAGTACGAAGTATTGCCGGCCGTGCTCGACATGGAGAAGGCTATGGAGCCGGACGCCCCGGTGATTCATGATGAGCCAGATTCAAAAAATATTTACGATGCGCAGCGCAATGTGGCCGCCCACATCCGGCGCGAGATCGGAAACGTCGATGAGGGTTTTCGCGAAGCCGATTACGTGTTCGAACGCGAGTACCGCACGCAAAGGCAGCAGCACGCGATGCTTGAGCCCCATGTCACCATCTGCTGGCTGGATGCCGACAGGCGGCTGGTGATCCGTAGCAGCACGCAGGTTC
>Ga0070734_10003052_pt1 | contig 18511 bp, 13 predicted proteins | sample Coa_R1_8_FD_66444 | JGI IMG/M metagenome (GOLD analysis project Ga0070734, IMG submission 66444) | Surface soil microbial communities from Centralia Pennsylvania, which are recovering from an underground coalmine fire - Coalmine... | ecosystem: Environmental > Terrestrial > Soil > Unclassified ... | reverse complement strand
CATCTCCTCACGGACATCCTGGACCCCAGCCGCAGCGTGGAAGCCAATTTTCGGGCATACACGGTGACCACCAAGCAGGGCCGAGTCCTGGTCGGTTTGCTGGCCTCGGAATCCCGCACGGCAATTGAGCTGTTTGATGCGGAAGGGAAGAAGCAAAGCATCTTGCGTGCCGACATCGATGAGCTGGCTGCCTCCTCGAAATCGCTTATGCCCGATGGATTTGAAAAGCAGCTCACGCGCAAGGAACTCACGGACCTGCTGGAGTTCCTGGCGCAGCGCGGTAAGTATTTGCCGCTGCCGCTGGAGAAAGTAGCAACCGCCGTCAGCGCGCACGGCTTGTTCTATGACGAGGCGGCACAGGCGGAACGCTTGGTTTTCGATGATTGGTCTCCCAAGACGTTTCACGGCATCCCCTTTCATTTGACCGATCCACAGGGGGATCGTAAGAACGTCATCCTCTTATACGGTCCGGAAGGGACCATCCCGCCCAAGATGCCCAAGTCGGTCCGTCTCCCGTATAATGCGCCGGCCAAGGCGATCCATCTCCTGAGCGGCGTGAGCGGCTGGGGATATCCGTATCGCGAAAAAGGCTCGGTTACGATGATCGTCCGCCTTCACTATGCAGACGGCAAGACGGAAGATCATCCCCTCATCAACGGCGTCCATTTCGCGGATTATATTCGCCGGGTGGACGTTCCCGGCTCGGAGTTCGCTTTCGCGCTACGCGGCAAACAAATTCGGTATCTGGCCATCGAGCCTCAGCGGGCGGATCCAATTACGGAAATTGAATTCGTGAAAGGACCCGACAGCACGGCTCCCGTCATCATGGCCGTCACGGTGGAGGCACCCGGGTAAACGCTGGTGGCGACCGATTTTCATGGCGAGCAGCGCGGGCGCTTGCCTGCTCGGTTGGAACGGCTGCGCACTGCGCAAGGTCGCGGCGGCCCCAAACTTTTCACCCGGTCCTCACACGCAAAACAGTGCAAGGCTTGCCGCGAAAGGAATTGCCGCGCCTGAGGGATAATCCTGCGCAACTTGCGGCCTGTTCAAGAACGGGTTGTTGACGCATCCCCAAGAATAACCTAGGGTTTGGCAACGGTGGCCGATGCACGCAGCTCATGGAATCGGAACAGCTCCATGAGAGGTCAAGCCGCTTCGATGTGCCTTGCTGGACCCGTCCTCGTCCTCCCACCCGCACGGGTTCTCTTCGGCACCGCGGTGTGTCCGGAAACAGAGAAGAGAACTCATGCCCAAGCCCCGTCCCTCCCTCCCGCGCTTTTCCCAGAAGGAAGCCACCACTTTCCCTTCTCCGGCGATCCGCCGCGGCAGGTTTCGCGAACGCGTACGGCCCGATGCGAAACCCGCACGGGAGGTGCAGCAGAGTCTGTTACCTGCGGAATTGCCTCAAGTGCCCGGTTACCAGTTCTATGCCTATTACGAGCCGGCCCAGGAAGTGGGCGGCGATTATTATGATTTCATTCCCCTTCCCTCTCCAGCCCAGCAAGAGCGCCTGGCCATTCTGCTGGGCGACGTGGCGGGAAAAGGTGTGCCCGCCGCCCTGCTCATGGCCAAGCTTTCGTCCGACGCACGCTCCTGTCTCCATAGCCACCCCGACCCCGCTGCGGCGATCACCGCGCTCAACGATCTCCTCTACCCGCACACCAGCCAGATCGGTCGTTTTGTCACTCTGGCTGCGGCCATCCTGGATGCCAACGCCCATACCCTGACACTCGTCAACGCTGGCCACCCCGCCCCCGTGATTTACCATCGCAGCATGGGAATGGCGGAAGAAGCGACCTGCCGGGATGCCGCCGGCTTGCCGCTAGGTATCGTGGAAGGATTCGTTTACCAAGCGTACAACATATCCCTGAGGCCAGGGGATTGCATCCTGCTCTACAGCGACGGTGTCACGGACCAGCTGGACAAACAGAACAACCCAATCCAGCACTCTTCGCTTCGCGCCGCTTGCCAGGAGGGCATTGGTGCCCCGCAGGCGCTTGGTGAATCCATCATCAAGATCCTGAAACATCACACTTCCAAACAGCGCCAGCACGATGACATCACGCTCGTTTGTTTTGGCCGCACGGCAGATTGAAGCGAAGCATTCCTTCCGATCCTGATTCCCGGCCGTCGGCGGCCCATTGCAGCCCGCCAATGGGATTGCTCTAATAGGAGCCAGGCCCCAGCTGCCGTGGCGTTCCGCGCAGTCTGTAAACTCGTATGGGCCAACCCGATCGTGAATGGAAGGATGCTTTGATTCCAATTCTCATTCTTGCCACAGCGTCGATGCTGCCCGGCCAGTCGACACCTGGACAAAACCACGAGGAGCTGGAAACGCTCCTTCGCAAGGGCATGACTGTCCTTCGCGCCGGCCAAGTGGACGAGGCCCTGGTCCTGGCCAAGCAGGCGGTCGCCATCGCGCCACGGGAGCCGCGCGCCTATTTGCTTCGTGGCTCCATTCTGGCCGTGCAGCGCCACCCTGCGGAGGCGATCAAGGACTTCGATCAGTGCCTGCAGCTCGACCCGGCGTTGGCCGATGCTTGGCAACATCGCGGCGAGGAGCATTTCAAGCTCGCAGAAATCGATGCATCGCTCAACGACTTCGACAAGTTTCTCGAACTACGGCCCAGCGCACGCCCCGGACATTGGCAGCGGGGCATCGCGCTGTACTACGCCGGCAAGTTCCAAGCGGGGGCCGAGCAATTCAAAGCGGGAGAAAGAGTATTCGCCGATGATGTGGAAAATGCGGTCTGGCACTATCTGTGCAATGCGCAGGTTCTTGGGCCAGAGAAGGCACGCCCCGCGCTGCTCAAAATCGGCAAGGATCGGCGGGTGCCTTTGATGGTGATCTACAATTTGTTTGCCGGTCGAGCCAAGCCAGACGACGTTCTCAGCGCGGTCCGGGAGGGCAATCCGCCGCCCTCCGAGCTCAAGAAGCGTCTGTTTTACGCCCATCTCTATCTCGGCTTGTACTATGACGCCAGCCATGACCCGACGAAGGCACTCGAACATCTCAACCAAGCCGCGGAAGACCAAGGGGTCGGCGGCTACATGGGTGACGTGGCGCGGGTGCATCAGCAGCTTCTTTCGAAGAAGGCATCCCAAAGGTGAACCGAAGGAACGTGCGCGGAGTTTACCCACTTCCTCATGCTTGACTTGTCGGCAATTGATGAGGATATTATGAGAAGACGGACTTCTCCCCGACACGGAAGTTAGTGCTCAGCCGCTCCGGTCGCCTCCTACACCGGAATGGCCCATCTTCATGTTACCTCTGCTGATAAAGGAGCCTCGTATGGTCCGCTGCCGCCGTCTTGGCTTTACGCTGGTTGAGCTGTTGGTGGTGATCGCCATCATTGCCGTTCTGATTGGACTCCTGCTCCCCGCCGTGCAAAAGGTCATGGAAGCGGCCCATCGTATGCAGTGCCAGAACAATCTAAGGCAGATGGGATTGGCATTGAGCAATTACCACGGCGTCTTCAAGGAGTTCCCCCCGGCCAAGATTAATTCGGGAAGCTCCAGTCTCGGCACCAAAACGTCTTCGTTCTATGCCGGACAGCACTACAAGGTGTTCAACCACACCGGCTTCGTGCTGCTCCTGCCGTATCTCGAGCAGGAAAACCTTTACAAGCGATACAGTTTTGCCTACCCGTCTTGTAATTCTTCCTGGGCCCCGCGACCCTCCACTCCGTATAGTCTGGGTGCCGCCGATTTGGCCCATGGAGGCATCAATGCGGGAAACGCGGAAGTGGTCGGCATGCGCATCCCCGTCTACGAATGCCCGTCCGATGAGAAGCCGCCCGATCCCATCACCAGTATTCCGGACGATGATCCGGCCGGACCTTACTCCCGGTCGCGGGCGCGGCGGAGCAATTACCTCTTTGTCTGCGCCAATGCCACGGATTACACTCCGAGTTATCCCTATTGGGACAACCCAAGGTACGTGGGTCCGTTCGGCACCAATGGAGCGGCCCGCTTGGCCGACATCAAGGACGGGACCAGCAATACGCTGGCCATCGGCGAGTCCCGGCAAAAACACACGTCTTCGAGCTATGGCCCTTATTGGGGCTCAGGGACACACACTGCGGTACATGGTTACACGCCTTGGTGTGATCAAGCAAAGGGTCAGTGCCCCAACCCGCCGACCAGGGAGTATCCTGCCCGTGGCTTTAACATCAATTACCCGTACGGGCGCGCTCTCCTTGACCTTAGTGATTACCGGGCAGACCTTCAGTATGCGTGGGGCTTTGGCAGTTGGCATCCGGGCGGGGCCAATTTCTTATTCTGCGATGGCTCGGTCAAATTCCTCACCGACTCGATCGATTATTTGATCTTCCAGGGACTTACGACCATTGCCAATGGGGAGGTAACCGATGCGGCCGCTTATTAGGAGCAAAGCGAGACGATGGTGCCAATTTCCCGAAACCGATGCTTTGATCCGGACGCGCTCCTTTGGGCTTCTGATAGTGCTCATCGCCGGGGTCGGGGCGGCCAGCGGCTGTTCCACCGCAGGCACCGGCAAAGTCACCGGAAGCGTCAAGCTTGATGGCAAGCCCTTGGCAGATGCAGAGGTTCGTTTCTGCCCCACTGACGATCGAGATCGGATCGGGAACTCTACCCGGACTCATTCCGACGGGTCGTTTGAGCTGGAGCTTCACCCGCAATTCGGCAAGACGCTCTTGCCCGGCCATTACGTGGCACTGGTGTCCAAGCTGGTACAGAAGAATGGGGCCGTCCCGCCAGCAGAGGATGCAGGTATGCTCTTGGCCGCGGGATCTCTGCACAATAGCCTTCCGCCAATGTATGATGAGTTCGATAAGTCGCCGTTCAAGGTGGAGATTGGGAAAGGAGACAATGCCTTGGCACCGTTCGAGCTGAAAAGTCGATAATCGTCAGCCGGATGGGTTCATCATGAAGACGTTGGCAATCGGTGGGATCCAAGCTGGTTTTGCCCTCTTCGCCCTCCTTCCTTTCGGCGCGGCCTCGCCGGCCTGTGCGGGTCCGCTGACAGCTGGGGATTTCCTGGTCAGCGATGGCAGCCAGCATGCGATTTATGAATACACCCCCGGCGGCCGGCGCGTGCAGACGATTGCGGTGCCTCCGACTCTGGATGCCTACAACCGCGGCATCGCCGTGGATGGCGCAGGAGAGATTCAGGTCTTTAACGGCACGTTTACGCCGACGCTCAGCACCTTCGACCCGGCCACCGGAGCCTGGGTCCATCACAGCTATCCAGGGTGGAGCACCATTGGCAGCCTTTATTTTGGCGGCGTGGCGACCTACCGGGACTTTGTCTACGTCACCGACGCCTACACGCCCAATGGCGGAGAGCCCAATGGCATCGTCCGATTCAACCGGAGCGACTACTCCGCGCAGCGGTTCGCCAGTGGCCTCGATTTTGGCTACATCACAATGGGACGGGATGGCCGGCTCTACGCGTTGGCTGGGACGGGAAGTCCGGCGGGAAGTGTCCTGTATGTCCTGAACCCTTTGAGCATGGCGGTGCTGTGGACCATCACACTGCCCGTCGAAACGCGCGGCATCGCAGTCGATGCGGCTGGCCATATCTTCGCACCGGGGGCACTGTCCGATCGGAACATCTACGAGTTCGACCGCACCGGCCAGATCCTGAAGCGGCTCAACACGCATGCCCGCTTCCTGAACGACATTGCCCTCTCGGCCGACGGCCAGCTTGTGGTAGGCGACGCCAACGGGAACGAAGTCTTCGTGACCGACGTCTCCCTGAGCGAATTGGGCGCAGTCCAGACCGAGGGTGGCGGAAGCTTCGTGGCGTGGGTGCCTGAACCGGTGTCGGAGCCTGCCGGCTGGGCGCTCCTCGCTCTCGGTGCCCTCGGTCTCTTTGCCTACACCGGCGGCGGGCTGGGACGTAGCAATCCTTGAAAGGACGGCCCATCGGCTTCCGGCAATCCTCTAAGCACCGTGTCGGCTGCTCCATCGGTGTGCGTGCTTCGGCAGTCCACGAGCCTGACGCGCCGGCGAAGGTGCCCTGATCCTTGGCTGGGGCATCAGGCTCGTACGCTACAGGATCCGGAAGGGTCATGTCGTTGCGACAATCGGCGGGCTAACCTCACCAATGCCTCCCGTCCGGCGACTTCCTTCATAGACTGAGGACGGGAGGTACTTCGGTGAGCGTCCTGATGTTTACCCTGCTGGTCTGGGTGGGTGCCGTGCTGGCCGGCTTCCTGGGAGCGTTGACTGGCCTGGGAGGCGGCGTGGTCATCGTGCCGCTCTTGGCCTTGGTGTTCGGCGTCGACCTTCGCTATGCCATCGGGGCCTCGCTCGTGTCGGTGATCGGCACATCGTCGGGGGCGGCCGCTGCCTACGTCCGCGAAGGCTACACGAACATTCGCGTCGGCATGTTCCTCGAAATCGCCACCACCCTGGGTGCCCTGTGCGGGGCCTTCTTGACGGCGGCGGTGCCTGTAGAGGGCATTGCGGTGGTCTTCGGGATTGTCCTGCTGCTTTCGGCATTTCTGTCGAGCTGGCCTCGACCAGAGGATAACATCACGGACACGCCTGACGCGCTGGCCGCCCACCTGCGGCTCGACGGTTCGTATCCCACGCCGCAGGGACTGCGTGGTTACCATGTCCACCATGTACCGTTGGGTTTCGGCTTGATGTTCGTTGCCGGCATTCTATCCGGATTGCTTGGCATCGGTTCGGGGGCGTTCAAGGTGTTGGCCATGGACCAGGCCATGCGCATTCCGTTCAAGGTCTCAACCACAACCAGTAATTTCATGATTGGCGTGACCGCGGCCGCCAGCGCAGGAGTCTATCTTCGGCGGGGCTACATCGATCCCGGCGTAGCGATGCCGGTCATGCTGGGTGTCTTGCTCGGCTCCTTGCTGGGCACGCGCGTGCTGGTTGTCGCACAAACGCAGATCTTACGCATCATCTTTGGCCTGGTCATCCTCGCCCTGGCCATCGAGATGATCTACAAGGGGCTGACCGGGGGGCTGTGAGCGTGTTTGGAAGTAGGCAAAAGTGGTCGGACGAGCGCGTGGAACAGGTTCTGGGGAACCTCCTACGGGTAGGCGTCGTGGCGGCGGCGGTCGTGGTGGCGGCGGGAGGATTTCTGCATCTGGCCAGGCATGGTGGGGCCCCGGCCGATCATCACACCTTTCATGGCGAACCGCAAGATTTGCAAAGTCCCTGGGGGATCTTGGCGGCGGCCCTGGCGTTGCGCAGTGGCGGCGTTATCCAGTTGGGCCTCTTGTTGCTGATCGCGACTCCTGTGGCCCGCGTCGTCTTTTCGGTGTTCGCGTTCGCCCTGCAAAGGGATTTCACGTACGTCGTCTTGACACTCGCTGTTCTGGGCGTGCTTCTCTACAGCTTGTTTGTGGGGCATGCATGAGTTGGAGCTGCCGCTTCTTATCCCGGCGTTTCGATCGTTGCCGTCTCCTTGATCGGAGTCGTCCTGTTTTCCCAATTCGGAAGAAAGCCGATCCAAAACCGTGAAAAATACCTGCGGTGGTTGTGCTAAGATCTCGGCAGCGGGTCTAATCGACGGAGACTTTTCATGAGCCTGCCGACCTACGCTGACATTACCGCTGCCGAGCCGGTGGTGCATCGCTATCTCCAGCCGACGCCGTTGTATGAGTGGCCGGCCCTCTCCCAGCTTCTCGGTTGCCGCTATTACCTCAAACACGAAAACCACACGCCAACGACAGCCTTCAAGGTGCGTGGCGGCATCCACGTAGTCGCCAGGCTTTCGGATGAGCAGAAACGCCGGGGCATCATCGGCTGCACCACGGGTAACCACGGTCAGTCGCTTGCCTTTGCCTGTCGTCTCTTTCGGGTTCGGTGTGTTTTGGTGGTTCCCTGCAACGCAAACCCCGACAAGATCGCCGCCATGCGTGCACTGGGAGCCGAGTTGATCGAGCATGGCCGAGATTTCGATGAGGCCCGCGAACATTGCGAAGCGATCCGCCATCGGGAAGGGCTGCGCTATATCCATTCGGCCAATGAACCCGACTTGATTGCCGGCGTTGGGACTTACGCCCTGGAGATTTTCGATGCCCTTCCCAATCCGGATGTGCTTCTGGTTCCGGTGGGGCTTGGCAGTGGCATTTGCGGGACGGCGTTGGTGGCAGCCGAGCGCCGGCCGGCGACCCAGGTGATCGGCGTGCAATCGGAGCTGGCCCCCGCGGTCACGCTCTCCTGGCGTGCAGGCCGGCCAATCGAAACGGGCACCCCTGAGACGTTCGCAGAAGGGATGGCGACGCGCATTCCCGCGGAAATGACATTGGAGATCATGCGCCGGCACGTTCACGATATGGTGCTCGTCAGCGATCCTGCCCTGCGTGAGGCGATCCGGCTGCTGTTGCGGTTGACGCATAATCTGGCCGAAGGGGCAGGAGCGGCGGCGACTGCGGCCGCATTGCAGTTGCGCGATCGGCTGGCTGGCAAAACGGTGGTTGGCGTCTTATCGGGCGGGAATTTGGATATGCGGGAGTTGGGGCGGATTCTGGAGACGAAGGCGTAGTTTCTGTTCAGCGGAGTCCTACACTAACCCCGGAGCAAGAGTTTACGCCGGAAGCCAGAGTTGATGGTGGAACGACAGGATCAACGAATGGCACAAGCACTCAAGGCGGTCATCTTCGATTTCGATGGCACCCTTGTCGACAGCTATCAAGCCATCACCGCCAGTGTCAACCATGTTCGGGCCGCCCACAGCCTGCCGCCGTTGAGTGAGCCGGAGGTTCGTCGCTGTGTCGGCCGCGGCCCGGCGTATCTGCTAGAGCATACTGTCCCGGGCATGCATCTGGACAAAGACATGGCCCGCTATCGGGACCATCACCCATCGGTCCTGCGCAGCGGCACGCACATTCTGCCCGGCGTTCAGGAAACTCTGATGCATTTGAAAGCGTCGGGTCTTCACCTGGCCGTGTGCAGCAACAAGCCGCGCGATTTCACCCGCGAGCTGCTCGATGCGTTGCGGTTGGCTTCTCTGATCGAAGTGGTGATCGGTCCGGAAGATGCTCCCCGAATCAAGCCCGCTCCCGATATGCTCTTGGCGGCGCTCCAGCGACTGAAGGTGACCCCCGCCGAAGCGTTGTACGTCGGCGATATGGTTGTGGATATCCAAACCGCCCGTGCGGCCGGTGTTTCCGTGTGGGTCATCCCAACCGGCTCGGACGAGCGATCCACGCTCCAGGCGGCCAAGCCGGATCGGCTTTTGGGAGAATTTCGTGAGCTGGACATGGTCGCGGCCGGGGAGCGGTTTTCTTGACATCAAGGTCGTCTCCCCAGTACTGTACAAGCATGTCGTGGCTCGCGACCTGTTATCCCCCCATCGTTTGCGACTAACAGGATCAGCATTGCTTCACCCGAGGTGTACCGTGCCTCGATTGATCGTGATTCGAGGGGCCGACGAGGGCAAACAGTTTGAGCTGAGCGGCCTGGTGATCGGCCTGGGCCGGGACGCCAGCAACACGGTCCGGCTCCACGATACCGAGGTTTCTCGACGGCACGCGGAATTTCGGCAGGTGGAAGGCGGTTACTGCCTGGTCGATGTTGGCAGTGCCAACGGCACCTTCTTGAATGGCCAGCCGGTCCAGAACACGGTTCTGCAAGCGGGCGATCAAATTCAGATTGGCCAAAGCATTCTCGTTTACAGCACCGGCCGCGGCGAGGTCCGGGGCGAGACCGATTTGGCCGATCGCATCAGCATGATCACACGCCAGGATGTCGAGTTGTCGTCGGCCATTATCAAGACGGTTGGCGAAACCGAAGGGAGCCGAATCCTCGCCCAGCCCCAGCGCGCCGGCACGGTCTGGCTGCAGAACGCCCTGGCCAACCTCGGAATCATGTACGAGGCAATCCAGGCTGTCAGCCACATTCTCGATCTAGACCAGCTCCTGGAGAAAATCATGGATTTGATTTTCCGGTCGATCGAGGCGGATCGGGGCTGCATCATGCTGCGCCATCCGGATACGGGCCAGTTCGAACCCAAGGCCATCCGCTGGCGAAACCCGGAAGATGCGGCAGAGAAGATCGCGCTCAGTCGGACCATCATGGATTATGTGCTCCGCGATAAGCAAGGCGTGCTGGTCAGCGACGCGGCCAACGATGAACGCTTCAGTGCGGGGCAAAGCATCGTCCGCTACGGCATCCGGGAAGCGATCTGCGTACCCATGAAAGGACGTCACGAAACCTTGGGCGTGCTCTATCTGGATACCCACGGCGCCCCGGGAGACATCTGGCGTTCGGATAAATTGGCCGGCAAGTTTACCGAAGATCATCTCAAGCTAGCCATTGCTATTGCTCACCAGGCCGCGCTGGCCGTGGAAGACACCCGGTATCACCAAGCTATGCTTCAGGCCGAGCGCCTGGCCGCCATTGGCCAAGCGATGGCCGCCCTCTCGCATCACATCAAAAACATCCTCCAAGGCTTGCGCAGTGGCAGCGAAATCCTCAAGATGGGTCTGGCCGACAAGGACGATGCCTTGCTCCAGCAGGGGTGGAAGATTGCCGAGAAGAACCAGAGCAAGATTTATGATCTCGTGATGGATATGCTCAGCTACTCCAAGGAACGCGAGCCGGCGATCGAGGAAACCAGCTTGAACGGCATCGTCAACGACGTGGTCGAACTGCTCCTGGGTCGTGTCAAGGAGGTTGGGGCCAAGCTGGAGATGCGCCTACAGGAGGATCTTCCGTCCGTGCCGGCCGATCCGGAAGGATTGCACCGTGCCCTGCTAAACATTCTGGGCAATGCGATCGACGCCGTGGAGGAACGGAAGAATCCCACCGTCGGCGTGCTGACGCAGCTAGAACCGAACGCGGAATGGGTCCGCATCATCGTCGTGGACAACGGGGTCGGCGTTCCGCTCGACAAACAGCCTGAAATCTTCAAACCATTCGTCAGCAGTAAAGGTGCGCGTGGGACCGGCCTGGGGCTGGCCGTCAGCCGGAAGATCCTGCGCGAGCACGGCGGGGACATCCTCTTGCAAAGCCAGCCCGGCAAGGGGAGCCGGTTTATCCTCCGTCTGCCTCTCAAGAGTCCACTCAATAACGACAACGAGGGTACCGGCGTAGAAATGCCGTCCTTCGAACCTCCTGAAGCGATGTAATCCGAGTCGGCCCGGCCAAACTTCGGCAAAAAGTTGTGTCGCGCTCCCACCCGGTGGACACTATAAGACAGAGGGAATCGGTCTCTTGAATGGGAGCCACGCCGATGCCAAACAGGCAATTGGACAGTGTCCTCCAGCACATCCGCAAGCTGGTGGCGGCGGAAACGACCGGAACACTACCTGATCGAGAGCTGCTCGAGCGGTTCATCCACCACGGCGATGAGGCTGCGTTTGCCATACTCGTGCGGCGGTACGGTCCCATGGTGCTAGGCGTCTGCCGGCGTGTGCTGGGGCAGGTCCATGATGCCGAGGATGCTTGCCAGGCTACGTTTCTGGTCCTGGCTCGCAAGGCGACCTCGATTCGGCGAAAGGATTCGATTGGCAGTTGGCTGCATGGCGTGGCTTATCGAGCCGCGGCCAATCTGAAGAGAGATACGGCTCGGCGTCATGCTCATGAAACCCGGCTCGTGAAAATGCCACAAGTCGAACCCGCAGACATCACGTGGCGGGAAGTACAAGTCGTTTTGGAGGAAGAACTCCATCGCCTTCCCAAGCGGTTCCAGGCGCCGCTCTTGCTCTGCTACCTCGAAGGAAAAACGCGCGACGAAGCAGCCCGTGCGCTGGGCTGGAGCCTGGGGACCGTCCGTGGGCGGCTGGAGCGGGGGCGGGAACTGCTCCGCCTGCGGCTGACTCGCCGCGGCCTGACGCTCTCCACGGCTCTGTTGGCTTCGTTACTGGCCGAATATGCCGTGGCGGCGGCCATGCCGGCAATGCTGGTCGTGCGGATCGTGAAAGTCGCTACGTTGCTTGCCACCGACCAGGCCGCGGCAATGGGAATGATCTCGGCCCGGATCACGGTATTGATGGAAGGAGTGTTGAAAGCCATGTGGATGACGAAACTGAAGGTTGCGACGGCGATCTGGGTGGTGGTGAGCCTTGCTGGTGTCGGAGCGAGCGTGCTGGCCAGAGGAGCGCTGCAAGCCCAGCCGCCGGCGGCATCGCACGCCGCAGGCGCGGAAACGATCCGGCTCGACCGAGCACTGGCGGCTGCCGATAAGCGGGAGCTACCAATTGACTCCTTGCAATCGGCCAGGAACCAGGCAGAAAGTCGAGTCAATTTGAAAAAACTTGCCCTGGCCATGCACAACTACCAAAGCGCGTACAACCATCTCCCCGCGCCGGCGATCTACAGTAACCCTATCGGGCGTCCAGTTGGGCTGGGCGGTCCGCTGACCACCGGAGTTTCTGGGTTTTCGGGCGGAGCGTCGTTCACGGGGGGTGGATTGTCACTGGGCGGGACATCGTCCACAGGCAGTTACAGCCTCGGTGGCGGTTCCGGAACCGGCTGGTCCTTGCTAGGACACTCGTACGGGGATCAGTTGTATTCACCGAACCTGTTCCAAGGCGGCAGCTCCCTGGGAGGCATAGGTGGTGGTACCTTCGGCACTCCAACGTACCCCAATGCGAGCAGCATGGGCCTGTCCATGTATGATCTCGTGAGTAAACAGGGCCAGGCACTTTTGAGCTGGCGCGTGGCCATTCTCCCTTATCTGGGACCAGCCGAGGCCAAGCTCTACCAACAATTCAAGCTGGACCAACCCTGGGACAGCCCACACAACAAAGCGCTCCTCGCCCAGATGCCCAAGGTCTATGCGCCGCCGGGAAGGGTCACTCACGAACCGTACTCGACCTTTTACCAGGTATTTGTCGGTCCGCACGCTGCCTTTGAGCCGCACCGGGAAATCAGCCTTGGAGAATTCCCTGACGGCGCATCCCACGTGCTCTTGATCGTCGAAGCCGGTTGTGCCGTTCCCTGGACAAAGCCGGAAGACCTACATTTCGCGCTGGATGAACCAATTCCCGAGCTCGGCGGGCTCTTTCCCGGAATGTTCAACGCCGCCTTTGCTGATGGTTCGATCTGGCCGCTCTCTCGGAAAATCGATATCGAGACGCTGCGCAAGCTCATCATGCGCGACGACGGCCAACCGGTGAACCCGATCCAATTCCGCATGCCGGTGAGCCGTCACGAAGCGGAGTGGCGGCAACACAATGAACGCCTCAAGCAGGAGGTAGAGCGGGTGCGGTCACGGGTCCAGGAACTGCGGCGCGAGAAAGAAACGTTGCAAGAAATGGCTGAGGATCCGGCGACCGAACCGCTGAAGAAAGAGAATGCTCGTTTAGAAAAGCTTCTCCGCCAATCGCAGGACGAGGCCGAGCGGCTCAACCAGGAAATCCAGCGTTTGAAGCAGTCCTTGGAACAACGACCGGACGGGATAGAGAAAAAATGAACGTCTTTGGGACAGGCGCGGCCAATTTCGTGGAGCAGCGCTTCTACCCCGCATTTCGCGCCGGCCTGTCTTAGCATCCGCGATCCCTCGGCGTACAAGCCTAACGCACCAGCGGAAGACCTTCCGCTGGTGCGTTAGGCTTGTACGCCGAAGCATCCTGCATATCCATTGAGGCTGGCGGAGCCGTGACCGCGCTGGCATTGTTCCTCCGCCATGTCCCCACGCGTTTTCGCTTGTCCCCGCAGTCTCATTCTTCTTAAATGAAGATACGATGGTCGTGAAACGATTGCCAAGCCGAGAGCGAAGCCGTTTAGGAAGGTTTGGGCATGATCCGCGCAACGCCTGCGACTCGCTGGAACCTGGATGCCATCGAATCGGCTTACCAGAGCTGGCAACGCGATCCGACGTCGGTAGACCAAAGCTGGCGTCTCTTCTTCGAAGGCTTTGAGCTTGGCGTCGGCCGACTGGCGACGCCAGCCCTGGATGCTCGCTGCCAGACAGGAGTGGTGCGTTTAATCGACGCCTACCGAGACCTCGGCCATTTCCTCGCGCACCTCGACCCGCTCAGTCCGCCCAAGACCGGTTATGCCCTGCTCGAACTGTCCGAGTTCGGCCTGGATGCCTCAGACCTGGACAAGACCTTCGATACGAGCCCCTTCGTCGGCCTTCCCAAGGCAACGCTCCGGCAGCTGCTCGATGCCCTGCGCGATACGTATTGTCGCACCATCGGTGTCGAGTACATGCACATTCAGGACACTTATATCCGCCGCTGGCTCCAGCAACGGATGGAACGGTGCCGCAATCAGCCCGGTTTTGGCCGCGTGAAGAAAATGCGGATTCTCAAGAGCCTGCATTACGCCGAGCTGTTCGAACGCTTTCTCCATTCGCGTTTCGTCGGCCAAAAGCGCTTCTCCCTGGAAGGATCCGAGACCTTAATCCCGATCCTGGAGGCGATTGTTCAGAAAGCGGCGGACTCCGGCGTGCGCGAGATCATCATGGGCATGGCCCACCGGGGGCGACTCAACGTCCTGGCCAACACGCTCCGCAAACCCTACCAGGAAATCTTTGCCGAGTTCGAGGAAAACTATGTCCCCGAGTCGCGTGACGGCGATGGCGATGTGAAGTACCATCTTGGCTTTTCCGGTGATCGCGTCACGGCCAAAGGCAACCGTATCCATCTTTCCCTTACGCCCAACCCCAGCCACCTGGAAGCTGTCAACCCGGTCGTCGAAGGCCGCACGCGCGCCAAACAGCTTCTGTTCGGTGATGAAGAGCGCCGATTGGGCATCCCGTTGTTGATCCACGGCGATGCCTCGTTTGCCGGCCAGGGATTGGTGGCCGAGACGCTCAACCTTTCTCAGCTCGCCGGCTACAAGACCGGCGGCACGGTGCACGTGATCATTAACAATCAGATCGGCTTCACGACCGCCCCGAGCGATGCGCGGTCGACCACGTACTGCACGGACGTGGCCAAGATGATCCAAGTGCCCATCTTTCATGTCAACGGCGAGGATCCCGAGGCGGCAGTCTATGTGGCGGAATTGGCTCTCGATTTCCGGCAAACGTTCAATCGCGATGTCGTGATTGACATGTATTGCTACCGCCGTCATGGCCATAATGAGGGGGACGAGCCTTCCTTCACCCAGCCGCTCATGTACAGCAAGATCGCGGGGCGGCCCAGCTTGACCGAGTTGTACACGGAAACGTTGATCATGCGGGGCGACCTGACCGCGGCCGAAACCGAGGCCCTCGTGGAAAAGTTCCATGCCAAGCTCCAGGCAGCGCTCGAAGAGGTAAAAACGGGGCTTCCTCATTACGTGGGCATGCGTGGCTTCGGCGGCCAGTGGAAAGGATTAAGCCCCCGCTACTCCCATGTCTCGGTGGAGACCGGCGTCTCTTACGAGACGTTGCGGGTAATCGGCGAAGGCCTGACGCGGGTGCCGGAACATTTTGCCGTTCACGCCAAGATCGCACGTCAGCTCGAAGAACGGCGCAAGGAGATCGAAGAGCGCCAGCCCGTGGATTGGCCCATGGCGGAGGCCCTGGCGTTTGGCTCGCTGTTGTTGGAAGGCGTACCGGTACGGCTCAGCGGACAGGATAGCCGGCGGGGCACGTTCAGCCAGCGGCATGCCGTGCTCTATGATTCTCGAAGCGGCGAGCCGTATTATCCGTTGAATGCCCTCGGTCCCAAACAGGCCCCCTTCTCCGCTTACGATAGCTTGCTTTCGGAAGCCGCCGTGCTGGGCTTCGAATTCGGCTATTCGCTCGACGCCCCCGGAACGCTGGTGTTGTGGGAAGCTCAGTTTGGCGACTTTGCCAACGGCGCCCAGGTGATCATCGATCAGTTCATTGTGTGCAGCGAATCGAAGTGGCAGCGCGACAGCGGGCTGGTCATGCTGTTGCCGCACGGCTACGAAGGCCAGGGACCGGAGCACTCCAGCGCCCGTCTCGAACGCTTCTTGCAGCTGTGTGCGGAGGACAATATCCAAGTCTGCAATCTGACAACGCCGGCTCAGTATTTCCATCTCCTGCGCGGACAGATGAAACGCAACTTCCGCAAACCGCTCGTTCTCCTGACGCCCAAGAGCTTGCTTCGGCTCAAGGCTGCGGTATCGCCGATGGATCAATTGACCAGCGGGCACTTTGTCGAGGTCTTCGACGATGAGGGCGCTGATCCGGCCCGCGTCCGCCGTGTGCTTTTGTGCAGCGGCAAGATTTATTACGAGCTCATCGAGCACCGCACCAAGCAATCGGCCGACGACGTGGCCATTGTTCGCGTGGAACAGTTTTACCCATTCCCGGCCGAAATGCTCCGCCGCGTACGCTGCCGGTACCGCAAGGCGAAAGAATGGGTTTGGGTCCAGGAAGAATCGATGAATATGGGCGGCTGGACGTTCATGGAGTCCCGGCTGCGCGCGTTGGATTGGCCGGTTAACTATGTTGGCCGGGATCGAAGCGCCAGCCCGGCTACCGGTTCGCGCCGAGTGCATCTGGCTGAGCAAAAGGAGTTGGTGACCGCGGCCATTGGCGGCCCCGTCCCGCATTTGGTACGAGCCGTGCCGGATGGACCCCGCCGGCCGGCCGATGGCGGAGCACTCATCCAAGAAGAAGCCAAAGCTGCGGTTTCGGCAGGGTAGCGGACCCTGGTCCGACACGGAGGAGTACACATGGCCGTCGAAATCAAAGTCCCGTCCGTCGGCGAATCGATCAGCGAAGGGACGATTTCGCGTTGGCTGAAGAAGGATGGCGAAGCAGTTCGCGCCGATGAGCCGCTGCTCGAAGTGGAGACCGAGAAAGCGACTACTGAAGTTTCTGCTCCCGAGGCCGGTACGCTGCGGATAACAGTTCCTGAAGGAAAGACCGTGTCCATCGGTGCCGTCGTCGGTCGGATTGAACCAGGGAAAGCCGAAGGGCGGACCGAGAGCACGGGGAGAAAAGACGGCCCGGCATCCAGGCCAGCCAAGGCGAAAACGGACGGGACAGCTGCCCCGCCGCGCCCCGCGACTCCGCCCCAGCCGAAGCCCCAAGCGGAGATCAAAGCCGCTCCGCTCGCTGCGGAGGAAATCTTGATGTCCCCCTCCGCTCGTCACCTCGTGCAAGCAAAAGGAGTCGATGTCCGCCAGCTGACCGGTACCGGTCCCAGCGGCCGGATCACGAAGGAAGACGTGCTTGGCTACCTGGAGCATCAGGGTACCGAGGAGGCACCCGCTCCACCTTTGGCCCCAGAAGCGAAGCCTCGTGAACCCGTGGCACCCCCGTCGCCTCCTCCGCCGGCCACTGCCGAAAGGAAGGCCGAGGCTCCGATTCCGCTGCGTGAAACTCGACAACGGCTCAGCAGCATCCGTTTGCGGATCGCGGAACGGCTGGTCGCCGCGCAGCACACCGCCGCCATCCTCACCACGTTCAACGAGGCGGATTTATCGGCAGTGATGACTCTGCGCGACCGCTACAAGGAGGTCTTTCGGCAGAAGCATGGTGTGAACCTCGGCTTCATGTCATTCTTCGTTCGGGCTTCGATTGAGGCCCTGCGGGCTTTTCCCGTCGCCAACGCCTGGATCGACGGCAGCGACGCCGTTTATCACCATGAATTCAATATTGGCGTCGCCGTGAGTACGGAGAAGGGGTTGATCGTTCCGGTGCTGCGCAACGCGGAGCAGCTTAGTTTTGCCGACATCGAGAAACGAATTGCGGAGCTGGCACAGAAAGCCCGTGAGGGAAAAATCACGGTCGATGACCTGCAAGGGGGCACATTTACCATCACCAACGGCGGGGTCTTCGGATCGTTGTTATCCACTCCGATCCTCAACCCGCCGCAGAGCGCGATCCTGGGGATGCACGCGATTCAGCGGCGGCCCGTGGCGATCCATGATCAGGTCGTCATTCGGCCGATGATGTATTTGGCTCTTTCCTACGATCATCGCTTGATCGATGGCCGCGAGGCGGTGCAATTTCTCGTGCGGATCAAGGAATGTATCGAAGACCCGGAGCGGATGTTGCTCGCGATCTAGTCAGGCGTTCCATCGGACGCCACCGCGTTCCAAGCTTGCTGCTCGTCGGCCGGCAGCTGCGCCAAGCCAGCCGGGTCGCGCAAGCCAGCTAGGACGAACCGACCATTGCCCGAGAAAACGGTGTCGGGCACACACAGGGCGGATCCTTCTCCCTGGAGATCGGGATAGTAGATCATGCAATCCATGCCAGTGGCCCACCGCTTTCGCTGTGCATGGGCTCTGCCTGCGTATCGCACGATGAGCAACTGGTTATCTTGGCTGGCGGAAGCGATCGTCTTGGGAATCGCCGCTGTTCGAGCGCGGGCTCCAGTCGACTCTTTTGGAGACGACCTGTGGGAAAACCTGTTCGTCACCAATATGGAAGTATGCTGCTACGGAGCGAAAAAGGGCAGCCATTCCTGTGCGGCCGAACCAGGCCGTGCGGGCATCGCTGCCCGGATCTGGGATTCGTCAATATCAAACGGTGATTCTGGGCACCGCCGCGGAAGGATCGGCATCAGGCCGCCTGGGCAACTCTGGACGTCTGATCCAGCACCTGTTTCAGCAGCCGGCGATACTCATTTTCCATGGCGAGATGGTTGCCGGGTCGCACCCTGGTCACGGCCCGGATGGTCATGGCCGATGT
>Ga0070734_10003050_pt1 | contig 18518 bp, 11 predicted proteins | sample Coa_R1_8_FD_66444 | JGI IMG/M metagenome (GOLD analysis project Ga0070734, IMG submission 66444) | Surface soil microbial communities from Centralia Pennsylvania, which are recovering from an underground coalmine fire - Coalmine... | ecosystem: Environmental > Terrestrial > Soil > Unclassified ... | reverse complement strand
CGGTCTGGGTGGCCCCAACGATTTGGAAGCGGCGGAGCAGCGTTTCTTGGCAGCACGGGACAAGCTGCGGGCGGAGGGGGGTGGCATCGTCAGCATCTTCTATCATCCATGTGAGTTTGTGCACCAGCAGTTCTGGGATGGTGTCAACTTCCGCAACGGGGCCAACCCACCGCGCGAAGAGTGGAAATCGCCGCCCGCCAAGACGCCCCAGGAGAGCAGCGTGGCATATCAGACCTTCGAACAGTACATCCGTTTCATGAAACGCTTTGCCGATGTCCAATTCATCACGGCGACCGAAGCGGCCAAGCTGTACCGGGACAAAGCCCGGGACCATCGATTTGCGCTGGCCGAGCTGAAGCAGATTGCCGCCGGTGTCACCGATTCGATTTCTTTCCAAACCACAACAGACTATGCGCTGGCTGCGAGCGAAATCTTCCAGCTTCTGAACGACTATATTGCCCACCACAGTGCTGGCCGCACTCCTGATTCGATCCCGCTGGAACGCACGCCCTACGGTCCAAGCAATGCGTTGGTCGGCGGGGCAGAGCCGGTGACGACCGATGCCAGCCAGTTTCGCCGCACAGCCGCCAATGTCGCCGATTACTTGCGCAAGCAGGGACGCGTCCCGACCGCGATCTGGCTTGGTAGTGTGCCGGTTTCGCCGGAGAGTTATTTGCGTGCCTTGGCCGAAGTAACGCAGACCCTGGTCGATGGCCAGTCCATGCCCCCGACCATCGAGCTGAAACGGGCAAAGCTCGGGGCGGCAAAGTACGTGGCCCAAGATGGACCAGACCTGTGGGGCTGGGTCATTTTCCCGCGCGGCTTCCGTGCCCCGGCGATGATGGAATTGGCCAAGCGACAAGCCTGGACCTTGAAGCCCGCATTCCTGGATCGCTCTCCTCCGTAAGGCCCAGCACACGATCTATGCCAAGCGCGTCAGTGCAACACTCTTGCCGTCCGTGCCTCCCCGGTACGTGATCTCGAACTGGAATCCGTTTTGCGTGAAGATGGTTTTTTCGCTCAATCCTCGGAAGGTACCATTGATCGAGGCGGCGCCGGTCGTGGTCACAATCTCGAAGCTACTACCGATCGACGGCGTGAAGCCGATGTTGAGGCTGAGGGTGCTCCCGCCCAGATCGATTGGACCGCCGGCCCGAAGCTCTGCGTAGCCGGTTCCCGCCTCTGTACCCTGAAGCAGAATATTCAGGTTCGCCGCTGGGCTGAATGCGACACGGCCGGTGACGTTCAACCTACCTGGATTGCCGCCGCCGGGCGCTATGGTGCCAGCCGCCGCCGTGACCGTCTCAACGGTGCCCACTCCGCGGAGGGAGCCACCTAGTAGCCGGACCGGGCCGCTGATCGCCATCGGTCCGGTTGAGCTCATCAGGGTGCCGCCCACGATCGCCAGACCGCTGTGGAACGTCTGGGGAGCGGTGCCGGCCAGGTACGTGCCGCCCAGGAGGGCTGCCGCACTGGCCACACTTACGGCCTGGTCGTTGGCATCGAAAGTGCCGGCGCCATTGACGAAACTGCCGACCACCGTGAGGTCGCCTTTCAACTGGAGCGTGCCACCGGCGGTGTGATTGACGTTGCCAAATCGGACTCCGCTGCCGGCTTGCAGGGTCTGTGTGCCGTTACCGACGAAGGAGACGGCATTGGTCCCGGCCGTGACCAGGACGCCGCCGTTGACCACCACGGAATCGGCAAAGGTCAGCGAGCTACCGGAGGTAGTCAGATTGCCCGCGACCGTGGTGATGCCGTGGGGACTGGCGTAGTATTGCGAACCCGATGTGGTTACGGAACCAAGGGTGACGTCACTGCCGGGATTGGGTCCGTTGTTGACCACGGTGGCCGAGCCGGCCGTCACGGTCTGCAAGGTGATCGCCCCGCTTTCGCGATGGCTCCGACCGGCACCGTCACGCAGCTCCGCCGACAGCGCACCCGAACCGGTGTCCAGGGACGTGCCCGGGGCCATGCGGATGACCGCGTCGCCCATGTCGCGCTGGGAATCCACGACTCCGTCGGCCTGTTGATCGTTGGCAATGAGTGTCAGTGCACCGTTGTCCATGTGGATGGATGCGTTCAGTAGAATGCTCCGCCCAGCTTCGAGGCTCAAGGCCCCGCCGTGGCCGCCGGCCGTGACAGTGATCGGGGAATTGATCGTAATGTCGTTGCTCGCCTGGAGCACAACCGATGTGCCCGTGTCCAGGGTCCGCGTCAGGAAGTCGGGCGTAACGGTCATGGCCTGCGCTTGACCACGGGCATAACGGAGCTGATTCGGATCGGTCAGGCCCACCGTAACGCGGCCGCTCGCTTCGGTCACAAAGGGAGCGACGAACGACTGTTGGCTTGGATCCAGTACAACCGCCCCGAGCCCCGCATCCGCCGTCTGTCCCACCAAACTATTCTGTGGTGTAACGACATTGTGGCCGTCGAGCGTTTGCCCGGTTGTGCTGCTCGCCAGTGTTACGGCTCCACGATGGCCGTTCCAGATCGGGCTTTGAACCAGATAATTGCCGTTGCTCAAGGCGAGAATGGGCGGGCCGGCGGTGCCGGTGTAGCCGAGCTGATCGCCGGGGTTGCTGCCGACAAGGCTATTGGTCTCGGAGATCACGCCGCTGGTGCCCGTCCCACCATTCCCCCAGGTGACTGCCCCACGCTGCTCGTTCCACGCCGGACTGGACACCACGTAGTTACCGTTGTCCAAAGCCGTGACCTGGGCAAAACCGGCGTCTACCAGGCTATTGGCGGCAGTGAGGATGCCGGTGCCGCCCGTGCGGCCATTTTCCCAGGTTACCGCCCCCTCGTTGTTCCAGGTCGGACTCACAACCACGTAGTTTCCGTTCGCCAACGTGGCAACGCCTCCGCTGCTAACCTGGTCACCAGGGTCGCTGCCGATGAGGCTATTGGCCGCGGAGATCGTGCCGCTCGTAGCAGCGCTGCCATTCTCCCATGTTGCCGCTCCACGACGTCCGTTCCAGGATTCGCTCAAGACCACGTAATCGCTGCTGCTCAGCACCGTGACGAGCCCGGAACCCACCAGGTCGCCCGGATCACTGCCGACCAGGCTGTTGGCAGCGGAGATCGTGCCACTGATCGCCGTGCTTCCGTTTGCCCAGGTCGCCGCCCCACGATTGTCATTCCATTCCCAGCTGACGACCACATAATTGCCGTTAGGCAAGGGGATGATCCCGGCAGAGAGCGGACCGGAGCCCACATAGTCATTGGGATTGCTGCCTACGAGGCTGTTGGCGGCCGAGACCACGCCGTGGAACCCTGTGCTGCCATTCACCCAAGTCACGGCGCCGCGGCCACCGTTCCATCTCCCACTGACAATCACGTAGTTGCCATTGCTCAAGAGCGTGACATCCGGAGCGTCGCTGCCCGAGAAACCCACCCTATCGTCCGGCGTGCTGCCCACAAGGCTATTGGCCTGGGAGACCGTGCCGGTGACTCCCGTGGTGCCATCGCCCCAGGTCACTGCGCCCCGGTAGCTATTCCAAGCAGAACTTAACACGACGAAATTCCCATTGCTCACCGGGACGACACCACCGCTGAAGCTCCCCGATCCCACCAAATCGCCCGGTGTGCTGCCGACGATACTATTGGCGGCGGAGACGGAGCCGGTCGTTGCCATGCTGCCGTTGAACCAGGTCGCCGCCCCGCGCATGCCGTTCCACTGCGGACTCGCTGCCACGTAGTTGCTGTTGCTCAAGGGCGTAAGGATTTCGCCCACCTGATCTTGAGGGTTCGTGCCGACAAAGCTGTTGGCGTCAGAGACCGTGCCATTCGTTCCCGTGGTGCCGTTGCCCCAGGTCACGGCCCCGCGACGGCCGTTCCAGGATGAGCTTCCGACCACGTAATTGCCGTTGTTCAAGGAAACGACCGTGTTGACACCACTTGGATCGCTGCCGACCATATCGCCCGGGTTGCTGCCGACAAGGCTATTGGCAGCGGAAATCAGGCCGCTAACACCGGCGCTACCACTGCCCCACGTTACGGCCCCGCGCGTACCATTCCAGAGAGAACTTTCGACAACGTAGTTGCCGTTGGTCAAGCGGAGGACACGGCCAACATTGTCGCCGGAGTTGCTTCCAACAAGGCTATTGGCAGCAGAAACGATGCCGCGGACTCCCGTGCTACCATCTCCCCAAGTCACCGCCCCGCGATGCTGGCTCCAGCTTGGACTTGCGACCACATAGTTACCATTGTCCAGCGGCGTGATCTCGGTGCCGCCATTGACAAAACCCAGCTCATCCCCGGCACTGCTACCGACGAGACTATTGGCGGCGGAAAGGGTACCGCTAATCCCGGTAGTGCCACTGGCCCACGTCACCGCGCCCTGATTGCCATTCCAGAACGGGCTTTGGATCAGGTAATTACCATTGCTCAAGAGGACAATCGGAGAGTTGAAATCGAGGTCGTAACCCACCTGATCATTGGGATGGCTGCCGACCAGCGCGCTGATCAGCGCCCCACTGAGCCCATCAAACAGATACACGGCCCCCGCCTTGGCCCCGCCAAGGTTGTCATTGGGATTGGTCACGACGACGTTGCCCTTGCCGAGAACCGAGAGGTAAGTGCCAAAGCCGCCGCTAGCCGTGGGATGGGGATCCATCAGGTCGAACTGCGGAAAGCCGCCGGTCGGAGCCGCATCGATGGTGATATTTTTTGGATCGAGGAGGAGGGTCCCGCTCCGGCCAAGGCTGGCACTCGCATCCGCGGAACCCCCGTAGCTCAATCCGCCCTCGCCCGACAGATCGACGATCCCGCCGGAACCACCGGCGCGGCCGCCCCGCACCGACACCGACCCGTCAAATGTCGTGCTCTGGCCGGCCCAGACCAACACCCGCCCGCCATCGCCCTTTTGCAGAGCATCTGCCCGGATCGTGCTGGCGGAGGTCACGGTCACGGTGGCCGTATTTGGCTCGGCGAGACTCTCTCCCTGGGAGGCACTACCGATCCATACCGAGCCCCCCCCCACATTGCCCGAGGCATCTAGCGTGGCGGCATCCAGGACCACATCCTGGCTAACGAGTTCCACCACTCCGCCGCTCGACCCGGTGGCCAGCTCACGGCCACTGCTAAATAGATGACCGGTGTCGCCGCCATCGATAGTTACATGCCCCGCCGGGCCGGCAACACTGCTGGCGGAGTCCACCGCACCGGTCGTCGCAACATACGCTTCGGTGAACGCGATGCTCACTTCGCCGGCCGTGCCGCCCGGAGCCGTGCTGTCCGCCGAGATAGGGCCGGCATTCAGCACATTGTTCGCCTGGATGTGGATTTGCCCGCCGTTGGCGCCGCCGGCGTGGAGTTGCCCGCTGTTGACAAATACTCCTGCAGCCACATCGATTCGGCTGGACTGCACCACGCCAGTTACCGTGACATTCGATGCGAGAACGGCCAAAGGACCAGACGTGACCACATTCCCGAGGACCACGGAGGCGCCGGCGGCCTGGAGATGGAGAGCCGCCGCGGGCTGCTGAGAGTCCAGAGACAGGGTGTCGCCGCTGCTGCCAACGTAACGAATGCCGGTCAGCGCGGACTCAGTTGTACCGGCCAGCGCACGATCGAAGGAAGGCGATGCGGGATTGCTGGAGTGCCGCTGTCCGTCCAGGCTGACATCGACGAAGCCGTCGGCAGTGAGCGTGGTGTGGACCGTATGCTGGCCGGCGTCCGAGCGGATCGTCAATTGGCCCGTAGCGGCATCGAATGCCATATGGGGAGCCGCGGCGAACATCTGGGGCATCCGGCTCATGACATCGCCGGCCCCTGTCAAGGCAAGAGACGAAAACGGCAGTTCTCCGCCCGCCGTGGCCAAGCTTGGTTCTCCCGAGAGAGTGGACGACCCGAGCAACGCCACGCCGGCCGACAGATTCACCGCTTCTTGTCCGGCAAGTGCTTGGTGGCTTCCGGGCGTGAGCGGATCGGGACCGTCGACATGAGTTGGCACGCCTGCCAGTACGTCCGCAGACAGCATGTGGACACTGCCGCCTTCAGCAAAGGTAGCCGTCGAGGAGGAAGTAGGGCCCAGTGAACTTGCGGGATCCTCGTTCGAGCAGATGGCCGGGGGCCCATCGGGCTCTGGTCCATTGGGGCTGAGGCCTAATGGCATCTCGATGCTGGCAACCCCCATACCCCAGGGCGCGGTTGCGAGGGAGCCGAGGATCATATCGCCCGGCTGAAGGCGGTGTTCCAATGATTCTAGCGACGGCCGAAACGTCCGCCTCGACCTGGAGCTTTTTGAACCAGCGACATGCGGTGATACTCGTTGCAGTGCTCGATGTGATCTTCTCGTTCGCATGAAAACCTCGGCAGTGAGAAATGACAAGAGAAACGGTCCGGCGCGGAAATTAGTGGACCTACCCGTGCGGGATATGCATTCATCTTCAGACATACGTTCCGCGATCCGATTATAATCAGGACTGAAAGCGTTCGCAACGGAGATGCGCCGGTTTTTTACAGAATTCATCCTCATCCATCGGCGTCATCAACGAAATTCGCTTCGGCACAACGCTTTGATCTCCGCTACCTCCCTGGTCCGTGATCGCGAGCTGGTAGCCGGCGCGGGTAAAGACCGTCCCTTCATCGAATCCGTGAAACGTTCCAGTAGACCGAACTCCACGCAATCGGCTTTGAAGTGTGCTACACGCTCCGCCCTTTGTAGAGCTGCCGTCCGAGCACAGGGTCCCGGTCGGTAAAGGGTCCCGCGGCTTGATCGCGGCTCAAGCAGCGAACGTACATTTCCAGCTTCGCGTCCAGGTCGTCGGCATGATGGATGATCAAGCACTCCGGAATCAGCGGCAGGCGAGGCGATCCCCATTCCGGGAGCGTGAGATGCGAAATGAGAATGTGTTCCAGCAACTGGAGTAGCTCGGGCTGCACGTCGCCCAGTTCCCGGGCTGTGTCGCGGATCAGATCGCGGCCAAGAATGAGGTGCCCCAGGAGCCGGCCGGGGACGGTGGGCTGCGCGTGGAGCGGATCGTCGTCCAGCTCCAGCACCCGGCCAATATCGTGCAGGATCGCCCCGGCTACCACCAAATCGCGATTGAGCGGTGGCTGCAACTCCGGGAATTGGGCGGCAAACTTGGCCACCAGCTGAAGACAGGTATGCGTCACGGACAGCGTGTGTTCCAGCAGGCCGCCGGAGAAAGGATAGAACTTGTTCCGCGTCGCCGGCAAGCGCTGGAGCGGTTCCGCATGGCGATCGAGCAAGGTTGACACCAAGCGCCGTAGGGAGGCTTCGCCAATTTGCGCCTCGGCCAGGCCCTTCAGCTCGGCCAACATGGCCGCCGGGTCATACCGAGAGTGCTCGACAAATTCGGTCGGATCGAATCCGTCCGTCCGATCGGCGTCCGTGACGGGACGGATGTTCTGCACCTCAATCTGTCCGCCGTATTTCTCGTGCTCGGTATACAGACCTCGGATTTTGTAGACTTGCCCCTCCCGCCATTCGCGTTCACACGGCTCGAACCAGATGGTGTCGGCCCAGACCATGAACGTGACCCGTCGGCGGGCGTCCCGAAAACGGCAGGTGTAATATGGCTTGCCTTCGCGCGTGGCGTTGCGGCTCCGTTCGCCGAGCAGCGCGAAAAAATCACCGGCTTGGCCTGCGGTCAACTCGCTCAGCCGAACCAGGGGTGGTTTCGAGCGCGCCACATTGCCTCCGGGTGAAGACAACCATCCAGGCCGCCGGGCCGACAAGGAGACAAGAAGAGGGGGGAGAGGAGGAGACCTGCGCGCTCTCCTCCTCTCCCCCTCTTCTGGACTGCCGCTTTCTTTCACGCGCTCTTCTTGTCCGTGGTAGGCTTCTTATCGAACAAGGTGGCCTCGCCGCGGACCACGGCTTCGGTCACCACGTATTTTCCTTTGGGCTCGATCTCCGGCAGCTCGAACATGATGTCGGTCATTAGTTGTTCGACGATGCTGCGCAAACCGCGCGCCCCGGTGTCCCGTTCACGCGCCAGGATGGCAATCTGACGCAGGGCCTGCGGGTGGAATTCGAGCGCCGCCGACTCCATCTCGAACAGCTTTTGGTACTGCCGCACCAGGGCGTTGCGGGGCTCTGTAAGGATCCGCACCAGCGCTTCCTCATCGAGAGGATCAAGTGCGGCAATCACCGGCAAACGGCCGACGAACTCGGGAATCATGCCAAAGGCCATCAGATCGTCGCTGGTCACCTTGCTCAGCAGCTCGCCGAGATCGGTCTCGCGCTGCTCCGGGTTGCTGCCGAAGCCGATGGTCTTGCGGCCGACGCGACGGGAAATGATGTTGTCCAAGCCGACGAAGGTACCGCCACAGATGAACAGGATGTTGCTGGTATCGATCTGGATATATTGCTGCTCGGGATGCTTCCGGCCACCCTGGGGCGGGACGTTGCTGACGGTGCCTTCGAGCATTTTGAGCAACGCCTGCTGCACGCCTTCGCCGCTCACATCCCGGGTGATGCTGACGTTTTGGCTAGTCTTGGCGATCTTGTCTACCTCATCGATGTAGATGATGCCGCGCTGGGCCGCCTCGATATCAAAGTCGCTGGCATGGAGAAGCTTCAGGAGAAGATTTTCCACGTCCTCGCCGACGTAGCCGGCTTCGGTCAGCGTGGTGGCGTCGCCGATTGCGAAGGGCACATCCAGAATGCGGGCCAGCGTCCGGGCCAGCAAGGTTTTGCCGCTGCCGGTCGGGCCAATGAGGAGAATGTTGCTCTTATCGACCTCGACGTCACCGTGGCCTTGATCGCCCAGGCTCAAGCGTTTGTAGTGATTGTGGACGGCCACGGACAGGACCTTTTTGGCCCGGTGTTGACCGATCACGTATTGATCAAGCTTGTCCTTAATGCTCCGCGGCGAAGGGATGTGGGTGAAGGGAGCTTTGGATCCGGTGCGGCGTTTTCGTTCCTGATCGATGATCGATTGGCAGAGTTCGATACACTCGCCACAGATATACACATCCCCTGGTCCCTCCACCAGAGGTCCGACGTCGCGGTAGCTCTTACGACAAAAGGAGCAATAGGCATTCCGGTTCCGCCCGGTATTTCCGGTCGGCCGTCGTCCACCTCCGCTCATGCCCGAGTCTTTGTTCGCCATGCGGTCTCCCTCACTCGCCCTGCCCGGAATGACCTTGAGAGGCCGGGTTCTGTGTTACGGTTTGCGGTTGAAGGGTCATGTGCTCGAGGCCCATCGCCAGGACGCTCATCCTGTTCTTCTCTCCCTCATGACCCGCTGAAGTGGTTGGCTCGCTACTGGTTTGAGTTTCTCTTGCCTCAAAATTCTATGGTGTAGCAGTTTGGTACGCAAGCGATCTTGCGTTTCTCCAACGGCCACCTCGATCTACACCGGCGGACTGCCTGGCTCTGTCGGTTCCCCAGACGCAGGGTTTTGCTCGGCGGCCGTGCTGGGCGGCGTCGTGGGCAGATCCAGCTCACGACGCAGTTGGGTGGAAAGCAAGGCTCGGATCCGGTCGAACTCCTCCTGGCTGAGCTGTCCCTTCTCGTACAATTCGCGAAAGCTGGCCAACTGATCATTTGCAGACATTCGCTCCGAGCCCGCCCGCTTTCGCCAACGATCGATCCAGACGAGCACCAAGGCACCGATCAAAATGACCGCGACCAGGGCCAGCGTCAACCACAAGAGCCGAGCGTCCCACAGCGGAGGGCGGACGGGATCTGCTTTCGCAATGGCTTGCCAGGCAGCATCCATCGGCGCCTCACACTGGATTCACGTGGCCAATTCGCACCGTCGGGTAGGTCGCCGGGTTGGACCGGAAAGACCCGGTGGCTCACGGTTTCACAGCCGACCGCGGGCCGTTTTGCTCGTGCTCTATTATAGCGCCCGGCGGCAGCCAGAGGGAAAAAACTTTTTCGATCCGCTGCCCAGGGACCAACAGCATGGACCACAAAGGACGCACAATGGGTCGGTTGCGCTCGCAAGACTTCTTCGCAACCGATAAGATGAACTTTTTGGAGTGCCACGACGCAACGCCGCTTTGGATATTTGGCTGTTTGAACTGTGCGCCGGCGCTCGACCGCATCCCACTACCCAAAGGGGCGTCGCGCCGCCTTACTCCAAAGAGGAAACGACCCCGTTATGACCCGCATTTTCACCATCCTCGCGGTGGTAGACAGTTTGCTCCTGTTCTTGAGCTATGGCTTCGGCGTGGCCTCGAAGCTCAGTGCCGGGGCCAAGACGGGCCATCCGACGTTTTGGTTCCATTTTCTACTCGGCCTCGCCGCCGCCATGATGACGTTGTTGGTCCATTGCTTGATTTTCACCTATTTTCTCGGCACCGGCCGGTGGGTGAAGGAGGTCAAGCTGGCTTATGATCTCCCCGACGCGCCCTTACCGCGGTTAACGCGCGACCTGAAGCGGCGCGTCTTTCCGCCGGCTCTGTTTGCCATGTTGGCCGCGATTGCTACGGGTGCAGCCGGGGCCGCGGCGCAGGTGGAGCTGTGGCCGTGGGAGATTCATGCGACCTTGGCCACGCTGACCCTGCTCGTGAATCTTTGGGCTTTCCGCCTGGAATATCGCTGCCTTCAGATCAACATGGGTGTCCTGGACGACGTGATGCGGGAGGTGGATCGCCTCCGTGCCCTGCGCGGCTTGCCCAGCAATGCGGAGGCTCTTCAGCAACAGCCATAAGCCAAGGGGCCCGATCGCTGAGTTAACAGGAGACTCAAATGACGCCGACGCTTTTGACCCTGGTTATGGCACTGGCGATCTCCGGGGAGCCGCCGGCGCGGACCGAAACCCCGCGTCAGCCCAATCCCTTGGCCCCGAGCCTTCCCCTCCTTACCGACGAAGACGAAAGTCAGCTCGACCAGATTGTCGGCCGCTTCATCGCTTATGAAAGCGGAACCGTGCGTGGCCCGGACGCCAAGAAAGTCCTGGCCGATTTTCAGAAGCTCGGTCCGGAATCGATTCCAGCGTTGATACGAGGATTGAACCGGGCCGCCAAGATCGAACACAGTTGCCCGGCCGTTATCATTGCCAAGAAGCTCGCGCGCATGCTCAACGCCACCCAGGATCCCGAGCTGCTCGAGTTTGCCCGCGAAAATGTCGGGGCCGGCGTTACCCAGTCACGGCACATGGGAGTGATCAAGGACCTGCGCGTCCTGTGCATCCTGCGCAAACGGACCTTGGTGCAGGAAGAAAGCCGTGCGGCGGTGCGCACCTTACCGGGGGCAAGGGCGGTCGGTTCCGCCCGTTCCACGACCGGCAAGAAGGAGATCAGCGAGATGAGCGTGACCGAGTTGGTCGAAGCGGCCGGCGGTGAGCGCGGCCCCCGGCTGAAGGCCGTGCTTACGAGGCTGGGAGAAAAAAAGGGCGAAGCCGTCCTTGGGGCGCTCGGCTCGGCCGCCACGACGTACGAGGCCGATATCCAGGATCTCGCCCGGGATCTCCTTACTCGCCAGCTCTCGAGTTTGAGTGCCAAGGAAGTGAAAGGCAAACTCCATGATGACCGGGCCGAAGTGCGCGCTGCCGCGGCCCGAGCGGCAGCAAGCAAAGGCATGCACCTGGAACACGATCTGATTGAATTGCTCGCCGATGAGGAGCTGGTCGTTCGCCGGCAATCCCATCAGGCACTGGTAGCGCTCCATCCAGGCGTGGACTTCGGACCCAGGGATTCTGCCGCCGAAGCAGAGCGAAAAGATGCCCAACAAAAATGGCGCGGCTGGCTGGCCAAGCAAGGCAGCCGCTGACATCCGTACGGCACGTCGGGCGATCCTCTCACTCTTGGCGGTGCTGGTGATCGGCGTCTGCACAGTTTCCTTTCGGCAGCGCAATTTGCCTGAAGTCGATTTGGCGGAAGGGACTATTGCCGGCGAGGTTCGCGATGCGCACGGCCCGGTCGCAGGAGCTACGGTTCGGTTCAAAGGCCAGCCACAAGTCGTCTGGACGGACGTCGGAGGTCACTTTCGTTTGCCTCGGCCGTCCACCGACGACGCACGCATCACAGCATGGAAAGAAGGCTATCGGATCGGGGGTTCGGCTGCGGCGCCCGGTGTGGTCATCCGCTTGACACCGCTTCCTGTGGCTGACCATGAGGAATATGCATGGGTCGGACCTGACCCCGACGCCGGCCAACCACGCAATTGTGGCAACTGTCACGAGGAGATTTACCGTGAGTGGTCGGCCAGCGGCCATGCACGTTCCGTGAGCAACCGCCATTTTCGCAATTTGTATGATGGCAGTGACTGGCATGGTCGAAAACATGTCGGCTGGAGCCTCCTGGCGGAACATCCGGACGGCTCCGGTGTGTGCACGGCGTGCCATGGCCCCACGGTGGGGTTCGAAGATCCGGCGTACTTTGATTTGCGGCAGGCACGCGGCACAGCATCCCGCGGTGTACACTGTGATTACTGCCACAAAGTCGTCGATGTTACCAGCGGAGGGATCGGGCACACCCACGGACGGTTCGGATTGAAGCTCCTGCGTCCCGCCCTCGCGGCTGCAGATGAATCAGGCACGCCCGGAAAGCAACTCTTCTTCGGTCCCCTGGACGATGTCGAGGGCGGAGAAGACGCCTTCGCAGCAATCTATCGAGACAGCCGATATTGCGCTTCATGCCATGAAGGGACGGTTTTTGGCGTTCCGGTGTACACCACCTATAGCGAATGGCTGGCGAGCCCGGCACGCACGGAAGGGAAGGAGTGCCAAACTTGCCACATGGCCCCTACGGGCAGACTCTCCAATCTGGCTACTGGCAAGGGAGGCTTTCCGCGTGATCCGCACACGTTGGCCAATCACCGATTCTTCGCCGGCAGCCAAGTCGAAATGCTTCGGCAATGCCTGAAAATCACCATTGCCCTCTCCCGGAGTCCTGATTCCTTCGCTGCCGAGGTTGAGGTGCGGACCGTCGGCGTAGGGCACTCTGTCCCGACCGGTTTTGTCGATCGGAACCTCATCCTCATGCTGGAGGCCTATGGGGCAGACGGTCAGACGATTGCACCCCGCTCCGGCCGGCTGCTGCCCCCGGTTGCAGGGAAGAGCTGGACCGGTCGGCCGGGACACCTCTACGCCAAGCAACTAACTGGTTTTGACGGCCACGGCCCGGTTCCGTTCTGGCGTGCCCAGCCGGATGTGGTCGATAGCCGGCTCGTTCCGGGACGGCCAGACCGGTCCACGTACCGCTTCCCTGTTGGCGTTAACCGGATCGTCGTCCGGCTGGTGTATCAGCGCTTCTGGGAAGATGTGGCGAACCAGAAAAACTGGCCCGACAACGCAATCCTGCTGCTCGAGAAAACGTTGGAGCTTGGATCCGGCATCGAGACGCGTTGGTCGGGACCTTGACCTTTTCCCGCGCATCCGCTCCGCCCTCTCTCCTTGCTAGTCTCGCGCAATCCGTTAAAGTCGCTTCGGGCGGTTTCCGATACTTTGCAATGGCTCCTTGCCTTGTTCGCACCCTGGTGGGACGTGAGAAGGAAACTGCGGCCCAGCCAAGAGCGGAGAGGGGAAGCGGGAAACCCAGCAAGAAGGGAGAGCGGGATGGGAAACGTGCGGACCTTGGGATTGATCGCCGGCACCCTCCTGGCGCTGACCGGAGCGGGCGGTTGCTATCCCTTTTCGATGGGGATCTTTACGCCGATCCCGGTGCAGCCCTGGGTAACCGAGCGCATGGAAGAAAAGTACTGCTACAGAAACGACCACCGCACGCCGATCATGCCGCCTATCCGGCCGGGCTTTCCGCCGCCTCTGTGCGAAGATCCGCCCAGCGAGGCGGAGGTCCTCCGGGCGATGCCGCATATCACCCGCGGGGTGCCCTACTTCTACGAAGAATTCCGCGACAATATTCAAATTGTCAACGAACGCTTGGTTGACAAGATCGATCCGTGTCGCTTCTTCCCGCTTATTGGACCAGCCCAGCTCCATCACTGCCACTGGAAGTCCACGATTTACTATCTGGAAACGGTAGAATCCGGGTATCCGTTCCCGTTCCAGTGCAAACGACAGCGGGTTGAGGTCATCTACATCGACAAGGATCATCTCCACGTCGCCCCGGGGCCGAATCCACAAACGCAACAGGCTTTTACCCGTGAGTTGACCGGTTACTAATGGCCACGGCTGGGGCACGGTCTGGAGGCCGTGCCCCAGCCGTGCGTCTGGTCCGAGCGCCGGTCCTTTTCTCTTTGGGTTCTCCAAGCAGAGACCGAAGCCATGAAGATTCGGATAGCCAACATACTGGATAAGACTGCGCAAACGCTCCTGGTCGCAGGAGTCGTCGGTGTCCCCGCTTCCCTGCTAGCGCAGACTCAACCGCATTGGGTTGTGGAAAAGCCCTCCGTTGAGAGTCGGTCCCCAGAACATGCCTTACCAGGTGCTCCCACACCGCGTGTCGTAGAAATGAAAGTGGCTCTGGCCTGGCTGGCCGACCCGGTGACGACTCCGTGGCGACTGGAAGCCCGGATTACTGGCAACATGTTGGAAGTCCACGGCCAAGTGCCGAACGAGCGCGTGTTGGAGCACGCTCTCCACGTTGCTTTTTCCGAGAGCGGCATGCAGGTCGTGAGCAAGGCAGAACTGAACGCGACGCTCCGGGCGCCCACGCTCAACCGACCTCAGGAAGTCCTCCACCGAGAAGCGTTCGAATCGCTTCGGCAAAAATTTCCCGGACATGCACCCTCGATCACCCTTCGAACGCAGGCGGACGGCGGGATCGTACTCAGGGGCACGATCCCCACTTATGAGGAGAAGCTGGCCATTAGCCGCCATCTACGCGAAACGATCGCCTGCACGTCCATCCGCAACGAACTTCGGGTCCTGACCGACCCGCATGATCCTTTTGCGCCCAGCACGGGCCACACCGTGGAGATCAATTTGCCTGCTGCTGAGCAGATCCGGCCAGAACCGATTCAGCCGGTCTCACACACGCTTGCCTCCGAACCGCTAATGACCGGGCCCACCGTGACCAAGCCCGTGGAACCGAGCATGACGTTTTTTGGCGCTCGCTCGGGAGAGTGGGCCCGGATTGAGGAGCACAAAGGCCTGGTTGCTGCCACCGGCGAATCGCTGTTTTCGCACTCCACTGGCCACGTTGAAGCCACCAGTGCGCACCCGGAGGCAGAAAAGCAGCCCGCCGCAGCGGCAAAGCCTGCGGTGAAACCGCTGGTCTTTCAGACCAAGTGGCGGCGGATGGACCCTGCGGAAATGGCGATGCCCAAGAAAGCTCCGCCGCCCGCGCCGCCGAAAGAGCCGGCCACCCCGAAGCCGGAACCCACGGCGGATGCTCATGGACCGCGCACCTTCTTGCGGGTAATCCCCAGCGCCCATGAAGAGCTGATCCCTGCTTCGGTGAGTGCCTCGCCAGTGAAAACCGAGACGGCTACCGTATCCAAGCAATCGTCTCCGCAGGGATCGGATCCGGCGATGGGGCGGTCTTTGGAACATGCCTCCATGATGAAAAACGCCGAATCCTTGGCAGCGAACGCTAGCCGCACGCCAGCATCCCCCCTTTATCCCGGGCCGGCTCCTGTGCGTGCTCCGCTGCCCCCAGCACTGAAGGTCGACAAGGGGGAGCCGTACGTCAGCGAGGGCGTGATGATCGTGGAGACGGCAATCAAACCGGCGTCGCATGCCGATTCGGCAACGGGACAGAAACCCCCGGCCATCGTGAGGACCGGTCCGTACGTGACCACCGGCGTGATTCTATTCTCGGACACCGCGACCGATGCCGTCCGCAATTCGAATCCTACGCTCACGTCCCTACAATCGCATTTGCAGCAAAGCATCGCGGCAGCCTGCGGGAAGTCCAACAAGGACATCGAAGTGACCGCCGCCTCGGAAACCAATGTCGCCGTCCGCATCCGGGCGCGGAGCACCCTGGAAGGCGAAGCGCTCAGCAATCGCATCTTCCAGTTGCCCGAGTTGGGACCCTATCAGGTGTCCCTCGATGTCGTGGTCATCAAGTAGTCGCCGCGCCTCCCGGATCCACCAGCCCCTACGCTAGCGCCGACATCGGAATCCAAATCACGGTACAGGATTCCGTAGCAAACGAGCCTGACACGCGAGGAAAGGAGCGCGGCATCCTTCGCTCGCGCGTCAGGCTCGTTTGCTACACGATTATCCACGCCGCCACAAAATTGTCGAAATCCTCTTGACAGCGCGTCTTAGCCGTATTAGTGTAACACTACACTGTTACACTGGGACGCGCAATGGCACCAACGACCGCATCGGACCTGCTCCTCCACATCCAACCGGACTCCCCGGTGCCCATTTACGAGCAGATTGTCACCCAGATCACCTTCGCCATCGCCTCCGGGGCGTTGGAGCCGGGGGCGATGATTCCGAGTGTTCGCGATCTCGCCAACCGCGTCCTGGTCCACCCCAATACCGTGGCGCGGGCATTTCAAGAATTGGAACGCCGCGGCGTCGTGGCGGCCAAGCGCGGCCGGGGCATGGAAGTCACGGCGGGCGCCCCGCTGGCCTGTTCCAGCCAGCGCCGGGAAATTGTGCGCAGCCGCATCCGCGAGGCGCTCCGCGAAGCAGCCTCCAGTGCCTTGACGCCGGAAGAGATCCGCCAACTCGTGGACGAAGAATTGGCGCGAGCCAACGGGAAATCCTCGCGCGGTGATAAAGCGGGACCCAAAAAGGGGTCGCTTTCTCTCGCCGCAGCCCTTGAGTCGCCAGCTTCGGAGAAACGCTCTCATGGATCCAGCGATTGAAATACGCGGTCTGTCCAAGCAGTTCGGTAGAAAGAAGGCCCTCGCCGGGCTCGACCTGGATATACCGAAAGGCTCCATCTTCGCGCTCCTCGGAGATAACGGAGCCGGCAAAACCACCACCATTCGCATGCTCACCGGCTTGCTCCAGCCGGATAAGGGTTATGCCGCCATTCTCGGCCGAGATTCCTGGCAACAGGCGAACCAACTCCGTCATCACGTCGGCTATGTTCCCGAAAAGCCACGGTTTTATGACTGGATGACCGTCGCCGAGATCGGCTGGTTCACGGCCGGCTTTCACTGGCCCCGGTTTCTGCCGCGCTATCGAGAGCTGACCGCCCAGTTTCAGCTCGATCCGAAAGCCAAGCTGCACAGCCTTTCCAAGGGCCAATATGCGAAGGTGGCTCTGGCCCTCGCCTTGGCGCCCGACCCTGAGGTGCTGATCCTCGACGAGCCCACGTCCGGCCTGGACCTGCTGACCCGGCGGCAGTTCTTGTCGAGCATGGTCGATCTGGCCAGCGATGGCCGGACCATCCTCATCTCCAGTCACCAAATCGCCGAGGTCGAACGGATCGCCAGCCACGTGGCGTTCCTAACCCGCGGCCGAATGCTCCTGGAAGCCCCGATGGACGACTTGCGGCAACGCATCATCCGCCTGCGGCTGCGGTATGCAGGGTTGCCGCCCGACGCCTCCTCCCTGGGCACCGTTCTCCAGCGCAACGGCAGCGGCAAGTGCTGGCAAGTGGTCCTCAAGGATCCCGATCCCGATGCCGTGGCCGCCCTGCGCACTGCCGAGGGAATCCATGATTTCGAGGAAGCCCCCCTGGGCCTCGAAGAAGTCTACTGCGCGCTGCTGGCGGGGGAGGAGGAGACATGATCAGCACGCTGGCCTGGAAGGAATTCCGCGAACACCTCACGGTCTGGGTCGCGCTGGCGGCCCTGGCCGTTCTGCTCCTCATTAGCTTAACGACGATCTTTGCCCCCAATGGGGCGGCGGCTGCGCCCGAGCCGAAGTTGCACATGATCGCTCTGGCGGCTCTGATCTTGACCGAGACCTACGGGCTCATTTGCGGAGCCATGATGCTCGCCGGAGAGAAAGAAGCCCGGACGCAAACGTTCCTCGATTCTCTGCCGGTCAGCCGAACGCGCATCTGGATCACCAAGATGCTCATGGGTGGGCTGTTCACGCTCGCCCAGGCGCTCGTGGTGACCGGGGTCTTGGTAACCCTCGGGCTCACGGAAGTAAAAACCCTGCCGGCCGGTTGGCAATTAGCGCTGCCGCTCGTGGGTGTGGAAGCATTCGGATACGGACTTTTTGGCTCCGTGTTGGGACGGAGCGTGCTTTCCGCCTTCGGCTGGGCGATTCTGCCGTTGACACTGAGCTGGATGGTCGGTGGCGAAGTGTATTGGCCGCCCACGCTCCTTGCCATCGCTGTCCGCAGCGTGCTCCTGCTGGGCCTGCTCGGCTTAGCTGGTCTGACTTACTGCCGTCCGGATTTCCGGCGCAGCCTGGTGGGCGAGGGGGAGTTGCCGGCTCGAGCTTCCTTGCCGGGACAGCAAGGCTGGAATCCGGACGGCGACCCTCCGTCGCCGCCGCGGCGGCGGGGCCCGACGGGATCTTATTCTTCCGAAAGCTGGCGCGTCCTCACCTGGCTGGCCCTCCGCCAGGGATGGGGGCGATTCTTGCTCCTGGCCTTGGCCGGCTGGGTTACTGGTCATTTCATTCCGGATTCGGCCCTCGTCACCTGGCCGATGGCGACGCTGCTGGTGGGAGTGGCCTTCGGGACCGGTATGTTCAACGGCGAGCAAGCCGGGGAGTCGTACCGCTTTCTCGGCGATCAGCGCCTGCCGCCGGGCCAGGTTT
>Ga0070734_10003049_pt1 | contig 18520 bp, 14 predicted proteins | sample Coa_R1_8_FD_66444 | JGI IMG/M metagenome (GOLD analysis project Ga0070734, IMG submission 66444) | Surface soil microbial communities from Centralia Pennsylvania, which are recovering from an underground coalmine fire - Coalmine... | ecosystem: Environmental > Terrestrial > Soil > Unclassified ... | reverse complement strand
CGCTGTCTGCAATATCAATCAATTGCTGCATGCTCACGGGATGCAGGCTGAAAGCAACTTTCATATCTCCGCTATCGACACGTTTCTGCAATTCATCTGTTCCGCGGATACCCCCGACAAAATCAATTCGCTTGTCTGTGCGCACATCTTTTATTGCAAGGATTTTATCCAGCACATTTTTTTGAAGAATGGAAACATCCAAAATTCCAATCGGGTCACCTTCAAAAGTCCCTTCTTTCGAAATTAATTTATACCAATTGCCATTCAGATACATTCCGAATTCATGAAATTGAGTGGGCACAAAAACTCCTTCAACTTTGCCTAAAAAAAAATCGTATCCGAGTTTGTGCAGAAATTCCTGCTCTGTCATTCCGTTTAAATCTTTCACAACACGGTTATAATCTAATATGCGCAATTGATTTGCCGGGAATAATGTGGTGAGAAAATAATTGCTTTCTTCACTTGCTTTTTCACCCAAAGCCTTTCTCACTTTTGCCGCAGATGCAGCGCGGTGGTGACCATCTGCGATATATGTGTAAGGAACAGTTTCAGCAAAATAATTGGTGATTCGATGATTGGTTTCATCATCATTCACAACCCACACAATATGTTTCACTTTATCGTCAGCAACAAAATCATACTCAGGAATGTGGCTTGCTTTCCAATCTTCAATTTCTTTGTTAAGTCTTTCATTCGTTTTATATGTGAGAAAAACATTTCCGGTTTGAGCGCCGATTGTTTTCATGTGGTTAATGCGGTCGAGCTCTTTGTCCGGTCTTGTCAGCTCGTGTTTTTTGATAATGTCATTATCATAGTCATCAATCGAGCTCACACATACTAAACCAGTTTGGCTGCGACCATTCATATCAAGCTGATAAATATAATAGCAAGGTTTTTCTTCTTTGAATAAATATCCTTTTTGCTGAAATGCCTGCAGGTTTTCTTTTGCTTTATCATAAACCTGTTGCGAATGTGTATCAATATCTGATGGTAAATCAATCTCAGATTTGGTGATATGCAAAAACGAGTAGGGGTTGCCGTTAGCTTCAGTTCTTGCTTCTTCAGAATTAAGCACATCATAAGGACGAGATGCCAATTTTGAAGACAATTCTTTGGTAGGGCGTAATGCTTTAAAGGGTTTGATAATGCTCATGTATTTTTTTTGAATGATATTAACCATGATTTTTTGCAAAGTCAGCCATCAGGTCTGTCAGCGCCTGAACGCTTTCCATCGGCAATGCGTTATATAAACTTGCCCTAAAACCGCCTACAGTCCTGTGTCCTTTTATGCCAACCATTCTATTTGCTTTGCATTCGGCGAGGAATTGTTTTTCAAGTTCAGGATTATCCATTATCCAAACAATGTTCATTTTGCTCCTGTCTTCTTTGGCAACCTTCGGTCTGAAAACTGGTAAGGTATCTAATGTGTTATACAAAAGATTTGCTTTTGCATCATTCAGTTTCTCGATTTCGGTTATGCCTCCGCGTTGTTTCAGCCAGCGAAGCGTGAGCATGCACACATACACTGCGAAAACAGGCGGCGTGTTTAGCATCGAGCCATTTTCAATATGGCTTCTATAGTCCATCATGCTCGGAAGCTTGCGGCTTACTTTACCAAGAATATCTTTTTTCACAATCACAATGTTCACACCTGCAGCGCCAATATTTTTTTGCGCTCCTGCGTAAATCAAGCTGAAACGATTGAAGTCGATGATAGTGCTTAATATATCACTGCTCATGTCTGCAACTAAAGGAACATTTGTATCCGGAATCACATGCATCTGTGTTCCTTCAATTGTATTATTCGTTGTGTAGTGAAAATATTTTGCAGTTGATGGAATTGTGTACCCTTTCGGAATGTAAGTGTAGTTCTTATCTTTTGAAGAAGCAACCATGTCTACATTGCCAAAAATTTTTGCTTCTTTGATTGCTTTCGTTCCCCATGTGCCACAATCGAGATAAGCCGCAGTTTCATTATCATTTAGTAAATTCATCGGCACCTGAAAAAATTGAGTGGATGCGCCACCATGCAAAAACAAAACCTCATGCTCGTCATCTAATTTCATTAACTCTTTTAATAGTGCGACTGACTCATCCAAAACCTCCTGAAATAGATTAGTGCGATGACCGATTTCGAGAATGGATAAACCTGTATTATTAAAATCAAGAATGGCGTTGCTTGCCTGTTCAAAAACTTCTTTTGGAAGCACGCTCGGACCGGAATTAAAATTGTGAACCAGCTTGGTGTAATTTAACGTTGACATAGGTGCAAAGATAATAAAAGCTGTGTGGAGTTTGGAGTCAGGAGTTCAGGGTTCAGAGTCGGGTGTTCAAATATAAAGTTCCGACTCTGAACCCTGAACTGTCGACTATTCTTCTCTTCCTTTAATCACCGCATTCTTCCAACGCTGGTTTAGCTCATCAAATTCTTTTAATTCTTCTTCGCTGAAATTTTTGTTGATGAGATTTTTTAAATCAGGTTGTCCGGCATTTACCCATGCCGTATACCAAAAACTTGCCACTGCATAAATAGATTGACGCATCCTTCGCTCAACCATATTCTGCATCTTGTTATTATAAGCAATTGAATAGGCAGAAGAATATTGTTTTGTAACCACACCATTTTTTTCTTCGAATGCAAATTTTTGGTCACCGGGAAATTCCTCGCTCAGTTTTTTTTCAAATTTTAAAACAGTATCTGCTGCAGCGGCGCTCTCCAAAACTCTTTTCCAGATAAAATTATGTGGATTGGAAATGTATTCAGCCTTGCCAATAAAAAAATCCCATTCTTTATCTGCTAATAATTCGGGAATGCGCGATTCCCAAAACCCATGTATGCCTTGCTGATTAGTGAGCTGACCATTATGATTGCTGCTTGCATGAAGCGGCACATGTGCGTCGGCAATATAATGACCAATTTCTGCAGATAATTTTAGAATCTTAGCCTGATTTTTTTCTTTGAACGCTTTTGTCAATCTTGCCAGCATCGTTTCAATCCACCACGGAACAATTCCGTAAGCACGAAGGCTGTCTTCGGAAAATTTTTTTATTGCACTGTCCCATTTATGCGGCAATCCTGTGTAAGGATATTTTCCATAATGGTCAATGTCGATATAATGATGAGGCCCTTCATTCGTGCTCACGTATCTTCTCTTGTCTGGGTCAACTGCATGTTCGCTAATGAAATCGATATTCGTTTTGTATAAAACCATCATTTCCGGAGGCAGCAAAAAAACAGCGTAGTAATTTATTTTTTTGTGCGCGAAGAAGCCCCAGCAAAAGACCTGATGGAATAGCAGTAATAGTAAGATGGATAAGATTATTTTTTTCATGGAAAGTTTTTCGGTCGTAAGTCAGCAGTCAATAGTCGTCAGTCCGTTTCATCAATTTCAGTTACTCCGCCCGAGATAGCAAATTTCATCGCATCTGAAGAACTGATATCAGATAATACTCTCACTCTTTCTTTTTTCACAAAATATAAATTGCCTGCAAACGCATAGCTCTGCGGAACGTATACGGTTACATAATCCTGCAAGCCAAACTCCTTCACTTCTTCCTGCGTGATAAAGCCGACTCTCCAGACATCATTTGCATCTGTGCTCACCAAAACAGCTTTATCAAACTTCCTTTTGTTGCCTGCAAATGCTTCAAAAAAATCTTTGATGGTTGAATAAATAATTTTTATCCCCGGTGTTTTCTCTAAAATCTTGTCAAGCAGTTCAACCAATTTGCTCACAATAAATGAAGAAGAAATATAACCGACTAATAACACTATTATTACTACAACCATAAAACCTAATCCTGGTATGCGTTTCGGAGAACCGTATTCATCAACACCGAGCCAATTGGGAGCGATTTTGTGGATGAGATTTGGTAGGATGCTGTCAATCCAGTCAAACAAAGATGTGACCGCAAATATGGTGATAGCAATAGGAGCGAGGATAATCAGCCCCTGCAAAAAATATTGAAAAAGCTTGCTTAGGAATTTCCTGAATTTCATCAGTAGTAGTTTGCTGCTCAAAATTAATTCATTGGCGATACCTTATTTAATTTATTATTTATAATGTTAGGCATGCCACGCCTTAAAATCGTTCATAAATTTTTTATTGAGCTGTAGGCGTGGCATGCCTTGAGCTTATCGCTCTCAGCTTGTCTGCCATTCATCCAAAATAGGAGCCGCGGATAAAAATATCTTAAAATTAATGCCGGAAACTTTGGTAACAAAAAAAGTTTCCATAGTTTTGCCCTCCGATTAAGTGAAACAATGGAAAATAAAGAAAGAATATTAGAGAAAGCTACTGATTTGTTCATGCGCTATGGAATCCGCTCTGTGACAATGGATGAAATCGCCGCCCAGCTTGGCATCAGCAAGAAAACCATTTATCAGTTTTATGCTGATAAAGATGAGATTGTTGAAGCGGTGGTTGGACAAGAAATAAAAAGAAATGAGACAGAGTGTGTCCATTTCCAGAGCGAATCAGAAAATGCCGTGCATGAAATTTTTCTGGCGATGAAGCAAACGGAAGAAATGCTGAAAGGCATGAACCCGCTGATTATGTACGATTTGGAAAAACATCATCCGAAGGCATATAAAAAATTGAAAGAACATAAGCACCAGTTCTTTTTCAAAGTGATGAAAGAAAACCTTCAGCGAGGTGTTGAGGAGGAGCTTTACAGAGCTGAAATCAATATTGATGTGGTAGCGAGGCACAGGATTGAATCGGTATTTATGGTGTTTAATCAGGACATTTTTCCGCATAACCGATACCACGCCAATGATGTGCTTTATGAAATCGGGTATTTATTCTTATACGGAGTTACAACGATGAAAGGAAGAAAAATGATTGAAAAATATATGCAGAAAGATGTCCAAAAAAATAAACATGGATTGTATGAATAGTATGGGAAAACTAATATTGACAATTTTATTTGCAAACACTTTTGTTGCTGCTTACTCACAAACTGCACCTGCAGTTCATGAATTCTCTATACAGCAATGCATTGATTATTCTCGCCAGCATAACGTCCAGGTGAAAAATGCGCTGCTTGACTTGCAGATACAACAGCAGAGCAATAAGGTTACGACAGCAGACGCATTGCCGAAAATTACCGCTTCAGGAGCAACACAAGATTTTTTTCAAACGCCGGTAACGCTCGTTCCTGCTGAATTTATAGGTGGCCCTCCCGGTCAGTTTACACCTGTCACTTTTCAGCCGAAGTATAGTGCCTCAGCGAGCATTCAGCTTACACAGACCATTTTTGATGGGCAGGTTTTTATAGGATTGCAGGCACGAAAAGCATCCATTGATCTGTCACAGAAAACAATTGATATCACTGCGGAAAAAATCAGTGAAAATATCCATAAAATATATTATCAGCTCATTGTAAGCAAAACTCAGATTGAACAACTTGATGCAAATATTGCACGTGCGCAAAAATTACTTAATGATGCAAATGCAATGTATCAAAACGGTTTCCAGGAAAAATTAGATGTTGATAAAGCAACCGTTCAGCTCACAAATCTGCAAACGCAAAAAGCATCAACACAAACAACTATTTATAATGGCTATTTCGGTTTAAAATACCTGATGGGCATGCCTGTAAGAGATTCGCTGATACTTACAGATAGATTTAGTGAAGATGATTTGAAATCAGGGGTGTTGGATGATACCGCTTATCGGTATGAAAACCGAAACGATTATCAAAGTCTGGGACTAACAAAAAAATTATACGAATATAATGTGAAGCGATACAAATATGCATATTATCCAACTGCAAGTATCAATGGAGCTTTTCAAAAAAATGCATCTGCAAACACATATAATTTTTTTAGTAAAGATGGAACCTGGTACACCAGTTCGTATGCAGGCTTAACAATTAATGTCCCAATTTTCAGTGGCTTTGCAAAAAACGCAAACCTGCAAAAAGCAAGGTTACAATTACTGCAAACCCAAAACCAGATGGAAGACCTGAAAAATTCTATCGACAATGATGTAATACAATCACAAAATAAATTCCGCTCAGATATTTTGACAGTTGATTTTCAAAAGAAGAATATGCAATTGGCGGAATCTGTTTACAACCAAACAAAAAAGAAATATGAATCAGGGCTGGCATCAAACACTGATATCACCAATGCACAAACAGACTTGATCACAGCACAGACAAATTATATCAGCGCATTGTATGATGCAGTGATTGCAAAAGTGGATTATCAAAAAGCAATTGGAAAACTCAAATATTAACTAACTGGTTAAAAATATATTATCATGAAAAGAATAATGAACATAGTGGTGGCGGCAGAAATAATTTTTCTTGCTTCGTGTGGCGCAAATGCATCGAAGGAAAGCAGTTCTGAATTAGCTGCAAAAAAAGCGCAGCTTGAACAGCTCAAGCAACAACAATCGAAAGTGAGCACAGATATCCAAAAGCTCGAAGATGAGATTGGAAAGCTGGATTCCTCATCTGTAAAAAAAGAAAAAACAAAATTGGTCGCCGTATCAACACTTGCTCCGGCTGCATTCACACACTATATCGATTTGCAGGGAAAGATTGATGCATTGAATGTGGCGTATGTCGCTCCGCGTAATGGCACAGGCGGCATTGTTACTGCGGTGTATGTAAAGCAAGGAGATTATGTAAAGAAAGGTCAATTACTGCTCAAGCTCGATGATGTTATTGCAAGACAAAATGTAAAATCATCCGAGCAAAGTTTGGCCGCAACAAAAGCACAATTGGATCTTAATAAAGATTTATACAGAAGAAGGCAAAACCTGTGGAGCCAGGGAATAGGAACTGAGGTGGATGTGCTTACAGCAAAAACGAATGCAGAAAATCTGGAGGCGCAATATAACGCACAACAAGAAAGCTTAAAAAATGCTCAGCAACAATTGAATTTCACTTCTGTTTACAGCGATATCGAAGGTGTTGCTAATACGGTGAACGTTAGAGTGGGCGAAGCTTTCACAGGTGCAATTCCCGGAACAAGCAACCCGCAATTGCTTATTGTGAACACACAAAACCTGAAAGCAGTTGCGCAGGTCCCGGAATTGTATTTGAGTAAAGTGAGGGTTGGTAGCAATGTGAAAGTAACATTGCCAGAATTAAATAATAAAACGTTGGATTTGAAAGTGACTGCAGCAGGAAAACTGATTGACGCCAACACGCGCAGTTTTTATATCGAAGCAAAAATGCCTTACGATAAAGATTTTCACCCAAACCAGGTTGCGTTGGTCCAGATACAAGACTATTCTGTTCTGAATGCATTAACGGTTCCTGTCAGCACAGTGCAAAATGATTTAAGTGGAAAGTATGTGTTGGTAGCAGAGAAAGAAAAAGACAGAATGGTAGCTCGTAAAAAATCAGTACAGATTGGACAACTATATGGTGATAAAATCGAAATAAAAAGTGGTTTGCAAGCTGGTGATGTGATCATCACGGAAGGTGTTCAGGGATTATATGACGGGCAGGCGATAACGATTCAATAGATCAGTTGGCAGTTATCAGTCCTCAGTACAAAGAATTGGAATTTATAACTATAAGAAATCAACTAGATTCAATTTGTTTGTAGGGTTGAATAGAATTACTACAGATGACTACAAAATATTAAAATAACTGTATGAGTGTATTAGAAAATTTTAAGGGAAAAATCAAAGGATTTGTAATCACCAATTGGGCAATAGACAGCAAAACGGCTATTTACTTATTAATGATTATTTTTTCTGTTTGGGGTATTGTTATTTTTGCGACAACTCCAAAAGAACAATTCCCTGACATCGTGATACCCACAATTTATGTGCAGACAACTTATGTGGGTAATTCTCCAAAAGATATTGAGAACCTTGTTACACGCCCGATAGAAAAACAAATCAAAGGTATTACCGGCGCAAAAATAAATAAGCTCACCAGCACATCTGTGCAGGATTATTCTGCCATTATTGTGGAATTTGAAACAGATGTGAATGTAGATGTTGCCGTTCAGAAAGTAAAGGATGCGGTGGATAAATCAAAAACAGATTTGCCAACAGACCTTACCACGCAGCCTAATGTAGTGGAAGTGAGTTTTTCTGATCAGCCGATCATGTATGTGAATGTGAGTGGTGATTATGATATGCAGCGTTTGAAAAAATATGCCGATGATATAAAAGATAAACTGGAAGACCTTTCGCAAATCAATCGTGTAGATGAAGTAGGGGCGCCGGAAAGAGAATTTCAGATCAATGTAGACAATTACAAAATGCAGAGCGCCAATATCACTTTCAATGATATTGCAAATGCTGTTGCAGGGGAGAATACAGATATTACCGGAGGCTTGATTGAAGTAGGTAATATGAAACGTACGATACAGTTGAAAGGACAATTTCATACAGCAAACGATATTGCACAAGTTGTGTTGCGCAACACATCAGGCGCACCGATTTACTTAAAAGATATTGCCGAAATAAAAGACACAACAAAGCAAAGCGAAAGCTATGCGCGGTTGCTTGGAAAAAATGTGATCACGCTGAATATTATTAAGCGTAGCGGTGAAAATTTGATTGAAACATCAGACGGAGTAAAAGAAGTGGTGAAAGAAATGCAGGATGAGCTGCCAAAAGATTTAAAACTGGTGATCACCGGAGATCAGAGCACAAACACAAGAACGTCTTTTAAAGATCTTGTTAATTCAATTGTTATCGGTTTTATTCTTGTTCTTTTGATTCTCATGTTTTTCATGGGAGTTACTAATGCATTCTTTGTTGCACTGTCGGTACCGCTAAGCATGTTTGTTGCATTTGTATTCCTGCCTGCCGCCAATTTAATTATAGGGTCAACAGTCACGCTCAACTTTATGGTACTGTTTGCTTTGTTATTCGGGCTGGGTATTATTGTGGATGATGCTATTGTGGTGATCGAGAATACGCACCGGATATTTATGCAGGGGCAAGGGAAAGTGAGCTCGGTGATCTCTGCAAAAATTGCTGCGGGCGAAGTTTTTATTCCAGTGCTTGCGGGTACGCTCACAACGCTTGCGCCTTTCTTCCCGTTGTTATTCTGGCCAGGGCTCATCGGCAGGTTTATGATTTATCTTCCTGCGATGTTGATCTTTACTTTAAGCGCATCATTGATTGTTGCGTTTATTATGAACCCCGTATTCGCAGTGGATTTCATGAATCATCCTGAAGAAGAAAAAATCCCAAAAAAATCTGATATTTTCAAAAAGCCTTTATTCTGGATTTTTATTGGCGCAGGTATTTTGCTTGATATTGCACACCAACGTTTTTTTGGAAACCTGCTTATTCTTTTTGCGCTCTTGATGGTACTGAACAAATATGTTTTAGACGGATTGATTCATGCTTTCCAAAACAGGGCATTGCCATGGATCATGGGGCATTATGAAAACCTGCTGCGATGGGCATTGAAAGGATGGAGACCGGCATGGCTTTTATTCAGCACATTTGTGTTGCTGGTGTTCTCTGTGATATTTATCGGCATGCGTAATGGAGGTATTGTATTCTTTCCAAAAGGAGACCCGAATTTTATTTTTGTGTATTTGAAATTGCCTGTGGGAACAAATGTCGATTATACCGATTCGGTAACACATGATCTGGAAAACAGGGTTTACAAAGTGCTTAGGATGGATCCTTTGAAAGATAAAGGAAACCCGATTGTAGAAAGTGTGATATCAAATGTGGCTATTGGTGCGAATGATCCTAACAGCGGGGACAGAAGCACGCACCCTGAATTGGGCCGTGTACAGGTTTCTTTTGTTGAATATGAATTGCGCGATGGAAAATCAACTGCTCCGTATCTGGATTCGATAAGAGTTGCTATGCGAGGCATTCCCGGTGCAACCATAAGTGTTGACCAGGAACAGAACGGGCCGCCGACAGATCCACCTATTAATATTGAAATTGCAAGTGATAATTTTGATAAGCTGACAAAGACGGGTGTTTCATTGAAAAATTATCTGGACTCGTTGCAAATTCCCGGTATTGAAGAATTGAAAATGGATGTGGATCTGACCAATCCTGAAATAACGTTGACCATTAACCGCCAAAGAGCTTTGATCGAAGGGATTTCAACACAACAAATAGGAATGCAGATAAGGACAGCTTTGTTTGGAAGAGAGGTTTCAAAAATCAAAGAGAATAAAGACGAGTATAAAATTCAGTTGCGCAATAATTCATTGCAAAGAAATAATCTAAGTGATTTGCTGAACATGAGAGTATATTTCAGAGACCTTGCAACCGGCGGTTTTAAAAATATTCCGATCAGTAATCTGGTTACTGTTGATTATACAAGCACGTATGGAAGCATTAAAAGAAAGTCACAGAAACGCATGATCACTTTGTATTCAAATGTGCTCACTTCACAAGGCTTTACGCCAACTGCAGTGAATACAGATATCAAAAAGGCAATTGACCGTTTTCATGGAAAAGAAGATGGCGTTACCATCACTCAAACAGGTGAAGGAAAACAACAGGCTGAGACAGGCGCATTTTTAGGAAAGGCATTGGTGATTGCTTTGATGCTGATATTATTCATTCTGGTTCTTCAATTTAATTCTATTAGCAAGTCAGTAATCATTTTAACTGAAATTATTTTCAGCGTAATTGGAGTGCTGATTGGTTTTGGTGTTTCAAAGATGGAAATATCGGTAGTGATGACTGGTCTGGGAGTCGTTGGCCTCGCGGGTATTGTAGTGAAAAATGGGATTTTGGTGATTGAATTTGCTGATGAACTTCACAGTCGCGGTTTACGCATACGCGAAGCCGTTATTCAGGCAGGCAAAACGCGTATCATCCCTGTTTTGCTCACAGCATTGGCTGCAATACTTGCTTTGATACCGCTGGCTATCGGCTTGAACCTGAATTTTGTTACTCTGATTTCTGATTTGAACCCGCATATTTTCTTTGGCGGATTTAGTGCTGTGTTCTGGAAACCTTTGTCGTGGACGATTATATTCGGTCTTGCGTTTGCATTTTTTATGACATTGGTGATTGTGCCGAGCATGTATTTGATTGCATTGAGGTTGAAAAGACCAATGAGAAATATGTTTGGTGGCAGATGGATTTCTATGTTAGGAATTCCGCCGTTCACATTAATCTTTATTCCATTAATGTTCATTACGATGTTTGTGCATCGTTCAAAAGTTGCAAAAAGAAGAAGAAGGCTTGGACCTGATGCGCCTGAAGCTATCGTAGGAAGCTGGTTATAAAAATTATATTACTTGTAATAAAAAAATGCTTTACAGAAATGTGAAGCATTTCTTTTTTCCGGTCATATAATTTTAACTTATACATTTTAGCACAGTTTTTACCTTCACAAAAATTTTTATCATGAGAAACAATCACGAAATAGATTACAAAATTTATGGCGAAGAACTACAATTTGTGGAGATAGAACTCGACCCGAACGAAACAGTTATCGGTGAGCCCGGCGGTTTTATGATGATGGATGATGGCATTGAAATGCAAACCATTTTTGGTGACGGTTCGCAACAATCGCAACAAGGCGGTTTGCTTGGAAAATTATTAAGCGCCGGAAAACGTGTGCTTGTTGGTGAAAATATGTTCATGACTGCATTCACAAATGTTGGTCAGGGAAAAAAGAAAGTAAGTTTTGCTGCACCTTATACTGGAAAAATTATTGCACTCGATTTGCAGCAACTGGGCGGAACAATCCTTGCGCAGAAAGATGCATTTCTTTGCGCAGCAAAAGGAGTGAGTGTTGGCATCGCATTTCAAAAAAGATTGGGCACTGGCATTTTCGGAGGAGAAGGTTTTATAATGGAGAAATTAGATGGCGATGGATTAGCGTTTATGCATGCGGGTGGTTATATTATTGAAAAGGAATTACAAGCCGGAGAAATTTTGAAAGTGGATACAGGTTGTGTGGTCGCTTATCAGCCAACGGTTGATTTCGATATTGAATTTATTAAAGGCATTAAAAACTGGATGTTTGGTGGTGAAGGATTATTTTTTGCAGTGATGCGCGGTCCCGGAAAAGTATGGCTGCAATCATTACCGATTAGTAGATTAGCAAGCAGGATAATTCAATACAGCCCACAAATGGGGCATAGAAAAGAGGAAGGAAGCATCTTGGGTGGGTTAGGAAACTTGCTGGATGGAGATGGATTTTGATTGTCTGAACCTGGATTTTTGGGATTAAGGGATTGCTAGGAAACAAATGCGGTTATGTATTAGCGTTAGATGATAGATTTTAACTGAACTATTTTCAGGATAATCATTCAAATCAGATAAATCACGGCTCAGACAATAAAAAAGGCTGAATCAAATTCAGCCTTTTTTATTTTTATTTGGAGATATATTAATTTCTGCTGCTTGCAAAACGACTTAATAATTTCAGGATCTGAATATATAACCAAACCATTGTTACCAACAATCCGAAAGCGCCATACCATTCCATATATTTTGGAGCGCCCATTGCTTCGCCGGTTTCAATTCTTTCAAAATCCAAAATAAGGCTCAATGCTGCAATCGCGATTACGAAAAGATTAATGCCAATGCCAAGCGGGCTCGCATCGTTCCAACTCATGAATGGAATGTTCACATGGAAAAAGCTGAGCACAAGCATTACCATATAAAATAAAAATATGCCAAGCGATGCAGAGATGATGACTGCTTTAAATTTTTCAGTTGGCTTAATAATTCTATAGTTATAAAGCAGGAACATGACGAGTGCTACTGCAAAAGTTAAACCCACTGCCTGCATCACAATGCCTGGATAATTTTTTCCGACAGATGCATTTACAATTACCGAAAGGCCACCTAATAAAAGCCCTTCAAGAATTGCGTAAGCCGGTGCCAAATATCTTGCTGTTGTCGGTTTAAAAGAAATGATTAAACCGCTCACAAGCCCGCCAAACAAACCAATCAACATGAATGTCTGCATAGTCCCTGGTCTGCCAAGTGTAAATTCACGCCATGTAAAAATCGCACCAGCAATGACCATGATCATCAAGAAACCAAATTTGTTGATAGAGCCACGCACAGTCATTGTTCCATCGTGCGCATCAGCCAATGACTTGTTGAAAATTTTTTCACTGAGGGTTGGATTACCTGATTCGAAGATTGCCATAGTTATAGAGTTTTAAGTTTCGCAAAATACAAAACGGACTGTAAAGTTAATAATGAATCGAAAATCAATATAATTTTAACAAGACAGCCTTGATTTCGTTGAATTTAGTCCAAGGAATGAAGTGGTTTGCGCCGGGAATTAACGTTTCCTCAACTTTACTCGCGTTCACAAGCATTTTTTTGCCATATTCCACATTTCCGGGAGGGACCCATGTGTCAATTGCACCATGAACAAAATATACCGGACAAGTAATTTTCGGGAAATCTTGTTTTAAATCGACTAAATCTTTTTTCAGATACCAAAGCTCTTCATTTGAAGGCCGCAAAGCGCCCGGCACAAAATAATTCAGTGGAGTTTTATATAAAATTGGTCTCCACTTTTCGGGGTTTTCTTCTGCTGGGTCGATAGAGCCTGATAAAATCACAACTGCCGAAAATATTGTTGGATTATCTGCAGCAAGCTTCACCGCCATCGGTCCACCAAGTGAATGACCTGCGATGAACATGGGTTTGTGATTATTCAAAACATTAAATAACGGGCTGATGATTTCAGATTGCTTGGCAAGATGAAAAGGGCTGCCAAAATCACTGTAACCAAAACCGGGTCTGTCTATGGAAACCATCCGGAATTTTTGAAGCAAATCTTTATCGCTCAAATAATGTTCAAAAGCGTCCCAGCTTCCGGGAGTTCCATGCACAAAAAAAAGTGTAGGTAATGTGTCGCTGCCGGTTTTTGCATAGTGAAGATGATGCCCATCCACATTAATAGTTGCGGTTGTCAATTCAACTCCATCTTGCGTAAATTTTTTCTTCGCCTCATCGTCGGGCTTACGCATCGTCATGCAGCTTTGGGCAAGCACAAGCCATAACAATAATATTGCGCCCAATACTATCGACATTCTCATAAAAAATTTTTTCATGGTGGAAATCTCTCTTGCGAAATTAGAAGCGAAAAATAAGAAATGAGGAATAAGAAAGTTAAGTTTATTACTTTCTCGCTCCTTATTCATAATTTCTTAGTCTTTATTTTCTATTCCTATTATCCCTGTTGTCGCGCCTGTTTCTATTCGGTGGCTGATTTTGATTTTGCGGGGGTCTTTGTTGAGGTCTGCCGCCCTGATGGCCATGCCTTTTTTTGCGCTCAGTTTTTTCGAGCGTTTGCAAACTGATTTGCCCAACTAAATCAACATAACCGCTTTCTGATTCTTTTGGTTTGCCTGTGCTCACTTCAACCGGCTCGAGACTGTCAGGAACTGTGCCTTGCATATTGAGCTGCCTTATTTTTCTCGCACGCTCAATTGTGATGGGATATTGTTTGTTGCTATCGGGAAGTACGTACCACATCAGGTTCTTAAAAATATCTTTCTTTATTAATAATGCATTTCCTTTCGAAACCTGCAATGTGTCTGTATTATCTGGAAAGTTTTGAAGTGCATCGAGATACGTATCCAACTCATAATTCAAACAGCATTTCAACCTTCCGCACTGTCCGCTCAGTTTTGTTTGATTGATGGAAAGATTTTGATAACGCGCTGCCGTTGTATTCACCGATTTAAAATCAGTGAGCCATGTGCTGCAGCAAAGCTCGCGACCACAACTACCAACTCCGCCTACTTTTGCGGCTTCCTGTCTTGCGCCAATTTGTTTCATTTCTACCTTCACCCTAAATTCTCCCGCATATATTTTTATCAGCTCGCGGAAATCAACACGGTCATCAGCTATATAAAAAAATGTTGCTTTTCTTCCATCTGCCTGAATTTCCACTTCGCTCATCTTCAAATCCAGATTCAATTGTTTTGCAATAGCACGAGACCTTACCAAAGCATCGCGTTCGCGTTTTTTATTTTGTTCCCATGATTGTAAATCTCTTTCATTCGCATGGCGCAACACTTTTTTCATCTCAGGATTATTCTCTTCAACGCCTCTTTTTTTCATTTGAAGGCGCACCGTCTCGCCGGTCAGGGAAATTTCGCCCACATCAAATCCGCTCACACCTTCAACGCTTACCATATCGCCTTTTTCAAAAAGGTGCGTAGTCGTATTGCGGTAAAAATCTTTCCTGCTTCCCTTATTGAAACTTATTTCAACAACTCTGCAACTGGAATCACTAATAGGCAGGTTCACAAGCCAGTCGTGAACATTCATTCGGTTGCATCCGCCTGTGCTGCATCCGCCATTGCTCTTGCATCCAGACGGCTTGCCATTGGAACTGCCACAATTTTCACATCCCATATCTACATAAAAATTACAGATGAATGAAAAGGAAAAGAAGAAAATTATGAAGCCGGAGGAGGAATTCTCTATTGAGCATTGTCCCGCCGCGGCGGGCTCTTGTGCTGTTGAAGCGCTATTCGGGCGCTTAACAAATGCAACAAACTGCTGTGGCTAAGCCAATATTTGGCAACTACAAAAAACTTAAGCCACGGAGTGAAATATGTTTGTTCAAGATGCTCGCTTAAAATGCTAATAGAAATTCTGCTCACTTATTCACCCACCACTTGCCGCTCCGTCACACTTCTTTTCACAGGCTTTATTAATAAGCCATTAACAAATATACTATGAAACGGCGATTTCAGCGATTAATTGAAGAACTGGCTATTTTTTTAACAAATGCGGCAACTGCCACAAGGCTCCAGGTTCCTTCGAGGATGACAAATGGCATGTAATCAATAAGCACCGAAGCATAGCACGATAATCCGGCTCCGACTATATTTAATACAATATATAATGTACTTTCCTGAGAAATGAATTTGAACAGGTTCAGGAAAAAAGCAATCAGCAAAAGCGTTACGCCAAGCGAACCGATGATGGTAGAAAAGCTCATAATAATTTTTTTAGCCCGCAGAGACCCTAAAATAACTTACCCCATAAATCAAGATTCAGACAAATTTATCCAGTAAGCTGAATAATATTTTCTTGTTTCGTTCCAGATAATGCAATTCGCTCAAAATCTTTTCAGCGGAATGAATATAATCAGCCGCAATCAATTCATGACCTTCATGCTTCACCATATCCTTCACGATTCCAGGGGTCACTTCCAGATGAAATTGAAAAGCTAAAATATTATTCCCAACCGAATAAGCCTGGTTTCGGCAAGCTTCAGTGGAAGCAAGCAGCGTTGCGCCTTCAGGCAAATCAAAAGTTTCTCCATGCCAGTGAAAAACAATTTCTTCTGTATTGAATCCTCCAAACCAATTACTCTTCAATGCCGCTTCCGTGAAATCGATTGGCATAAAACCAATTTCCTTTTCTTTGTTATTATACACTTTTGCTCCAAGCGCATCAGCAATCAACTGGGAACCGAGACAAATGCCAAGAAGTTTTTTATTTTCCTGAATTGCTGCCTTGATAAATTCTTTCTCTCTTTTCAACCATGAAAATTCTTTTTCATCATGAATGCTCATAGGTCCGCCCATAATTATTAGTACATCAAAATCATTAATAGCCGGCAATTCTTCATTATTATATATATGTGTGTATGAAAGTGAATGTCCCTTTTCTTTTGCCCAAATCTGAATATTGCCGGGCGTTTCAAAAGGAACATGTTGAATGCAGTGAAAGCGTATCATGCGGCAAAGATAACTGTGCTATTAATTTACAACTGCAACAGTTTTGTGCGCGACGATGTGGTATAATTTTATAGTCAATGCATGAAAAAGCATTTTTGCATGCGCATTGCGCTCGATATAATAAGCGGCTTTGTCTAATTCTTCAATAATTGCCTGTTGTTGTGAGATGTCGGCAATCTTATTTAAGCGAATTGCAAAATCTTTTTCATTGTCAGGTATGTTCACTTGATGTTCATCCATTACTTTTAATCTAATGGCTTGTTCAAGCAAATGATTAAAGTATCGGAGAAATTGTTTTTGCCTTTCACGACCAAGTTTGCTCACATCATCAATCCATTTCACTTGTGCAGTCGGACCAGTTTTAAGAATGGCATTCAGCCAATCTCTTAATAATCCCTGCCAGTCTTCTTCAGCATGTTGCAGCAGTTGTATCGCTTCTCTGTAATTTCCTTCGCTGATGGATGCAATTTGTCTCGCTTTTTCAGGAGCAATTTTTGCACGTTCAATCAATGCCTGTTCAATGTTGCTCGTATCAAGCAAAGGAATTTTTACCAACTGAGTTCTCGATAAGATTGTCTGTAAAATCAACGATTCATTTTCGGCAACTAATATAAATAAGGTATTAGGTGGTGGTTCTTCAATCAGCTTTAATAATTTATTTCCTTCATTGCCCAAGTATTCGGGCATCCACATGATTAATATCTTATAACCGCTCTCAAAACTTTTCAGGTTTAGTTTTCTGATGATATCATTGCATTCATTGGCGGTGATATTTCCTTGTTTGTTTTCTGCTCCGATAAATTGAAGCCAGTCATAAGAATTACCGTAAGGATATTGAGAAACGAATTCTCTCCATTCAGAAATATAATCTGTGCTGATTGGTTTGTCGCCGGATTTTTTTGGAATGACGGGATAAGAAAAATGAATATCGGGATGGATAAGCTGCTGTGCTTTTATGCAGGAAGGGCAAATGCCGCAGGAATCTGTTTGTGGTTTGTAGTTTGTAGTTTGTGGTTCTTCAAGTCCAAACAGCGATTGTTCTTTTGGTTGCTGCGGAAAAATTTTTTCGCAAACAATATATTGTGCGAAAGCAATTGCCAAAGACAGCGCGCCGCTTCCTTCATTCCCCAGAAAAAGCAAAGCATGGCTAAGCCTGTTATGCTGAACCATTTCAACAAGATGGTTCTTTATTTCTTTCTGAGCGATTACGTTTTTGAAAGGCATGAAGCGAAGATAGTGAGAGGTGAATAGTCAATAGTGAATGGTCAATAAATTCTTGAAAAATAAGTTCGTTATTAACCATTCACTATTCACCATTGACAAATTAATTCAAATACTTCGTCACCTCATCGCTGAGCACGCTGGTTTTATTATGAATAACGGTTATCAGATTTCCTTTCTCATCCAATAAAAATTTAGTGAAGTTCCATTTGATGGGGTCTTCGAAGCCTTTTTTCTTTGCTTCATCAACCAGATATTTGAATAAAGGAGCAATATCGTCACCTTTCACAGAAACTTTTTCAGCCATCGGAAAAGAAACGCCATAATTCTTTTTGCAGAATTCCTGGATTTCTCCGTTACTGCCCGGTTCTTGTTGTCCGAAATTATTTGCAGGGAAACCAATGATTACAAGTTTGTCTTTATACTTTTCATACAATTTTTCAAGGTCAGCATATTGAGGCGTGTTTCCACATTTGGAAGCCGTATTGACAATCATGATTTTTTTGCCTTTGTATTTCGACAAATCGATGGTGCCGTTTCCGTCGAGAGCAGGTACTTTAAAATCATAAATGCTCATGGCGCTAATAAGCATGAGCGAAAAAATTGCTGTGCGAATCATTGTGAATAGTTTTTAGTTGAATGTGTTTG
>Ga0070734_10003046_pt1 | contig 18537 bp, 16 predicted proteins | sample Coa_R1_8_FD_66444 | JGI IMG/M metagenome (GOLD analysis project Ga0070734, IMG submission 66444) | Surface soil microbial communities from Centralia Pennsylvania, which are recovering from an underground coalmine fire - Coalmine... | ecosystem: Environmental > Terrestrial > Soil > Unclassified ... | reverse complement strand
TCTCCAGGGCTATGGCTTCATGCCGCTTTACGGCCATCGCCTGTTCGGCAGCGGCTTCAACGCGCTCAGCAATGACGCCGAGTGGCGGGCGGGCGTCACCCTCTGGTGGGCGGCCTGGAACCAGGTCCCGGCCGGAAGCCTGCCGGACGACGACGCGGCCTTGGCGCGGCTCGCCGATCTCGGACGCGACGTGAGGCGCTGGCGAAGGCTTCGCGCCAACGCGCTGCGCGGCTTCGTCAAATGCGCCGACGGCCGGCTCTATCACACGGTGCTGGCGCCGCTGGTGATCGAGGCCTGGGCGAGGCGCTCGGCGGACCGGCGCAAGAAGCGGCGCTGGCGCGACAAGCGGCTTGGACAGGGACAAGGACCGGGACAGGACGGGGACGGAACGGTTCCGTCCCGGTCGAAAGGAGAGGGAGAGGAGAGGACAGGGACTGGAGAGTCAGGTTCCGAAGCTGTCGCTTCGGCAGGGCGGCCCGCCGGGCCCACCGATCTGCCGCTATCGCTGGTCGGCGCCGAAGGCGACTGGTCGAGACCGCTGTTCCGCGAAGGATTGGCCTGGCTCGCAAGGGTTTGCGAAACCACGCCGGCGGCGCTGCGCCCGCTCATGGGCCGGTGGCTGAAGGCCGCGGGCGACGACCACAGGCGGCTGTTCGATCTGCTGGCCGCGGCCGAGCGCCAGGCGATCGCCGATCCGCGCGCCTGGATCACCGCACAACTCGGAGGCAAGGGTGACAAAGCCGCTGGCTATCGCAACGGTTTCGCTGAGCTCGTCCTTACGGGCGAACTGTGAGGGCGTGCCGCGCATCGTCGACCGCGGCGACGGCCACGGCGCCGTCACCGTCGGCGAAACCTGGCGGCCGCCGCGCGAGGCGAGCGCCGCGCTCAAGGCCGAGGCGCAGTGCGCCTTCGAAGCGGCGGAGCGCGCCCTTGCGCCGGCGAGCGCCGAGACCATGCGCAAATGGCTCGCGAGCCTGGGCCTGCTCTGCGCCGGGGCGACCAGCGCCGCGGAAGCGCGGGCCAGGATCGGCGCCTACGCGAGCCTGATGGATTATCCGCCCGCCTGCTTCACCAAGGCGACGCTTGCCGAGGCCGGACGCCGCTTCAAATGGCTGCCGAGCTTCGCCGAACTCTCGGCCTTCCTCGATGAGGTCGCCCGGCCGGCCGGCCAGCTGCGCGACCGGCTGCGCGCGATCGCGGACGCGCCGTTGCCTTCGCCGCCGGTGAAGCGCGCCGGCCCAAGCGAAGCGCAACGCGCGGAGATCCGCATGCGCGCCGCGGCGAGCCTCGCCAGCCTGCGCGCCACCACCGACGCCTTGCGCCGGCGCGTCGCGCTGCCGCCGGTCCACACCCGCGCCGGTCCGTTCGACGCCGGCCGGACGCCCGGGGAAGAACTGTCGAGCGTCGAAGCAGGGGAGGGCTGATGGCCAAGCGCAAACGCGCCAGACGCGTGACGGCCGAGCGCCGGGCCAACCCGCAGTCCGACCTCGGCACGCCGCAGCTGAAGCGCCACCACCTGGTGGTGATCGAGGGCAGCGGCAGGCCCCACGGCCGGGTCGTGGACCAGCGGCCGCTCGACCGCTACCTCGTCCGCGGCCAGCTCTCGGAGAACGGCGAGATCGCCCGCGCGCTCCACGAGGCGGGCCATCGCCTGCGCACCGATTGGACCATCGCCGGGCTCGAGCCGCGCCTCATCGCCCATATGGGCCCACGCGGCCACGGCCCGGAGAACTTCACCGATCGCCAGCTCGCCGCCAGGCGCCGCAAGGACCAGGCGCTGGCCGCCGTCGGCCCCGCCTTCGTGCCCGTGCTGATCCACGTCGCCTGCTGCGACGGCACCGCCGGCGAGTGGGCGAGGGGGCAGGGCAAGCGAGGCGGCAACGGCGAGGCCTGGGGCATGGCGGCCCTCAGGCTGGCGCTGGCGGCGCTGGCGAGGCATTACCGGATTGGGGCGGAGGGCCGCCGTCGCGAGGGCGTGTCGGTTGCCGCCGACTAGGTGCCAATCGTCATCCCTGCGGAAGCGGGTGTTGTGCGGTTGACGCGCTGCCCACCACGCCTAGCGGCATCGTTCCTTCGGAAGCGAGAGAAGATGAGAAAGGAAGCTTACAGGGGTTCTTGGATATTGGCCCAGACCGTCGGTATGCCCTGGGAGAGCGGAAGCGTGTCTGCCACCCAATTGACACCCTCCGTGATGAGGAAGCGATCAGGGGGCCACACAACCTCACCGGAGACCGCGGGCCAGATCTGTCTGAGCCAGCCTTCCGTGTCGTTCGCAAGGTTGAACTCAACACCGCCACAGGTAGTGCTGACGGCAACGCCCAGAAACCATCCGAGGCCGATGGTAGTTTGCTGCGTGTCTTGAGCAATACGGCCGCCTGGCACGATTGGAGGTTTGCCTAATAGGGCGCCGTGCCGATGGACGGCTGTGTGCCATTTCCTGCTGTGAATCCCCGCGATTGCGATAAACCACCTAACCGGGGGCATTTGGTAGTCGCGCATCCAGTCGCGGTCGCTTTGCGGGATTGCGCCAGTACCACTCTCATATCGCTCGGCGGTCATTGCGGTCTTGGCGAGCCAAGTGGCAAGTAACTCCCGGTCGCGGCTAGAAAGGACGAGCTGGTTCCCACGAATAAGGGACCGGAGGATAGGTTTTGCTTTTTCCTCTAATGTGCTCATCCATCCGATGTTGCAGGCTTTGCAAATGCCGCGAACTTTTCTTGTGCCGGCTTGCCCCTGCCGCCGCCTTATCTCGGGTGCAATTGCTGGCTTGCCATCTGCGTCAACCACCCATCGGACATTGCCCTGAGTGTGGGTGTCGGTTGGTGCACGGGGAAAAATCTCTTCGAGCCAGCTTGGCAACACATGCTCATCGCTCATTTGCGTGCCATCTTCGCCCGCAATGCGCCCGCAGAAGATGCACTTCCCGGGAGGTCTAAGAAGTTTTGGCTTTGGTTTAGCTATAGTGTTTTCCTCAAATGGCAGCCCGACAAAACTTTGACCAATGTTCCATAGTCACCGCGAAGGCGGGCGTCCAGGGGTAGTTCGGGAATATCTAGGGTCGGAATATCTAGGGTCGGAGTGGATTTCTTGGGAAGCTGATTGGTGAGATTCTGCGGCCGATCGCCGGGCTGCGGCCGGGACCGACACCCGGCCGAAGATCGGGAAGGTCGGATGCGTCATCGTGACGGGCGGAGCTCGGCCGAAGTCCATGGAAACCGGGCGACGCGGCCTCTGCGGCACGACCTGTTCCCGGGCCTGCACGCCGCCCGCGTCAGCGACGGCCTGCCTGGCTTCCGCGCGCCCCGGAAAACCGCTATCACCCTCCGCGGCCCGGCGTCCTATGGGGAACGCCGGCCGAACGGCGGGCCCAGATCCCGATCGTCCAGCTCGCCGATGAAGCCCCGGCCACGGCCCGGTTAGGGAGAGAAAGCTCATGCCGCGCGATCCTCGCTACGACATCCTGTTCGAGCCGGTGCGGATCGGCCCGGTCACGGCCAAGAACCGCTTCTTCCAGGTCCCCCATTGCAACGGCATGGGCATGTCCTTTCCGACCTCCATGGCGGTGATGCGCCACGTGAAGGCCGAAGGCGGCTGGGCCGTGGTCTGCACCGAGGAGACGGGCATCCATCCCTCCAGCGACATCTCGCCTTACGTGGAGGGGCGGCTCTGGGACGATCGCGACATCCCGGTCTTCGCGCGCATGAACGAAGGCATCCACGCCCACGGCGCGCTCGCCGGCATCGAGCTGACCCATACCGGGGCGCGCGATGCCTGCCTGTACAGCCGCGAGGTCCCGCTCGCCGTCGCGCATCTGCCCGTCGCGGCCGGCGACCATCCGACCCAGGCGCGCGCCATGGACAAGGCCGACATCCGGGCATACCGGCGCTGGCACCGCGAGGCGGCGCTTCGCGCCAGGCGGGCGGGGTTCGACCTCATCTACGTCTACTGTCGCCCCGGCACGTCCCTCAACGGCGATTTCCTCTCCCGCGCCCGCAACCAGCGGACCGACGAGTACGGCGGCAGCCTGGAAAACCGGCTGCGCCTGACGCGCGAGGTGCTCGAGGAGGCAAGGGAGGCGGTCGGCGACAGCTGCGCCATCGCGCTCCGGTTCGCCGTCGACTACGCGGCGCGGCCCGACGGCACGGCCGACATGGAGGAATCCCACCGGGTCGTCGAGCTGCTGGCGGAGCTGCCGGACCTGTGGGACGTCAATATCCGGGGCTGGCACCGGGATTCCATGCCGTCGCGCTTCGGCCGGGAGGGCGCGCAGGAGGCGCTGGTCTCCTTCGTCAAGAAGCTGACCACCAGGCCGGTGGTGGGCGTCGGCCGGTTTACCTCGCCGGACAGCATGGTGTCCCAGATCCGGCGCGGGATCCTGGATTTCATCGGGGCGGCCCGGCCCTCGATCGCCGATCCCTTCCTGCCGCGCAAGATCGAGGAGGGACGCCTCGACGACATCCGGGAGTGCATCGGCTGCAACATCTGCGTATCGGCCGATTTCACCATGGTGCCGCTGCGCTGCACCCAGAATCCGACCATGGGCGAGGAGTGGCGGCGGGGCTGGCATCCCGAGCGCATTCCTCCCCGCGGCTCGACGGAGCCCGTGCTGGTGGTCGGCGCCGGCCCGGCCGGGCTCGAATGCGCCCGGGCCCTGGGTCAGCGCGGCTATGAGGTGACGCTGGCCGAGGCCCGCCGCCATCCCGGCGGCCGCGTCGGCGAGGAGAGCCGGCTGCCGGGCCTCGCCGAGTGGGGCCGCGTGCGCGACTATCGCGTCCAGCAGATCGGCAAGATGGCCAACCTGCGAACCTATCTCGAAAGCCGGCTCGACGCGCAGGCGGTGATGGAGCTCGGCCTCCCGCGGGTGATCCTGGCGACGGGCGCGCGCTGGCGGCGCGATGGCGTCGGACGCACCCACATCGCGCCCTTGCCCGGGCTGTCCTCCCTTGCCGTGTACACCCCGGAAGACGTCATGGCCGGCCGCCGGCCCGAGGGCCCGGTCGTGATCTACGACGACGACCGTTACTACATGGGCGGCGTGCTGGCGGAGAAGCTGCGGCTCGAGGGGCTGGACGTGACCCTGGTGACCCCCGCCGCGGATGTCTCCGCCTGGACCCACGCCACCCTCGAGCAAGGCTGGATCGAGCAGCGCCTCTCGGACCTCGGCGTCGCCATCGTCGAGAAGCATGCGATCGCGGCCTGCGAGGCCGGCGGGCTGCGCCTCGCCCATGTCCGCAGCGGCCGCGAAAAGCTGCTGCCCTGCGTTTCCCTGGTGCTGGTCACCATGCGCCTGCCCGACGACGCGCTCTATGCCGAGCTGGCGTCCGACCCCCGCCGGCTCGAGGCCGCGGGCATTCGCTCGCTGACGCGCATCGGCGACTGCCTCGCGCCTTCGACCATCGCCGCCGCGGTCTATGCGGGCCACCGCGCCGCGCGGGAGATGGATGCGCCGATGGCCGAAGAGGTCCCCTTCAAGCGCGAGCTGATCGCGCTGGAGCCGCTGAACCCGGCGGCTGGCGAAAACCCCGACCGATATCTAGGGTCGGAGTAGAGCTTTTCAGTGGCACCACGTAGTAGGAAGCCATCGCTGAGCGAAGCTACGGCGCGATCCTTGATCGGGCGGATGGTTCGCTGGATCTCCGCGCCGTTCCGTCGCCGAGCGAGCTCGAGCTCATATCTGCTCTGAAGATTCAGCCAGAAATCCGGGGTCGTTCGGAAGAGGTAGCCCAGGCGAATCGCGGTGTCCGCCGTGACGGCGCGGCCGGCGAGTGGGCGAGGGGGCAGGGCAAGCGGGGCGGCAACTGCGAGGCCTGGGGCATGGCGGCCCTCAGGCTGGGGCTGGCGGCGCTGGCGCGGCATTACCGGATCGAGGACAAGGTCTTGGACGGCCTTCGGCAGCAAGCCTGCCGGCAGCCAGCCTAGCGCACCCCGGGATCCTTGGGGCGCTTCAGCGGGCGAGGTGGCGCGTGTTCGGCCTCGGTAAGCTGCGCGTCCGTTGCCCAGCCGTCAGCCTCCGCTTCGGTCGCGAATCCAGCGACCGTGGTCGGCACAGTCTCGCCCGCTTTCGTGATTTCCACGGCGTAGCGGCCATCCTTCTGGCGGACGGTGCGGTAATGGGTGAACGGCAGCCTCGGCGGCTTCGACATGGGCCCACTATCGCACGAGCCGCTGAAGTGACAAGCCGCCGCGCGGAGGGCGCCGGCAAGGCACTTCCGGATTGGGGCACGCGAGCAAGTCCCTCGGGTGGCGCACCCTCGGCACCGATTCAGCCGGATACCCGTCAGGGCACGGTCAGGAAGGGCGCTTAAGCGAGACTGGAACAGCGGCTCCCGCGCGATCGAGGGCGCGCGGGATGGCGGCCATGGCCGTGATTCCGCGTCAGCGTCGATCGATCGGCGCCGGTTCAGACGCATGAATCGGCGATACAAGGGAGCGAGCCATTGGTGCGGTTGTTCAATAGACCGGCCCAGATCGCCGTGCTGGCGACCGTCGCGCTCCATTTCCTCGTCTGGCCGGTCTGGCGCATGCCGTTCCCGATGGAAATCGCGCCGATCGAAGGCTGGTGCGCGTATTTTGCCGATGCCGCCGGCGGCGCGGATTTCCTGTATCCGCAGCCGGGACAGCTGATCGTCGACAACTACCCGCCGCTCTCCTTCTATCTGCTGGGCTATGGCGAGAAGCTGTTCGGCGATGCCTTGTACCTCGGCCGCATCCTGTCGCTTCTGGCGACGCTCGGAACTGGCACTCTGATCTATCGCGTCGTCCGCCAGCTGGGCGCGTCCCGCGGCCCGGCCGCCGTCGCGGGCGTGTGGTTCATTGCCGTGATGGCCGAATCCTTCTACCGCTATGTCGGCGTCAATGACCCGCAGATGGTGGCCGATGTGGTCATGCCGAAGCTCTCGGGGCCGGAGATGGCGGAGCGTCTCAAGGCCCGCTTTCCCGCCCTCAGGGTGCTCTACATGAGTGGCTACACCGACGACGCCATGCTCCGCCACGGGCTGTTGGAGGCGGCGGTCTCATACATCCAGAAGCCGTTCACGCCCCTTGGGCTGGATTCGCAAGGCGCGCGAAGTGCTCGACGGGCTCGGCTGAACCGGGCCGGGCCGCGCGCAGGTCTGGCGGCGGCGACGTTATTTTCCCCGCCAGGCCTTCGCCCTGCAGGGCTTGCCGATTGCGCAGGAGTCAGCGTTTCCGCCTCGCGGGCGTGACTTTGCGTGCGGCCTTGCCGGGCCGTTTCCCGGGAGGCGATTCCGCTCGCGGGTTGCCGCCCTTTTGCTCCGTCGCTGGGGCGGCCGGATCGCGTTTGTCTTCGACCGCGTCCTTCACCTTCGTCGGGGCGACATCTGCGATGGCCTTCGCCTGGGCCACAGGATCGCGCGGGCCCTCGACGGGCTCGGTTGCCGTGAAGCCCGCCATCGCCGCTTTCGCCTCAGCCTCCGAGGCGTAGCCGGTGATGCGAAGGGGCACGAACCTACGCGGCTCATGCACCTCGACGGCAAAGCTGCCGTCCTTCTGCGCGACGACGACAAAGGATGCGCCCGGAGCGAACTTCGACATGCCGTCACTATGGCATGCCCGACGCTGGTCGTGAACCGGCGCGAACTTCGCTCGCGTTTCAAGCGGACTCGCGACCCGGCGACGGGGCAGTTTGCCCCCCCATGCTTCGACAAGCTCATGGTTCGACAAGCTCACCATGAGGGTCAAGCAAATCGGCCTCATCCTGAACCTGTCGAAGGATGAGGCCACCGATTCGATGCACTACTCACGACTCAACGGCCTGTCCCTGCGCCGTTGACGTGGCATTCGAATGTCGGCTCCAGCATCGCTGCCGTCCGCCAGGCGAAGTTGCGCAAGCGCGCCGGCGTCTCCGGGAGGAGGGATCATGATCCGAACCACGACCCTCGCAGCACTCGCGCTCCTGATCCCGGCCGCAACCGTGCTTGCCTTTCCGAGCGACGATCAGGCCCGGAAATCAGCAACTTCGTCGGCGGCCGGCTGTCGGAAAACCGCGAGATTGCCTGCGCGCTCCACGAGGCCGGCTAGCGCCTGTGCAGCGACCGGATTGGCTTGTCTGACATTGTCTCTTGTACTCGTCATCCATCGGCGCGCGGGTTAAATGATGTTCACCTGTGTTCAGATGGCTGGATGCACGTCGTAGACCCGATCCGCGCATAGGGCTGCGTGCCGGCGCAATAAAGCGAGCCGGCAGCCATCGGATGACTGGAACGTCCCGCTTTCACCTGTGACCAATTGGCCTCGGCACAGCTCTTCTCCGCGCGACCCGCATGAAATCTTCGAAAGGATGCCGCAAGTCGGATGCGAATTGCGGACGGGCTCCCCATCTCTCTACCGGACCCACTACAAGACACGGAGCGTTTGCCATGAATCGCAGATCCATTTCCCTCGGAGCAACCCTCGGGGCGAGCACTTTCGCGGCGCTGCTGGCGATGAGCGTGTCACCCTCGAGCGACGCATCGGCTAGCGCTTGCCTGCCAACGGACCGCATCGACGGCAGCACGGCAGCTGAGGCCGCGAAGACGATGGAGGCCTTTGGATACGTGAAGCCCCATGATCTGAAGAAAGGCTGCGACAATTACTGGTACGCTCGGGCCGCCAACGACGGCGCGACGGTCGACGTCGTTCTCCCCCCCGGCGGCAAGCCTTTCACGGCACACGACAGCTGAGGGACCACCCCGAGGCCTGAGCGTCGTCGCCCGGAAGGTCTCGCTTCGGCGCCGGCAATCCGACGTCGGTTCTGCGTGAAACTTCGGTGTCGCGGGGCTGACGGGTATCGAGGCGGCCGACGGCGCGCGACGCTCAACTCCGTGCCTGGCGGGGACTATCGAACATTCAGGTTTTGCCGTTTGGGCCCACGCACAAATACAGCCGGTCTGACCTTCGGAGAGAACGATGACAATAAAACTCCCGGATCTTCCCTATCCAGCGAACGCCCTTGAGCCGTTTATCGGTGCGCAGACTGTCGCCTTCCATCACGGCGCCCATGAATGCGCCTATGTGGAGAAGATCAACGCGCTCGTGCAGGATTCCGCCCTGGCCGGCGAACCGCTCGAGCGAATCATAAGCATCACGGCGCCAAAGCGGTCGCGCTCGGCAATCTTCAACAATGCGGCGCAGGCTTGGAACCATGCGTTCTACTGGAGATCAATGTCGCCCGGCGCGGGCGGAGCGCCGAAGGGCCTGATTGGCGATCGCATCAACCGAAGCTTCGGGAGCTACGCCGGCTTCTTCCAGGCCTTCTGCGCGGAGGCAACGGGTCACTTCGGCAGCGGGTGGGTTTGGTTGATCCTGAACCACGACAAACTGCGGGTCATCGCCTCGGCGAACGCCGACACGCCAATCGCCCATGGCCTTGTGCCCCTTCTGACCATCGATGTCTGGGAACACGCGTACTACCTCGACTATCGCAACCGGCGTGCCGAATACGTCACGAATTTTCTGGCCAAGCTCGCGAACTGGAGTTTCGCCGAGAGCAACCTTTTGCGGGCCGCCGAAAACATGGCCGCGGAATAGAGCCATCGCTGGCGACCGCGGCGGACTGGGAACAGAACCATGAGCGGGCGCGTTGAATCGGCGGACCGGCCGGATGCCGCATCGTCGGCCGGGCAACACCCTTCGCTCGGCGAAAGGCTGCGCCGGCTGGAACGCAGGCTACACCCTTTCGGAAGGCACTCTTGCGAACGTGAAGGAGGCCGCCTCCCGCGGGGCACAAGATTGGCCGTTGAACCCCGTGGCAGCGCATTTCCAAAGCCCCCCTCGGCAGCGCTCAGGTTGTATGCCGGCATGGGGCGGTGTCTCGGCGTCTGGGGAGAAGACCTGGAAGGTCTTTCCCGAACGTTCAGCGAGTGGATCGCGCGGTTGGATGAGGAGCAGCGGAATGCCGCCGGCATTCGCCCGGGTGCGACAGATCGGTCGCGCTTTCAACCTGCTCCCTCCTCTTCCTCGCGCCATTGAGCGAACATGCTCAAGGCGATAGCCCGACTGCTCGGCCGCCTTGCCCCCAGGCGGGCGGATCGGACCGACGAGCTGCGGCTGGCGGTCGCGGCGCTGCTGGTCGAAGTGGCGGGGATCAGTGGCAACTTCGACGACCGTGGCCGCAAGACACTCGAGCGCCTGCTCGCTTCGCGCTTCAGCCTCTCGCCCGAGGGGGCGGCAGCGCTGCTCGCCGCGGCCGAGGATGCGGTGCGCCGCTCGACCGAGATGACCGGCTTTGCCGGGACCGTGACTCGCGCCCTGGCGCCCGAAGATCGAAGCCAAGTGGTCGGGATTTTGTGGCAAGCCGCCTATGCCGGCGGCAGGCCGGACGCGGTGCAGGACGCACTCCTGAGGCGCATTGCATCGCTGATCGGCGTTGGCGACGCAGACCGCGTTCAAGCGCGCCGGAATGCTCTTCGGTACGATGAGCAAGGCGCGCCGGCCTAATGCGCGAGAGCGAAGCCGCCAGCCATCAACGACCCTTTGATAACGGAAGCTCCGGCGCAAGCTGTCGCAAGGGCCATGAGTACGACCGGCAGGCGACAGAGGATCCGCAACCCCATGCGCCGTGAATCAGGCTCGTCAATGCGCCGGCGAGACATTGGATTTATTTTGCCAGTCATTATTGGACTTTGCTGGTGCCGGAATCCAAAGCCCTTAAGCTGAATTAATGCGGGGGCCATGCGATGACCACTTTGGATCTCCATATCCGATCTCGAAAGTTGGCCGCAAAAACCATCTGGATCCGGCATTGGCGGCCAGTTCATTGGAGATGGAGAGCAGCATGAAGACTTGGATTGCATTGGCCGCCATGGCGGCCGCAGGGCTTTCGGCCGGAATGGCGCTCGCCTCGCAGCCGAGGGCGGGCAGCTGGGATCCCGCACTCGGCAGCCAGGCCACGAGGGCCCTCAATCTGCTCGAGGCCAAAGGCTATGGCGACTTCAGGAACTTCCAGGCAAGGGGCCAGGATTTCACCGCGACGGTCACCCAGCACGACCGCGCGGTAACCCTGTTGATAGATCCTCGCGCTGGAATAGTCAGGGCCTTGAATTAGGCAGGCAGGCCGCAACTTGGACCGGTGAAAGCGGGGCCCCGCCATGCGGCGCCAGACCGGCCTTGATGGTCGCGCCAGAACCCTTACCCCCAGGATTGAAGGAGAATATCGTCATGAGCGGCATCATTCGGAAGGTCTATCGCAACAAGCCCGCGGTCATCGCCGGGCTGCTTGCCAGCACGATGCTGGCGGGCGGACTTGCCTGGTCGGCGGCCGACGCCGCTACGACGCCCGCCGCCGCGCCCTTGAGCCTGCCCGCCGTCGAAAACCAGGCCGGCTTTGCCGAGCTGGCCGCCAAGGTCAAGCCCGCCGTGGTGAACATCGCGACCACGGAGCGCAGCCAGGTGCAGAGCTTGCAGCAAATCCCGGAGTTGCCCCAGGACTCGCCCTTGAGCCAGATGTTCAGGCAATTCTTCGGTCAGAATGGCCAGTACCAGTTCTTCGAGCAACAGAAGTCGGCACCGACCCATGCCCTCGGGTCGGGATTCATCGTCGATCCAGCCGGCTACATCGTGACCAACAACCATGTGATCGACGGCTCCCAGAAGATCATGGTGACCCTTGACGACGGCAGCAGCTATGCCGCCAAGATCATCGGCCGGGATGACAAGACGGATCTGGCTCTGCTCAAGATCGACGCCGGCAAGCCGCTGCCCTACGTGGCCTTCGGCAACTCCGACAAGGAGCGGGTCGGCGACTGGGTCATCGCAGTGGGGAACCCCTTCGGCCTTGGCGGAACGGTGACCGCCGGCATCGTTTCGGCCCATGGCCGCGACATCAATTCCGGCCCCTATGACGATTTCCTGCAGATCGACGCGCCGATTAACCCGGGCAATTCGGGAGGACCCTTGTTCAATCAGTCCGGACAGGTGATCGGCATCGATTCGGCGATCTACTCGCCCAACGGCGGCAGCGTTGGCATCGGCTTCGCCATTCCGTCCAATCTTGCCAGCAATGTGGTCGCGCAGTTGCGTGAGCGTGGGATGGTGGAGCGCGGATGGTTGGGCATCGAGATGCAACCGATGACGGCCGCCCTGTCCAAGGCGGTGGGCCTGCAAAAGGATGAGGGTGTGCTCGTCGACCAGATCACGCCCAATTCGCCAGCGGCGAAGGCTGACCTCCGGCAAGGAGACGTCATTACCGCCTACGACGGCGAGGCGATCCACACGCCACGAGACTTTGCCATGGCGGTCGCCAATACGCAGGCGGGCAAGACCATGCAGCTCAGCCTGTGGCGGGGCGGCCACGAGATGACGGTGGACGTCTCGGTCGGCGTCCAGCAGCCGGAGAAGACCGCGGCTGCGCCGACGAAGACCGGCGAGGCGCCGGTCGGGATGGCACTGGCCAGGCTCACCCCCGATGCCCGGCAGCAGTTCGGCATCAATCCCTCCGTGAAGGGAGTGGTCGTCGCCGAGGTCGCGCCGGACAGCAGGGCGGCTGAGAGCGGCGTTCAGGCGGGAGACGTAATCGAGCGTGTCGGGTCGCATTCCGTCTTCACGCCCAAGGAGGCGGTGGCCGAGATCCATGCGGCAGAGCAGGCGCATAAGGACGCGGTGCCTGTCCTGATCAGCCGCGACGGCTCGCCCTACTACCTTGCCCTGCAGCTGGCGAACGGCTGAGGCTCCTAGCCAGGGCGGTGGCAACCTACCGCCCTGGCGCCGGCTGCGTTCCGAGGCATGGTGAGGTGCTGCCCCCGTTTTGCCTCAAGTCCGGAACAAGGCGAACTTCCGTTGAGGTGCCTGAAGCTGTCCTGGCAGGAAAACGCGAGGGTCCCGCGCTTGCTTCACGAGAGGAATACAGAATGCTGCACGCCAGGGTCGTCGCAGTCGGCGTCGTCGCAAGCCTGATGCTGGTGGCCAATGCTTTGGCGCTTGGCATCGTGCAGGAGACACCGGCGCAGATAGAGGCCTTCTCCATCCTGGCACAGAAGATTGACCTGGCCGATGCCGTCGCGTCGGCGGAGAGCGGGATGAGAGGGAAGGTCGTCTGCATCCACTTCGTCGAGCCTGAAGGGCACCTCGTGTACCCGAACTACGCCGCGGTGCTGCTTTCGGACGGCAAGCTGGTCTCCGTAAACGTCGATCCCATGACCGGCATCGCCAGCATGCCGATGACAATGGATGCGAGGTCCGCAACCGCCTTCGACCAGGAGCAGCGGGTTGCGGAGACCCTGAAGCGGCCTCGATCGTCCCTGCAGCAGGCGATCGATGTGGCCCAGAGGTATGCGGACGGCAAGGCGATCGATGCCTGGCTGACCGAACAGCAGGGAAAGCCTGTTTACGCAATTGGCATCGTGAAGGCCAAGCAGGTTCGCATAGTCACGGTCGATCCGATGAACGACAACGTGGATTGGCAAGCCCATGCCATGACCCAGGATGGCGCCACGGCCCCGAATTCGGGAATCCCGGGCTATGGCGCGCTGGCCAGGCTCGATCCGCGCGAAGGCACTGGACAATAGGGACGTTTCGCCCGTTCGGCACGACCGACGGAACTTCGATGTCGATGCTTTGCTCGGTGGCAAGAGGGTGACGACGGCGGTGGGCCCTGACAGGGAGCAGATCGCCGCGCGCCTCGATCGCCCCGGGCGGGTCGGCCGTCGGCCCGAGTCTACTGAGCCGGCGGCCGGCTCTGCGCTGGAATTCCGTCCATGCGTAGGCCGAGAGCTGGAAAGGATCTTGAGCATGAGCGACGATGCAACGGCGATCGGAACGGCGCAACCCGGCGAGAAAAACCGTAGCCGACCGACACGACGCGACTTTCTATACCTGGCTACGGTGTCGACGGCTGTTTACGGAGCGGCGGCAGTGGCCTGGCCCCTGATCGATCAGATGAACCCGTCGGCCGATGTCATCGCTGCCGGCGTACCCATCGATGTCGATCTCCGCCCATTGGCACCAGGCCAGCAGATCATCGTGCGCTGGCAAAGCCATCCGATATTCATCGTCGATCGCACGCCCCAGGCGCTTCGGACATTGCAACAGCCTGGATTGCAGTCCCGATTGCGGGATCCTAACTCCGAAGCCCGCCAGCAGCCGCCCTATGCGCAAAACTGGCATCGCTCCATCACGCCAGGACTTCTTGTGCTGGTCGGAATCTGCACACATCTAGGCTGTATCCCCAGCTATCGGCCCACGGTCGGCGAAGCCGATCTCGCGCCCAATTGGCCGGGCGGATATTTCTGCCCGTGCCATGGCTCCCGCTATGATCTGGCCGGGCGCGTTTTCCAGGGCGTGCCGGCGCCCTATAACCTGCCAGTTCCACCCTATCGCCTGACGGGCCCCAAAACCTTGCGCATCGGGGAGAACCCGCCTGGCCAGCAATTCTCTCTCGCCTCCGTCGACCAGATGTGACCCTCAGGCGGAAAGCGCTCAGGATGTCCGTGCCTGCGCTGCTTGATGGGCGGGGATTTGCGGACGCATCCAGGCACAAGATGTGCAGTCAATGACGGGGCCGCCAAACCGGAGCGTCATTCGGCGGTCGAAATCGAGCCTGAAAACGTCTCCGGCCGAACCACCCTTGGGTTTCCCCTAACGGCCTCGCGCAACCCAGCTTGGCCGGAACGGGCGTCGCCGCCCAAATCTCCAGAAGACTCAATACGTCATCGCGTCATCTGGTGAATGCGAAATTGAAGGACTCCGGCAAAGTTGCTGTGCAAGTAACCGGCCCCGCTGCGACTGCCCCGCAGCTGGACGGCGAGAACAAGGCGGCTGACCAAAGAGACCTGATCCTATTCAGGGCACAATGCGAGTATTCAACGCGTTATTGCCAGGCGAATTTGGCGTCATGGAGGAATGTTTCACTTACTCCAAAAACGGGTGACTTCTCGAACCCTTCGGTCATTTCGAGATATTGAGCCCGGCAGGTCGGCAAGCGCGCGAATCACGTTGACGCCAAATCCGCCAACGCGCCGCCCCCGATTGTCCACGAAGCGGAGCTCCTGAATGTCGTATCCTTCCGATCTGAGGCCGGGGAGCAGCCCCATTTGTTCCGCCACATCATAGCCTCGGCCCCAAAAGTCTATGATCTAGCCGCCTGTACGAAGACCAGGCGCGCGTTCGACGAGAGTCGGCTCAAAACCTCGGTCGAGAAGCCAATAAGCCAAAGTCGGACCGGCCACACCAATGCCGGAGATAAGCACCGGTTGTTTCGTACTGCGGCGGGCCACGGTGCTTTCCTGTCATTGCCAGGAGCACGCGAAGTCGATTCCTCATCCGAATTCGAATGACCTGCTGGCATCGCGGCCTCGAAGCCACGGTCGCGCTTGGCAGAGGGTTCACGAACCCGAGGGCGTGGCGGTCACGGCGTGCCGAGGATTCAAGTTCTTGAAGTAGGCGATGAGATCGCGCCGGTCGAAAGGATCGGCAACATGGACCGGCATCCTGACCCCGGGCACGAAGCCCTGAGGATTCTGAAGCCATTTGTCCAGATTGTCTGCTGACCAACTTATCCTGGCGTCACGCAGGGCCGAGGAATAGGCAAATCCGGGTACGGCTCCCGCGCGCCGCCCGAATACATCGCCCAGCATGGGGCCCACTTTGCTCTGCTCCAGGCCATGACAGACAGCACAGCGGGTGCCGAACAGTTGACGACCGCGTTCCGGGCTGGCTATCGCGGTGGGAGCCATGGGCTGCTGATAGCGGCTCAAATCCTGGGCCCCCTCCGGTCGGGCCGAGCGGAAGAAGGTATAAGATAGGGTCAAGCTCTGGAGATATTCCGCGTCGGGATCCTTGAGCATTGCCGGGTCGACGAAGAACAGTACCGGCATGTCGGCCGTCTGATGCGCCGACAGAGTCTCCTCCGTGAAACAGAAGCATTGGATCTTGTCAAAATATCGGCCGGCGATATCCGGTTGCACATTGAAGGTTGCGTGCCCCACGATCGGCTGATCGGACAGGTTGGTCGCACGGAAATAGACCAGCGTCTGCTCGCCGAAATGGACAGTCACTTGAGGTTGTGCTGGCAAGAACCGCCAGGGAAGGCCCGGTTGAGTGTCGGTGTTGAAGCGCACGACAATGGTTCGAGGCGAAACGGCGCTTTGATCGCTGGCGACGCGCTGGGTGGCGCCAAAATATCCCGTGGCCGCGCAGAAGAGCCGGTAGATCGTCACCGAATAGGAAACAAGGGTCGTCATGATGCCAAGGACCACCAGAAGAGCCAGCACGACCCGAGCATTGCGGGCGCGAAGGGACACTAGGCGCTCCTCTTGAATGATGTGTGCTGTCGGTCCTTGGCACTCATGCCTGGACACCCTTCAAGCCATGGAATCGCATGGGCTGCAGCCGACCAGGCGCAGCGCATTCGCGACAAAGTCTGTTCATCTTCCGGGCCTTGTGAATCTGGCGCATCCTGCGCGCCATGAGCGATGATCGCAACCTCGATGGGCAAGGCGCAAAATTCTCGCGGCAACATGACGCAGCACCAGAAGTGCCGAGGACTCTGTCGGGGAGAATGCTTGGCATCTTCCTCAACATCATGAACTTATTTTCATGAATGCCTTGCGCTTGCCGGAGGCGAAGCGGCAGGCGTATTGGCGAGGCTGACAGCGGCTGGCACCCGACCGACGGTTGAGCCTCTTGTGGCCGGCTCCTCGCTGCAGCAATCCCTCGTGGCACTAATCATGCTTGACGTTCTGCCGGCAGGCTCCCCTGCAAGCACCGTCATGACCTTGTCGGACCTGCCCCTGATCGAGTTGCCGGCCGCACCCGGTTCACCTCTCGCCGTCGTTCTGTCGGGCGACGGGGGCTGGCGCGATATCGACAAGGAGATTGCTGAGGCGCTGCAGCAAGCAGGCTATTCCGTGCTCGGCTGGGACAGCCTGCGATATTTCTGGCAGTCCAAGTCGCCCGGGACTCTCACGCACGACCTGACCCTCGCCATTACTGCCTACCGAACGCGCTGGCGCACGAAGGGGATACTGCTGATCGGCTTCTCCTTCGGAGCGGACGTCTTGCCTTTTGCGTTCAATCGGCTGCCATCGCCGTTGCGCAAACAGGTGGAGGAAATGTCCCTGCTGGGCTATGGCGGACGCGCCGATTTCGAGATTCAGGTCTCAGGCTGGCTCGGAGCGCCGCCGAGCGAGGCGGCTCTCGATGCCGGGCCGGAAATAGCAAAGATCGACCCCGGACTGGTCCAATGCTTCTATGGACGCGATGAGGCCGATAGCGCCTGCCCGAAGCTGGCAGGCACCGGCGCCGAAGTGGTCAGGCTCGACGGTGGGCACCATTTTGACGGTCACTACGGCGAAATTGCCCGCAGGATCGCGAGCGGTTTCGCGGCGCGCAGCTCCAGGACAAACTGAGAATGGTCTCTCGTATTATGCAGTGAGAGAGGGCCATGTCGCGTGGCACTCACTTGCCCCGCGTGCTCGCATACTATGTGGATCTCGCTCCGACCGAGCCAGGAAGCTCGCGCCACAGCGCCAGCAAACAGGCGAGCAACGCGGGTCCCAGAAACAGGCCGAGCAGGCCGAAACTCTGCAGGCCGCCCAGTATGCCGAACAGTACCCATATGAACGGCAGTTTTGCCGCGTTGCCGATCACAATGGGGCGCACGCCATAGTCCGCAATCACCAAGACAGCGGTCCCGACGCCGAAAAGGACGAGCGCGGCGATCGGGCTCGACAGCGCGAACAGCACCACCGTGCCTAAGCCGTACATCACGAAGACTCCAAAGGGAATTGCGGCGACGATGCCGGTGAGTGCGCCCAGCAGCACCGGATGCGGAAGCCCGCAGGCCAGGTAGCATATGCCCAGCACAAGCCCCTCGCCGAAGCCAACCAGAACCAATCCATTCACCGCACCGCGAACCGCGGACAGCATATGGCCGATCACACGCTCGCCTGCTTCGCCGAGCGCGCTGGCGGCGAGCAAGCGGAACTGCCGAGCGAGGTCCGGGCCATGGCGATAAAGAAAGAAAAGCGTGAGCAAGGTGAAAAACAAATCAGTTAGGCGATAGAGGACCTGGCTACCCAGCGAGCCGATCCAATACACGAAGACGCCCCTGTTGAGGCGCCCCAGCAGCTCGGTGGCGCCGTGCGGGTCACTCAGGTTGGTGGTCCACCAATCCAGCGCGTAGCTGCCCAATAATGGAACACGCCCGACCCAATCAGGCGCAGCGAGGCCGTTATCCTCGATGGAGGCCACCCAGTGCAAGACTTTGGGGGCGTCGTGCGCAAATCCGAGAGCCACGAGGGCCAGTGGGACCAGGAATATCATTCCCACGAACAATGTGAATGCAAGCGGGGCTATCGCCCTGGCTTGCCCGGGATCCGATAGAGTGCGAGTGAATCGCTGGTACAGGGGCCAGGAGGCGAATGCCAGGATAGTGGCCCACACCAATGGCGCCAGGAGGCTCCGCAGCATCCATATCCCAAGCAGCCACAGAGCCAAAGCGAGAGCCAGGCGCGCCGTCGCATAGAAGCGCGGACCCCGCCCAGGTGGTTCTGGATCGATGGCGCGAGGGTCAATGTCAGGTGTGCTTGCCATTAGCATGCC
>Ga0070734_10003045_pt1 | contig 18537 bp, 21 predicted proteins | sample Coa_R1_8_FD_66444 | JGI IMG/M metagenome (GOLD analysis project Ga0070734, IMG submission 66444) | Surface soil microbial communities from Centralia Pennsylvania, which are recovering from an underground coalmine fire - Coalmine... | ecosystem: Environmental > Terrestrial > Soil > Unclassified ... | reverse complement strand
TTCCATGATTTGCCTAAAGACTTCGGTGTCCCTAGGGGTTCATTATGGCGGGCCGGGAATCACCAGTCACCAGTCCCCGATCCCGATCACGGATCCCCGATCCCCGATCCCCGATTACCTCCCCTGGTACCATTTGAGCGGCGGGCCTGTAGCTCAGTGGTTAGAGCGTGCGGCTCATAACCGCTTGGTCCCGGGTTCGAGCCCCGGCGGGCCCACCAATCGTATAATCCGGCCCGTGGCGGATTACCCCTCCCACGTCAACGCGAACATTGCTGCCTGGACCGAGTGGAGCGGCGACTACCTCGCTCCCGGCCGCAAGTCTTGGGCTTCACCCTCTATGAGCTGGGGAATCTGGGGCATTCCCGAGTCGGAGGTCGGCGCGTTTGGCGATCTCACGGCGTTGAACGGGAAGGACACCATCGAGCTTGGCTGCGGCACGGCCTACTTCTCGGCCTGGATGGCTAAACACGGCGCGCGCCCCGTTGGTATAGACGTAACCCCCGCCCAACTGGCGTCGGCGCGGGCGTTTCAGGCCGAGTTCGGAATCGAATTCCCGTTGCTCGAAGGTAGCGCCGAGGCCGTTCCGCTTCCCGACGCGTCGTTCGATATCGCCTTCAGCGAGTACGGTGCCAGCATCTGGTGCCGGCCTGAGCGCTGGCTCGCCGAGGCTAGGCGGCTCCTGAGACCCGGAGGCAGGCTCGTCTTTCTGCGGAACAGTACCGTGGCCCAGCTCTGCTACCCACAGACGGGGCCGGCGGGCCGCGAGCTCCTGAACCCGCAGTTCGGGCTCAGCGAGGTGAGCTACCCGGAAGGCGGTGTCGAGTTCCACCCGCCGCACGGCGAAATGATCCGGCTCCTGCGCCGCTTGGGTTTCACTATCGAGGATTTGATCGAGCTACGCGCGCCAGAGAACGGCTCGACTCGGTACGACTTCATGACCCTGGATTGGGCGCGAAACTGGCCCTGCGAGGAAATCTGGATCGCCACTAGCCACTAGCCTCGAGCCACTACTTGCTCTTGATTCCGCCGAACCGGCTCATCGGCCACCAAATCCACTCCGCCCGGCCGACGATGTCCGAGCGCGGCACCAGTCCCCATGCGCGGCCGTCGTAGCTGCCGTTCCGGTTGTCGCCGAGCATCAAATAAAAGCCGGGCGGGATCTTCGCAGGCGGTCCGTCGCGGAGGGCGGTGATCGCCTCCCCATCCGGTGCCGCGTAGTCGCGCGAAGTGAACCGGTCGGTGTCGTTTACCACGCTTCCGTCGATCGTCACCGGGTAGTACTTGCCCTTATAGACGACTAACTTGAAATTTGGTTTTGCCTCGGAAGACCGCTCCTCGACCGTCTCAACGTCCGTAAACTCGGGCGGCCGGGTGAAGTGCTTGTACGGCTCCTGCACAGCCTCGCCGTTTCGGTAGAGCACGTCGTCCTTGACCTCGATGAGGTCGCCGGGAACGCCGATGCAACGCTTGATGAAGTCGACGTTGACTTGCCCATCCGGATCGATCTGCGTCGGATCGATGCGAACTGCGGCAGGTGGCGGCCGGAAGACCACGATATCGCCGTGTTGCGGGTCGGTATACCGATAGATGAGCTTGTTGGCGACAATGAAATCGTTGACGAGAAGGGTGCTTATCATCGATCCGCTGGGGATTCGAAACGCCTGCACGAAGTACGGGCGGATGATCAGAAAGACGAAAATGCCCGCGTACACCACCGCGTCGCAACACTCGTTAATGAACTGTGCGGTCTTGTAGCCGGTGTGCCGAAGGTGGGCTGGCACGTCCTTCGTGTACAGGTAGAGGGCGAGCCGGACAACTGTGAGGATGAGAACCACGATAATGACGTGGCTCTGCGGCGTACGCGCCGCCTTGTCGATGGTATCCGCCCAACCGGTGGGTGAGGATTGCTGGGCGAAGAGATGGCCCGCGAGCGAAAGCGAACCCACGCTTAGCGGCGCTCTTTGATGCGCGCGTCCTTACCAACCTTTTCGCGAAGGTAGTAAAGCTTTGCGCGTCGCACTTTGCCCCGGCGAATCACTTCGACCTTGGCGAGGTTCGGCGAGTGGAGCGGGAACGTGCGCTCGACGCCGACGCCGCTCGAAATCTTGCGGACGGTGATGGTCTTACCAATCCCGCCGTTCTTCACCGCAATGACGAGGCCCTCGAACACCTGAATGCGCTCTTTGCCCCCTTCACGAACCTTCACCGACGCCTTGACCGAGTCGCCTGGCCATATCTGAGGCAGATCGGTCTTCAACGCCTCACTGGCGATGCTGTCGAGAATGGCGGACTTGGACATGGTGATGTGCGACCGTCTGACGCGGGACCCGGATTATGACACAACTCGGGGATTAGGGATCGGTGATCGGTGATCGGTGAACCGTTATTCCCCTTCCTCAAGCAATTCCGGCCTGAACTTCCGTGTCAACTTCAGGGCCTGCTGCTTCCGCCACTTGGCGACCTCGGCGTGGTGGCCGCTCAGCAGAACCTCGGGCACGCGGAGATCGCGCCACACCTCGGGCCGGGTGTAGTTGGGCGCGCTGAGGAGTCCATTCGTAAAGCTATCGGCGCCAAGGCTGTCCTCGTTCCCGAGCGCACCTGGAAGCTTACGGACGATTGCATCCGCCATCATCGCCGCCGGAAGCTCGCCTCCGGTCACCACGAAATCGCCGATCGAATACTCGCGGGCTTGGAAATACTCCGACACTCGCTTGTCGATCCCCTCGTAATGCCCGCAGATGAACACGATCTCAGCGGCGGTAGCCAGCTCGTTGGCGTCTGCTTGAACAAAGCGTGGGGCGGCCGGCTCCGGGATTACGATAAGGGCGCCAGGGCCGCAGTCGAGCGACTCGACCGCCAAAGCGATCGGCTCGGCCTTCATGAGCATTCCCGGCTCGCCGCTGTACGGCGAGTCGTCGACAGTGCGGTGCCGGTCGGTCGTGAAGTCGCGGGGGTTGGCGAAGTGAAACGTGACCAAGCCGGCGCGGACGGCTCGCTGCACGATGCTATCCTCCACGGCCGCCCTGATCATGTCGGGGAACAGTGTCACGAACGCGATGCGCGGCATCGTCGGCAAGGTACCCGCTCCCCAACTCCCGATCCCTGATCCCCGACTCCCGGGTACGCTCTTCGCCGACTTATCCCATGTCATCTATTCCCGAAGATCTTCGGTACACCGCAACCCACGAGTGGGTTCGTCTGGAAGGCGATATCGCCACCATCGGTATCACCGATTTCGCCCAGTCCGAACTCGGCGATATCGTGTATGTCGAGCTTCCCGAACCGGGCCGAATGCTCGCCGCGGGGGACACCTTCGGAAGCGTCGAAAGCGTGAAGACGGTGAGCGATCTGTACGCCCCCGTCGCGGGCGAGGTGATCGAGGTCAACGGCTCGCTAAGGGCCCAATCCGAGCTCGTCAACACCGACCCCTACCGCGCCGGCTACCTTCTCAAGATCCGGGTCTCGAGCCAGCCTTCGGGCCTCCTCGATGCCGCCGCGTATGGACCTCTGGCGAGCTAACCCGGTTGGCCTACGTCCCCCATACCGAAGCTGATCGGCAAGCGATGCTCGCCGCGATTGGCGCCAAGTCCATTGACGAGCTCTTCCGAGAAATCCCCGACTCCCTTCGGATTAAGCCCGGAGCCCTGAATCTTCCTCCCGCGCTCGACGAGGGCCGGCTCATGGACCATCTGGTCGAGCTCAGCCGGCGGAACGTCAATCTGACGCAGGTAACGAGCTATCTCGGCGCAGGCATCTACGATCGATTCATTCCCGCAACCGTCGGGGCGGTCATCTCCCGGGGCGAGTTTTTAACCGCGTACACGCCGTACCAGCCCGAACTAAGCCAGGGCTACCTGCAAACGATTTACGAGTTCCAATCGATGATCGCCGAACTCTTCGGGTGCGATCTCGCCAACGCCTCGATGTACGACGGTGCGACCGCGATGGCCGAGGCGGCGATCATGGCCCATAGCGTCAACGGTCGTGGCCGAATCGCCGTGAGTGGTGCGGTCCACCCCCACTACCGCCGGGTCCTCGAGACCTACTGTTGGTCCATGTCCCTCCAGGTGGACACGTTGCCGCCGGCGAACGGGCTTACCGGCAACCTAACTGGCATAGGGCCGGACACGGCGTGCCTGATCGTTGGCTACCCCAACTTCTTCGGCGCCATTGAAGACTTATCTGAAGCCCGAGAGGCGGCGACGGCGGCAGGGGCTCTGCTGGTCGTCGTGGCCGATCCGGTCGCCTGCGCACTCCTCAAACCTCCCGGACACTTCGGGGCTGACGTTGTGGTCGGAGAAGGACAGCCGCTGGGCGTGTCGATGGGCTTGGGCGGCCCGGTCGTTGGCCTCTTTGCCTGCAAGACCGAGCATGTCCGTCGCATCCCGGGCCGGATCGTGGGGCGCACGAAGGAAGCCCACGGCGAGCGTCCCGGCTACGTGATGACCCTTCGCACCCGGGAGCAGGACATCCGCCGGGAGAAGGCGACCAGCAACATTTGCACGAACGAAGCCCTGATGGCGCTCGCCAACACGGTCTACCTGGCGGCGATGGGGAAGAACGGGCTGCGAGCCGTAGCCGAGACGACCGTCCGCAACACCCAATACGCCATGCGCGCGCTCGGTGCGGCCGGTGCCAGCCTGAAGTTCAGCGCCAAGGTCTTCGGTGAGTTCGTCGTGGCGCTTCCAAACGGGCGAGATGCGGCCGAGGTCCGAGACCGACTCCTGGAGAAGGGAATTCTTGCCGGGCTTCCGTTGGGGCCCTACTATCCTGAGCTGCGGACCTGCCTGCTCGTCGCCGTAACCGAGCGTCGAACGAAAGCGCAAATCGACGAATATGCCGCTGCCCTCGGGGAGGTGCTGGCATGAGCGTCGGCAAGCAGGTTCCCGAGCCCGCCCTCATCTTCGAGCGCTCCCGACCCGGCCGGGTGGGTTGTAATGTCCCGGTTGCCGACACGCCCGAAGTAGATCTGGCTATAGCGCTTGGTGAGGTCCGGGACGAGCTTCATCTGCCCGAGATCGGTGAGCTCGAGCTGCTTCGCCACTTCACCAACCTCAGCCACCTGAACTACGGCATCGAAACCGGCTTCTATCCGCTCGGCAGTTGCACGATGAAGTACAACCCGAAGATCAACGAGCGGACGGCAGCGCTGCCCGGCTTCGCGATGCTTCACCCGATGCAGCCCGAGAGCACGCTCGACGGCGCGTTCGAACTGCTCGTTCGCGTGCAGGAGATCCTTGCCGAGCTGACCGGGTTCAGTGACGTGAGTCTGCAGCCCCTCGCCGGCGCCCACGGCGAGATGACCTGCCTCATGCTCGTCAAGGCCTACCACGAGGCGCGCGGCGAGGGAGCTCAGCGGCACACTGTGCTCGTTCCCGACTCCGCTCACGGCACCAATCCCGCTTCCGCCGCCCGATGCGGCTACGAAGTTAAGTCGATTCCGACCGATCCACATGGGAACACCGACCTGGCGGAGTTGGCCAAGGCGCTGGAAGGCGACGCCGGTAGGGCTGTCGCCGTCCTCATGCTCACCAACCCTTCGACGCTGGGTTTGTTCGAGCCGAACATCGTTCGCATCTGCGAGATGCTTCATGCGGTCGGGGGGCAGGTGTTCTGCGACGGCGCGAACATGAACGCGATGGTCGGCACCACACGGCCGGGTGATCACGGCTTCGACTGCATGCACCTGAACCTCCATAAGACGTTCAGCACGCCTCACGGCGGTGGCGGTCCGGGATGCGGCGCGATCGGTTTGAAGCCTCATCTCTCCCCTTATCAGCCGTCGCCTGTCCTTCTCCGCAACGGGGAAGGGAAGGCGATGGCGGATCACTCCCGGCCGCAGAGCATCGGACGCGTGAGTCCCTTCTTCGGCCAGTTTCTCATGGAGGTCCGGGCCTACACCTATTTGATGGCGTACGGACGCGAAAAGATCGCGGACATCTCCCGACACTCGGTGCTCAACGCGAACTACGTCCAGGAGCGTCTCCGCGACGTGCTACCCCCGGCGCACGACCGGCCCTGTATGCACGAGTGCGTCCTCACCGCTGAGAAGTACAAGCGCGAGCACGGTATCCGGGCTCTCGATATCAGCAAGCGGCTGATGGACTACGGCTTCCACCCGCCGACCAACTACTTCCCGCTCATCGTGCCGGAGGCGATGATGATCGAGCCGACCGAAACGGAGACGAAGGAGACTCTCGACGAGTTCTGCGACGCCATGCGGTCGATTCTTCGCGAGGCGGTGGAACAGCCGGACCTCCTGCACAACGCCCCGGTCTCACAGGTTGTCGGCCGCCTCGATGAAACTGCGGCCGTCAAGACCCTGGACGTTCGTTGGAAGCCGGTCTAGCGCCGAAGCAATTCCAGCAGCTTTACCGTTGTCCGCCAGTTCCGACCCGTGGACACCGTCTTCAAACGCGAATCGAAGTACGCATTCGTGAGTTTGGTGTTCGCCTGTCCGTTCGGCGTGTGCAAGTAGATGTCGGCCCCGACCACGATGAACCGATCAGGCGGGGAGCGGTCAGGATCGAGGGCGCTTACCGCCTCGGCCGTCGGGCATTCCTTGAGAAAGACCACATGAAGCTGCTCGTCGCTCTGTCCGGCGGCCAGGAACGGATTCCCGTCCACGATCCGTTCCATATCGGCGGCGGAGCGGAGCACCACCGGCGACCTGACGTTGAAGCGGCTCAACATCCCCTGCTCGAGTAGCCCGGGTAGGTTGGCCGCACGCTCTTCCGACGCGGAGAACACGACGTTGCCACTCTGAATGAACGTGCCAACGTCTGCCGCCCCGAGGAAACGAACCAACTCCGCGAGCTCCTTCATCGGAAGCTTGTTCTTGCCACCCACGTTCACGCCTCGCAGTAGGGCGGCGTAGCGCTCCATCCTTGACACCGTACCCTCGAGGTTCCGGGCGCCCGTCCGTGGGCGCCCGCGAGTTGTATGAAAACTAAGCGGTGACCGGTCGGGATCGGACTCTGGGCGACCGCTTGAGCAGGCCTTCGAGCGAGAACGCACCCGCACCCTCGATCAGCAGCATCAGGCTCAGAGCAAGCACTGGGATGAAGTATTCGACTCCCTCGCCCTTCTGGATACCGAACCAGTTCATGAAGTAGCCGTTATGCAGGTTCATGGCGCCCGCGACGAGCATGGTGACACCGATGCCGGCCGCGCTGATCCGGGTCAGCAGTCCGAATAGAATCCCGAACGCTCCCAGGAATTCGGCCGCGATCGCTGCGAGGGCCAGGGGGGCCGGGATATGCATCTTGGTCGTGAACGCCTCCATCGTCCCCGAGAAGCCGTAGCCGCCGAACCAGCCGAGCACCTTTTGAGCGCCGTGCGGGAAAATTGTTGCGGCAAGCGCGATCCGCGCGGCTAGGAGCGTCCAATTTCGGTAGGTCTGTACGTCTTTCATAGTTGTATCCTCCTGTGTGCGCACCCAGATGGTTGCGTATGCAACTAGTATAACAGCGAATTATTGCGTTGTCAACTATTTTCTTGCGTAGAATAGATTAGATGTCCCTAACAACCGCCGAGCACAGGGCATGGGCAGCGTTTTTCGTGGCCCATGGCCTCATGGCGAAGAGGATCGACAAGGTCCTCGCCGCCGCCGGAGTCGTCTCGCTCGAGGTCTACGATGTGCTGCTTCATCTCGAGCTCGCCGAGGGGCGGCGAATGCGAATGTGTGAGTTGGCGGAGGCCGTCTTGCTCTCCCGCAGTGGCCTGACCCGGCTGGCGGACCGCTTAGAGAGGGAAGGGCTCATCGAGCGTCACGCCTGCAGCAAGGACCGGCGCTCAACCCATGTTGCGCTGACCCCGCTTGGGCTCGCCGAGCGTGAGCGAGCTTGGCCCGTCTATCGGGAGGTCATCAAGGCGGAGTTCGCGGGAAACCTCGAACCCGGAGATGCTGAAACTGTCGCCACGATCTTCGGGCGACTTTGCGAGCGTCTCGGTCATCGGCTCTGCGTCGGCGGCTCGTGCGGCGACAAGCATGACTGAGGAGACCGATCCCGGCCTCGCGATGGCCCGAGACGCCGAGATGCTCGCGGCCGCCGAAGCGGGGAAGTCCTCGATCCGCCTTTACCGTTGGACCGCCGTCTGCGTTACCCTTGGCCGCTTTCAACGTCCGGAGGACGCGCTCGTGGATCCCTCGACGACTCCCTGGGCCCACCGCCCGACCGGCGGGGCCGCGGTCCTTCACGGGCATGACGTGACGCTTACAGTGGCCCTCCCTTATCGGAAGCGATCGCGGTCGATCCGAGACCTCTACCGGCATGCCGCGGCGATGCCGATCGCGCTGCTTCGAACCTGGGGCCTCGATGCGAGGCTCGCCGATGACGCCGCCGCGACGAGGTCGGGCGCCTACTGCTTCGGTTCAAAGTCCGCCTGCGACATCGTCGACGCATCCGGTTGCAAGGTCTGTGGCTGCGCGCTCCGAGTGACGAGAGCTGGAGCCTTGCTGCAAACGTCGATCCCGGTGGGTCAGCCGTCGGTATCGCCCGGTATGGTGATTCTAGGCGGGGAGCCCTTGCCCATTAAGGCGGTCGACGCGGGCGAGATCGACCTTCAGCATTTGGGAGCCTCGCTTGGACTGAGCTATGCCGAGGAAACCTTCGCATAAATCCTATGGCGGCCCTATAATGAGCCGGCGCCGTCCGGGGAACAAGAGCCTCGCCCGGTGACCGGGACACTGGGAGGTGCCCGATGGCAAATGTTCGATTGGCGTGCACGGCCCTAGCGGCGGCACTCGCGATAAGCGGTTGCGCCACTCGAACCGACCCCTCGTTTTCGCCCGACGGGTCGCGCCTTGCGTATGCGACGGAAGGTTCTGGAGGAGAGTCGGACCTCTGGATCCGATCGGGTTCGTCAACCGTGGTTGTTTCGCACGGTGTTCACGGGGATGTGGCCTGGTCACCGGACAGTCGGATGCTGGCATTCGACCGCGTACGCGGGGACGAACCAGAGTCGACCGTTCTGTTTCAAGTTGGCAAAGGCTCATCAGCACGACGCACGGGAGTTGGTGATCCCTTTGCATGGACCCCCTGGGGCCTCGCGTCCGTCGAGCTCGATCCGAAACCCGCCGAAACTAAACGGTCGCAGTGGCGCGCGGGCCGCCCGCTCAGCCCGACAACATCGGGAGGCGAGTACCAACGTGGCAGAAGAGTGTGGATCCTCGATGGCCGCACTCTGCGGCGCCGATTCAGCTTCACTGCCCCGTTCGTCACCGCGAGCATGACCTCGCTCGGAGCGAAGGGATTGATCGGATCGCGAGGCAGTGAGGTTTGGTTCTGGGACGGAAGCCACTGCCGCCGGACTCCCAAGCTGAGCAACTTGGAGCCCCTATATGTTGTAGGCGATGGTCGAACAGTCGTGCTCGCCGGTTTAGCGACCGATGGCAAGCCAGAACATGAAACGACAACGCTACTGACTTGGCGGCCCGGTTTTGACTCCCAGCCGAACCGAATCGCGACACTCGACTTTCCCATACCGCCGAGTTGTCTGGGGCAATCGCTCAGTGTTAAGGGCTCCCGGGACGGAACACTGGCAGTCTCGGTGAATTACTTCATGCCGAAGCCCGAAGATGCAGATCAATTCTTCGCCCTGATCCAGCAGTTTGACCTGGAACACACGCCGAAAATGGAGGATCAGGAGGTCAACAATCAGGTTAGCCAGGCCCTTGTCGCGATCTTGCTTCGGGGTACCACGCACCAGTCCGTGATGGTTCACGTGCCGCACCGGCCATGGTACAAGGCCTACGGACACCATGGCGGGCCGTTTGACGCCGATATGAGACTCACCGTGGATCCGGCCGGTCGGGCGTTTGCGGTCACGTCGGGCCAACAGCCGGAGATCGTCCCTATTCGACGCTGATGAAATAGAAATAGGGCCGCAATCAGATTGATTGCGGCCCCTCATCAGGAAGACGACTAAACGGGCGTCGGCGTAATCGTGAAGCCCTGCGCGGTCAGCTCCTGACCGATGTGTCGCAGCTTCTTCATCGCGCGAAGCTCGATCTGCCGCACGCGCTCGCGCGTGACGTTCAATTCGCTGCCGACCTCTTCCAAGGTCCGCGAACGGCCGTCGTCCAGCCCAAACCGCAGCCGAACCACGTCGCGCTCGCGCGAGGTGAGCCTGCCGAGAATTCCGTCGATCTCCTCGCGCCGTATCAGCGTGGAAGTCACGTCACCCGGTGTCGGCATGTTCGTGCTCTGCACGAAGTCGCCGATCGAGCTGTTGTCCTTCTCGCCGACCGGGGTTTCGAGCGAAATGGGTTCGACCGCGACCCGCATCATCTCACGAACGCGATCTGGCGAGAGTCCCACTTCTCGAGAGATCTCTTCTTCGGTCGCTTCGCGCTGAAGCTCCTGCTGGAGCCGGGACGCGGTCTTCACAACCTTGTTGATCAGCTCGGCCACGTAGACCGGGATCCGGATGGTCCGGCCCTGGTTGATGATCGCCCGCGCGATCGCCCGCCGAATCCACCAAGTCGCGTAGGTACTGAACCGGAAACCCTTGCGCCAGTCGAACTTTTCGACCGCGCGGATCAGACCGAGGTTGCCCTCCTGGATCAGATCGGCCAGCGGAATGCCGCGCGCGTTGTACTTTTTCGCGATCGAAACCACCAACCGGAGGTTCGATTCGATGAGCACCTTCTTGGCGTGCATGCTGCCCGCCTGAACCTTGCGGGCGAGGTCGACCTCCTGCTCAGGTGTCAAGAGTTGGGCGCGGCGCGTCTGCCGCATCCACATCTCGAGCTCTTCGGAATCATCGGGGACAATTGGCTTGTCGTCTGTCGCTTCGTCTTCGTCTTCAGCGGCATCGAGTTCCAGAAGGTCTTCTTCACCTGGCTCGGTCGAATGATCGTCTAGGGCGTGTGGGTTCGCTCCTTCGATGAAGGAAACGCGGCCGGGCGTGCGGACGGTAATGGCACGTCCCCGGCGTGGCTGCGTTGCTAGCCCATTTTCAATTGGCATGTACTGGTATGTCCTCCGAAAAGCGCATCAATAGCTGTATGAATTGCAGGATGAATGGCTGTCGCACTCGCCACTGAGTGCGTAACCTCTGATCTGCGCGGATATGTCTACTACTCTTTGGAGCGAGTTCCGGTTCCAAAAAGCGGCTCCATACCGTATCACACGGACCAAAAATTGTCAAGAAACCTGCTCGACTTGAGATGCCTTCGCCTCGCAAGTTCCATGCCAACCCTGAATAGAGACGATGCGGGGGGTGGATTGGGTTGCGTATTGCGCAATAAAGCCCGCAACTTTCCGTTAACTCAGACTCCGCAACGTAGTTACTGCTTTCCTCAGCGCGGCCCCTAGTCCATACGCGGCATCCGCAGTATTGAAGCGGCCAAAGCTGATCCGGATGGTCCCTCTCATCCATTCGGGGGGAATGCGAAGCGCTCTGAGCACGTGGCTTGGCTCCGTGGAATGGGAAGAGCAGGCCGCCCCACTGCTGATGCCATAACCGGCCGCATCGACCTCCACCACAAGAGCTTCTCCGAGAACACCCGCAAAGCTGATGCTCAAAATATGGGGTGCCCGATCGTCACCGCCGTTAACCCGGTGATGGGGAACGCGCCGAACCTCCTCGAGCACGATTTCTCCCAGCCGGGCCGCATGAGCGGCATCGATCTCTCGTCGCTCAGCCGCGACCGCCGCGGCTGCCCCCATTCCGACGATGCCTGGGACGTTCAGCGTGCCGGATCGCTGCCCGTGTTCATGTTCGCCGCCGTGGAGCATCGGGGGGAGGGGCGCGTCGCGAGCGTAAAGCGCCCCCACCCCCTTCGGCCCATAGAACTTGTGCGCCGAGAGCGTCGCGTAGTCGAGCGGCCCGAGGTCGACTGCGTATTTCGCCGCCGCTTGGGTGATGTCGGAGTGAAGCACCTTAGCGCTCTGCCGCACCCCTCCGAAGTCGAAACGGCTTCCGATTTCGTTGTTCACCGCCATCACGCTGATGAAACCCCCGGCCTCGCGCGGCGTCCCCAGTCTCAATCCCTCGTTGGGGAGCACGTCGAAGCCAAGAAAGGCAGCGGCTTCGCGGACGGAACTGTGCTCGAACGGGCTGACGGTGCCGTGGGCAAAGCTGGTTAGGACCCAGTTGTTTCCCTCCGTTGCACCCGACGTGAAAACGATTTGGGAGGGGTCTTCCGCACCGAGCGCCCTCGCTACCTGTCCCCGGGCGGTTTCGACCGCATCGGCGGCGCGCCGCCCCCATGCGTGGATGGAGTTCGCGTTGCCGAAATCCTCCCCAAGGAAGGGAAGCATCGCCTCCCGCACCCGTGGATCGACCGGGGTCGTGGCCGCGTTGTCGAAGTATCGCTCCAGCACTACCGGATTCTACGGGGAAAGCCGCCCAGGAGGTCGTGCGTCGTCCGGACTCTGTCCCCCCATCGGGGGGACTAGCCGAGCAAAGCGACGCGAAGTGAGGGCGCTTGCTGCCGTGCCACGGCTCGCTGACCCGTGGCACTTGTCGGGGAGGTCTTCTCGCTCCGTCGGGCCTATTCTTCGCAGTCCGCTTGGGCTCCGAACACGCGGGGTTGCGTTGTTTGAGGGCGTCCCTGCCCGAGGTTAGCAACCCCGTGAGGAGACCGCGGACGATCAGCGAAGAGTCAGACCGACGGAGCGAGCAAGACCGACCTACGCGAGATCCGGCGAATACGCGTCCGCCTCGACCTCGACCAACCACTCTGGCCGTAAGAGGCCCGCGACGACGACCATGGTCGCCGCCGGACGAATTTCGCCAAAGAACGCGCCGTGAACCAAGCCCACGGCCTCACCATCCGAGGCGCGAACGAGATACATCCGCGTCCGCACGACGTCCTGGAGCGGCACTCCCACCTGGTGAAGGGCATCCTGAATGATCTCGAAGCACCGGCGCGCCTGGCCGATCACGTCGCCGACCGCCGCGTTCGTGCCATCCGAATCTACCGGTGCCGTTCCGGACACGGAGGTGAAGGCGCCGACGCGCAACGCCCGGGAAAAGCCGATCGAAGTCTCGAACGGCGATCCTGAGGACGCGGTTCGGCGTGCCGGCATGCTAAACGGTTGCGGGTACCCGCCCGGTCGCTTCGGCGAGCAGCCGTGGCACGTCGCTGGTCCGGTCGGCGACGGGAACGCCCGCCGCCGCCATTGCGGCGACCTTGGACTGCGGTGTCCCCGTGTTGCCCGAGATGATCGCGCCGGCGTGCCCCATTCGCTTTCCTGGCGGTGCCGTTCGACCCGAGATGAACGCGACCACCGGCTTTGTCATCTGCTTGATGTACTCGGCCGCGGTCTCCTCGTCCGAGCCGCCGATTTCGCCGATGAGGACGACGGCCTTCGTCGCCGGATCTGCTTCGAACATCTGCATGACCTCGATGAAGCGGGTGCCGGGCAACGGGTCGCCGCCGATGCCGACGCACGTCGTTTGCCCGAATCCGGCCTGGGTCATCTCGTAGACGACCTCGTAGGTAAGGGTGCCGGAGCGGCTCACAAGCCCGCAGTCGCCGGGCTTGAAGATGTGGCCTGGCATGATCCCCATCTTGCATTGGCCGGGAGTGATGATCCCGGCGCAATTGCCCCCGAGCAGCCGGGTCGTCCCGTTGGCCCGGAGCCGGTTGACCATCTTGACGGAATCCTGGATCGGAACCCCCTCCGTGATCAGCGTCACGAACGGTATCCCCGCCGCTTCGCACTCCAGCACGGAGTCGCTCGCGAACGGGGCGGGCACAAACACGATTGCCGCGTTGGCGCCCGCCGCCGCTACCGCCTCTTTGGCCGAATCGAACACTGGAACCCCGAGGTGCTCAGAACCACCCTTGCCGGGTGTCAGGCCAGCCACGACCTTCGTGCCGTACTCCAGCATTTGCTGGGTGTGGAAGGAGCCTTCGCGGCCGGTCATGCCGCAAACGAGGACGCGGGTGGAGCTGTCGACGAGGATCGCCATCGCGCCGAAGTGTACCGAGGCGTCCAGTTCGTGCATTTTCTGGGAACTTCGTGCCCAGCGAGGCTGTTGTGTGTGCTAAACTACCCATTGGGCTGCAAAGCCACTCGTCGAATCTTCCGCAAGGAAGAACGGGGGAACCGTTAATTAGGGGTGTATGGGGTTCGAATAGAACTCCTAGGGTAACTCTTGGCCCGAACCCGACAGCTAACTCCGTAGACGTAGCGAGGGTCGCGTGGTGAGATTGATCAACGCCACATGAGGGCTCTGCGACGGGCCTTCGTTAAGCGTTATCAAGCCGAACGAAGAAGTTGGGTTTCATCTTTCGACAGTCTCGTTTTGCGGCCACCGTCGGTGCAAGGGCACTGAGGAGCGCTTCTGCGAAGCTGCAGTTCAAGGCGTTCTGAAATGTAGAGCACATCGGCGGGATTGCACCTCCTGTTGAGCAGGGCCTTCCAACCGGAAGGCCCTTTTCCTTTTTCCGCGGCACACCGGACCTAGCACCTTCTCAGCAACGCAGGTTCGGGCCGCCTTAGTAAACTGGTTGCAATGAGCAAAACCGCGCCGGGTGTGCGCTACGCGGAAGTAGAGCGTGAAACCAAGGAAACGCGGGTTCAGGTCGTTATCGACCTCGACGGCGGAACGCGCCGCGACATCCTCACCGGTGTTGGTTTCTTCGACCACATGCTCGCGCAGCTCGCATTCCACGGCCAGTTTGACGTCGGTATCAGCGCCGAGGGCGACCTCGAGATCGACGATCACCACACGGTCGAAGACGTCGGTATCGTCCTTGGGCAAGCCATCCGCCAGGCCCTGGACATCGACTCATCCATCGTCCGCTACGGAAGCAACGCCACCCCCATGGATGAGGCGCTCGTACTCGTCGCTCTGGATATTAGCGGGCGTGGGTTGCTCGTCTTCGACGTCGAATTCAAACGAGAATCGATTGGTGAGCTATCCACCGAGTGCATCCGAGAGTTCGTGCGCGCCCTCACCACGCATGCCGGAATCACCCTTCACATCAAAAAGCTTGCCGGCGATAACGATCACCACGTGTGCGAGGCCCTCTTCAAAGGGTTGGGCCGCGCGCTCTTCGAGGCGACCCGAAAGGTGGATCGCAAAGGAAGTTCTTCCACCAAGGGCAAGATCGATTGACCGTCATCCTCGACTACGGAATGGGCAACCTGCGCTCGGTGCAGCAGGCCCTGCGCGCAGTAGGATGCTCCGCCTCGGTCCAACCAAATCTTGCCGGAGCGACCCGGCTCATCATTCCCGGAGTCGGCGCATTTGGCGCCGCGATGGAGCGGCTTTCGCCCCTAGTGCATGACATCCGGCGGGCCGCGCGCGACGGAATGCCAATCCTGGGTCTCTGTTTGGGCCAACAGCTCCTCTTCGAGTCGAGCGAGGAGCGGGGATCCTTTGCGGGGCTTGGCCTCCTCGAAGGACGAGTTAAGTACCTCCAACCTGCTCCGCGGGTGAAAATCCCGCATATCGGTTGGAACAGCCTCCACTACCTCCGGGATGAGGGGCCGACCGCCGGGGGGCGCGAAGGAGAGCAGGTCTACTTTGTCCACTCCCTCGTGACTCTCTGCGACCACGGCTCGGACGTCGTCGCGACCTCCCACCACGGCGTGGAGTTCACCGCCGCCGTCGGCCGCGGGAACGTTTGGGGCTGCCAGTTCCACCCGGAGAAGAGCGGGGAAGTTGGCCTTCGGATGCTTCGGCGGTTCGTCGCGTGCTGATCCTTCCCGCGATCGACTTACGAGGCGGCAACGCCGTGCGGCTCGCTCAGGGCGATTTCCATCGGGAAACCGTGTACGACACGGATCCCATTTCCGTAGCCGAGAGGTTTATCGAATCTGGAGCCCGCTGGCTCCATGTGGTCGACCTGGACGGAGCCAAGAGCGGCGAACCCCAGCATTGGCGGGTCGTCGAGCTCATCGTCAGGCTGGGTGTCCCGATCCAGTTCGGCGGGGGCATCCGCTCACACGATTCCGCCAAGCGAATCCTCGAGATGGGCGTCGCCCGCATCGTCGTCGGAACCCGTCTCGTCACCGACCCCTGGTTCGCCGCTAGGCTTTTCGCGGACTTTGGCGAGCGCGTCGCCGCCGGCATCGATGCCCGCGACGGGCATGCCGCCGCCGCCGGCTGGTCGCAGAAGTCGCTTCTCAAGGCCGAGGAACTCGCCGCAAACGCGGCGAGGGACGGCTGCCGGCGTATCGTCCTCACCGACATCGCGCGAGATGGCATGCAGACCGGACCCAATACAGAACTCCTCACTGCCGTAAGGCGGGCGTCCGGACTTTCAGTGATTCACAGTGGCGGCATCGGATCCCTGGACGACCTGAGCCGGCTCCAGGGGCTTGGTGAAGATGCCCCGGAAGGCGTCATCATTGGTCGCGCGCTTTACGAGGGAACCGTCGCCCTCGAGGATGCGCTCGCGACTGCGAGTGCCTAGTCTCGGCACTCCCGACTCGGACCGGTCGTATACTGACGGAGGGTTTGGCGTATGGGCAACACATCTTCCCTGATCGCGGTCAGCTTCTTTAGCGGCGAAGTTTTAGGGCCGCTGGCTATCGTCATCGGTGTCTGCGCCATCCCAATCATGGCCATCCTCACGCGCCACCAGCGGCAGATGGCGGAAATCATCCACGGAAGGCGAAGGGAAGACGCCATCCTGGGCGAGCTGGAAGCCGTGAAAGCCGAGGTGTCCGAGCTCAGGTCGCAACTGCGGGCCCTGAACCCCCCTACGGTCCCCGTCGGAGACCCGGAAGAGCTAAAACGCCGGCTTGGCTGATTCTCGGGGCACCTGGCCCAATCGCGTAGCCGTATACTTAAGGATCGGAGGCCCCAATTGCTGGCGTTCATCCCACTCCCATTAGCCGACATCTTTGACCCCGGAACGCTGGCGATGATGATTCCGATCACCGGAATGGTCATTGGCCTTATCGCCGTAATGCAGAGCCACCAGCGGAAGATGGCCGAGATCATCCACGGGAGTCGAAGCCGAGAACTCGTCCAAGCCGAACTCGAACAAATGCGAACCGAGATCAATCAGCTCCGGAGCACCGTGGCCACGCAAGCGCTGGCCCTCGAAGGGCTCGCAAGCCGAAAGCCCCTCGCGAACGCAAACGATACCGACACTTTGGCCCAACGCCTGGGCTAGGCGGCTTCAGCCGACGATTCGGACTCTTCCGGCACAATCTTCAAGAACGCCTCCACCACCTTCGGGTCGAACTGCGTGCCGCTTCCACGGAGGATTTCCGCGCGTGCTTCGTTGACCGACCAGGCGCGCTTGTACGGCCGAACGTGAGTGAGCGCATCGAAGACGTCCGCAACCGCCACAATCCTTCCCGGTAGCGGTATCGCCTCGCCGCTTAGGTTGGAGCAGTAGCCGTTGCCGTCCCAGCGCTCGTGGTGCGAGAGCGCGATTGTGTGGGCCATCTGCAGGATCTCACTCTTGCTATTCCGAAGAATTGCGGCGCCAAGCTCGGTGTGGCGCCGCATGACCGACATCTCCTCCTCGCTCAGCTTCCCGGGCTTGTTGAGAATCAGGTCCGAGACGCCGACCTTGCCGATATCGTGAAGGGGCGCCGCGAGCCGGACCAACTCCGCTTCGGTAGGGTTCATGCCGCACGCGAGCGCAATCTGCCCGGACATCTCTCCGACGCGCTGACAATGTTCTCCCGTGCTGTCGTCGCGATAGTCGCCGGCAAGCGCCAGCCGGTAGACCACTTCCAGCTGCGCCTCGTAGAGACTTCGAGTTCGTTCCTGTACGCGCTGCTCGAGTGCTGCGTTCTGATCCTCAAGCTGCCGGTGGTAGTGGCGCATCGTTAGGAAGTTCCGAACCCGCAACCGGATCTCGTCCGGATCGCCCGGCTTGGTCAGGAAGTCGGACGCGCCGAGTTCGAGGGCCCTGCTTCGCGCGGTCCCGCTAGCGTCGGCAGTGAAGACCAGTACCGGCAGAAAACCCGTGATCGACTCGTTCGTGCGAATGCGGCGAAGCACCTCGTAACCATCCATCACGGGCATGTTCAGGTCGAGAATGATGAGGTCGGGCACCGAGGCGACGATGTCGGACTCCGCGGTCTCGGGCGAGCTCGACGTCGTTACGTGCGTGTACCCCGCCTTCGCGAGCAGCTTGCTCATCAGGAGCAAGTTGATGGGATTGTCGTCCAGGACGAAGATATGAAAGCCGGAGACGTCGCTCGGCGAAAAGTTATGCACTCTTTGCGAGTCCTCCGGACATAGATTGCTCCACCGTCCACCGCAATGACCGCAGGTCGATCGGTTTGGTTATATAATCGGTCGCTCCAGCCTCCATCAATCGGGTTATTTGCGAGCGTGAGGCATCAGCCGTCGTAACGACGACGTCAACGTCCTTTGTTCTTGGGTCCGCCTTGAGCGCCTTGAGTACTTCCAGACCCCCGATATCGGGCAAGTTCAGGTCCAATAACACAAGGTTCGGCGGATTGTCAAACGCCGCTTCGATGCCGGTGGCGCCGTTCAGTGCGACCCTCAGGGTAGCGCCCTTGAAACGCGCCAGGCACTTCTCGATCAGCCGAACGTTTGCCGAGTTGTCCTCGATGAGCAGCACCGAAAGGTGGTGCG
>Ga0070734_10003041_pt1 | contig 18567 bp, 11 predicted proteins | sample Coa_R1_8_FD_66444 | JGI IMG/M metagenome (GOLD analysis project Ga0070734, IMG submission 66444) | Surface soil microbial communities from Centralia Pennsylvania, which are recovering from an underground coalmine fire - Coalmine... | ecosystem: Environmental > Terrestrial > Soil > Unclassified ... | reverse complement strand
TACGAGAAGGCCTGCGTGCCGTGGCAGCCGCGCACCACGCCCTGGGACTTCGGCTCCGAGCTGCTGCCGCCCGATCTCGATCGCATCGCGCCCTCGCTCGAGGTCGGCTTCCGGCATTTCCCGGCGATGGAGAAAGCCGGCATCAAGCGGGTCATCAATGGGCCGTTCACCTTCTCCCCGGACGGCAACCCGCTGGTGGGACCGGTGCAAGGATTGCCGGGCTTCTGGTGCGCCTGCGCGGTCATGGCGGGGTTCAGTCAGGGCGGCGGCGTGGGCCTGGCGCTTTCGCAGTGGATGGTCAACGGCGATCCGGGCTTCGATGTGTGGGCGATGGATATCGCACGCTACGGTGAATGGGCGACGCGCAGCTATACCAACGAGAAGGTGCGCGAGAATTATTCGCGCCGCTTCTCGATCCGCTTCCCGAACGAGGAGCTGCCGGCCGCGCGCCCGCAGCAGACCACCTCGCTCTATGACGTGCTCCTCGCCGAGGGCGCGGTCATGGGAGACAGCTGGGGTCTCGAGACTCCACTCTGGTTTGCGCCCCAGGGGGTCGAGCCGCGCGATGTGGTGTCCTTCCATCGCTCGAACGACTTTGCGCACGTCAAGGCCGAGTGCCATGCGGTGCGCGATGCGGTCGGCGCGACCGAGATCGCGAACTTCGCCAAATATGAGATCACCGGTCCCGGCGCCGGGGCGTTTCTCGCGCGCTGCATGACCAATCGCATGCCGCGCGTCGGACGGCTCATCTTGACGCCCATGCTGAATCCGGGCGGCAAGCTGATCGGTGACTTCACCATCGCCTGCGCAGGTCCCGAGCGCTTCCTCATGTGGGGATCCTCGCAGGCGCAGATCTATCACATGCGCTGGCTCGAGTCGCAGCTTCCCCCCGATGGGTCGGTGCGCGTGCGCCGCTTCGATCTCGATCTGGTCGGGCTGTCGATCGCAGGACCTCGCTCGCGCGAGCTGCTCGCGAAGCTCACCGACGAGGACGTCTCGAACGCGGCGCTGAAGTTCATGGATCATCGCTCCGTGGACGTCGCGAACGTGCCCGCGATGATCAACCGCGTGAGCTACACCGGCGATCTCGGCTACGAGATCTGGCTACGCCCCGAGTATCAGCGCCGGCTCTATGCGGGGATCCGTGCCGCGGGCCGTCCCCTCGGTCTCGTGCTCTTCGGCATGCGGGCGCTGTTGAGCATGCGCCTCGAGAAGAACTTTCCCACCTGGTATCGCGAGCTGCGGCCGATCTACGGACCCTTCGAGGCAGGGCTCGATCGCTTCGTCGATCTCGCCAAGCCGGACTTCATCGGCCGCGAGGCGGCGCTGCGCGAGAAGCAGAGCGGCGGTACCTTGCGGCGCGTGAGCTTCGGGGTCGACGCGGCCGATGCCGACGTGCTCGGTGATGAGCCGATCTGGCACGCAGGCAAGGTGGTGGGCTGGGTGACTTCGGGCGGTTATGGCCACCGCGTCGAGCGCTCGCTCGCGCAGGGCTATGTGCCGGTCGCGCTCGCCGCGGACACCGCTACGAGCGCCTTCGAGATCGAGATCCTGGGCGATCGGCGGCGGGCGACGATTCTCCCGGAGCCGCTCTTCGATCCGGCGGGCGAGCGCATGCGCATGTAGGCGCGTGCGCCCTTCGGCCGCGAGACGTCTTCAGGCGAGGGCGGGGTAGCCGCGCTCGGCGGCCGCGCGCTCAAGCGCGAGCACCTCGGTGTAGCTCTCGTCGACCTCGAAGTCGAGGCCGGTGAGCAGCAGTTGCGCGCGCACCGAATCGAGCGCGCGATCCTCGAACACCTCGCGCAGCGCACGCTTGAGGACGCTCATCAACGAGGGCCCGGTCGAGCGCGCGGTCACGTAGGGCAGACCCGGGCTCGAGTCTGACCAGGCGAGCACACGCAGCGCCCCGGTCAGCTCCGGGTACAGACGCTGCATGTGCGCATAGCTCACGCAGTCGATGGCCGCGACGTCGGCTGCGGCGCCCGCGACGGCGCGCACGCTCGCCAGATGCGCTCCCGTCACCGACACCGAACCGAAGAATCGCCCGCCGCTCGCGAGCGGTGCGACGGCCGCACGCAACAGGTTCGCGCCGCTGTTGGAATCGAGCTCGTTGACTGCGCAGCGCCGGCCTCGCAGATCCGCGAGCATCGTCGCCGCATCCTCGCGGCGCACGACGAGGGCGCTGCAGTAGCGGCTGCCCTGGCAACCGGGCGCGGCATACGCGGGAACCGCGATCAGGCGCACGTGCTCACGCCAGGCGATCGCCAGCGGGTACTGGCACGCCTGGCCGAGGAGCAGCCGCGGATCACGCCAGCTCGCGGCATGTCCGAGATCGCGCGTCAGGGAATCAGGGACGCCCTCGACGCCGAGCGCGCGCAGCCGCAGGGCGAGCGCGGACCAGAAGGCATCCGTCGCCGCTCGCAGCGCCGGAAAATCGTACATGGGTAGCGCAGCGATCGAGGCGACGGACATCAACCGGCGGTGACGGGTGCCCGAGCGAGTGCCTCGGCACGCTCGAGCGCCGGTCGGCCCGGATGCTCCACCGTGATGACCGGGCGTACGAGGTAGCGCCGCACGATTTCGAGGTAGCCCCCCGAATAGACGAGCCCGGCGGAGCGCGCGGGGGCGTCGCCGTGGCGCGCCTTGATCTCGCGCCACGCCGCCGGCAGCTGATACCAGGGGAGCGCCGGCCGGGCGTGATGCACGACGTGCAGGTTGTTATAGAGGAAGATCAGCGAGATCAGCGGATTCGCCTCGACCACTGCGGTGCGCTGTGCCGGGCCGGGATTCGCCCGATGCTCGGCGAAGGAGCGCACCAGCGAGAGCGACTGCCCGGGATATACGAAGCAGGCGAGGTACACGAGCGGGTGGATGTGGCACACCTCGACCACCCAGAAGAGCACGCCCGCGATCCCGAGCGCGTGCCAGACCCAGATTCGCCACTCGCGCCGCTCGGTCACCAGATTGCGCGCCTCGATCGCCAGGAATTCGCTGGTTGCAATCCAAGGTCCCACGATCAGGCGGCCGATGAGCGTGGTGTTGGCCCGGCGCAGCCAGCGCATCGGTGCGCTCGCCTGACCGAGCTGACCGGGCCGCAGATAGAACGACTCGGGATCGACGTACGGCTCGGTGAGGATGCGGCCGCCGAAGCGGTGGTGAAAGAGATGGGTGCGGCGGTAGATCGAATAGGGAATGACGAGGCCGAGCGGCACGCCGCCGAGCAGGGCGTTGAGGCGCCGGGAGGCAAACGGGTGTCCGTGGATGGTCTCGTGCTGCAGCGAGCCGTGCCAGGCGAGCAGCCCGGCCCCGAGGATCACCGCCACGACGATCGGCAGCGCGTGAAAATAATATGTCGTGAGCGCAAAGCCGCCATACACCCCCGCGGCGACGGCGAGCGTCGGCCATTCCACGAGGTGAGGGGTTCGGGCTTGCGCAGGGTGCTGGATCGCATTCATTGAGATCGAGCATACCGCAGCCGCGGGGCGGCGAAAATGAGGGGAATCACAGACGAGCCTTCCCGAGCCGCCGCCGCAGGCTATACTCGGGCCGATGCTGGCGCCCGACCTCCGCGAGTCCTCGGTCCCCGCCGAGTCCGCGGCATACCCCGATGCTCCTGGCGCCTGGTACGTGGTGGTGCTGCTGGGCATCGTGTACGCGCTCAACATCTCCGACCGCTACATGATTTCGGTGCTGATCGAGCCGATCAAGGGCGAGCTCGCCCTGAGCGATGCCCGCGTCGGCATCCTCACGGGCGTCGCGCTCGCGGTGTTTTACGTGACGGCGGGGCTGCCCATGGCGGTGCTCGCGGATCGCACCAACCGCACGCGTCTGATTGCGGCGGCACTCGCGGCCTGGTCGCTTTTCACCGCCCTGTGTGGCATCGCCCGCAGCTACTTTCAGCTTCTGATGGCCCGCATTCTCGTCGGGGTGGGCGAGGCGGGCGGCACACCGCCCTCGACCTCCGTGATCTCGGACTACTTCAACTGGCCGCGCCGCGCGCTCGCTCTGTCGGTGTACTCGGTCGGCGCCTCCATCGGCTCGATGATCGGCAACAGCGCCGGCTGGATCTCGGATCACTGGGGATGGCGCAGCGCATTCTTCGTGCTCGGCATGCCGGGGGTTCTGGTTGCGCTGGTGCTGCTGTTGACCGTGCGCGAGCCGCCGCGCGGGCGCCTCGATGCGCGGCAGGATGCCGGTCAGGGTGCCCGCTTCGTGGAAGTGCTGCGCTACACCGCGCGCGCGCCCGCGATGCTCCACTGCCTCACCGCCGGATTCCTGTACTGTCTCTGGGGCTGGGGTCTCATGTGGTGGACCCCCTCCTATCTAGTGCGCTCGCACCACCTCTCGCTCACCGATGCCGGTCAGATGCTCGGGATCATCCACGGGATCGGCGGCACCCTGGTGCTCATCGTGACAAGCGTGATCACGCGCATGCTCGCCGGCGCCGACATCCGAGCGCTGCCGCGCTTCATTGCGCTCGTCTGCACCTTGGGAACCGTGCCGGCGATCGTCGCGTTCACGAGCCATGACATCACGACGGTGCGCATCGCGCTGTGGCTGTTCATCTCGATCACCTATGCCGTGTTCGGGCCGCCGTACGCGCTGATGCAAAACCTCGCCCCGGCGCACATGCGCGCCCAGGCGATGGCGTTTCTCATGATGGCCAGCAACATCGGCAATCTCATCGTCGCTCCCGCGCTGGTCGGCTTCCTGAGCGATGCGTTGAGCGCGCGCTACGGCACCGAGTCATTGCGGATGGCGTTGCTGCCGCTCACCGTCGTCGGGCTGTGGTCGGCGGTGCACTGGTGGCTCGTCGGGCGTCACCTCGCGAGCGGCATGGTGCGCGCCGGCACGCTGGCGGCCGACGCCGCTCGATGATCCTGATCTACTCGGGCTCCAGATCGAACACCGCCACCCGACCGTCCGGGCGCAGCTCCAGATCCAGCCGCAGCATCGTGGTGGGGAACTGCACCCCATAGACGTATTCGCGGTCATCCCCGAGATCCCTCCGCGCGACGAGCGCGAGGCGCTGCGGTGCCCCGAGCGGAGCAAGCAGCTGCTGCCGCGCGCGTGCCAGGGCCTCGAAGCTCGATCCGAGATAGGAGAAGTCCTGATCGCGCAGCGTGCCACTTTGCGCATCGAGGAGGATCTTGCGGGCGCGCCGCGTGATCGCAGGCTCCCGATCGGCGATCGGGGCGCTCGGCCGGATGCGCTCGAGCGCGGGATCGATGAGGGCCGCGATGCCGTCGACGAAGCGCTCGGGCTCGGCTTCCGCCAGGTTGCAGAGCACGACGATGCTCAAATCGTCGGCGAGATAGCGTGAGATGTAGGTCCTGAAGCCCTGCCAGGATCCGGAGTGGTGATACCAAGGCGCGCCGCGGGCCGAGTCGACTTCCCAGCCGAACCCGTAGGGATAGGATTTGCCGCTCGCAAGATGCGCCGGCGCATAGATCTGCGCCCAGCTCTCCGGCTTGAGGATCGCCCGGGCGCGCAGGCCCCGATCCCAGGCCAGCATGTCCGTGATCGAAAGATAGAGTGACCCGTCGGCGGTCGTGTTGAGCGCGGGCGACACCCATTCCTGATTCTTGAGAGCACCCGCGACCCGCCGGTAGCCGGCCGTGCGGCCCTCGACGATGTCGGCCTCGCTGATGATCCGCGCGCTTCGCATGCCGAGTGGCTCGAAGACGCGCTCCTTGAGCACATCGCCGTAGAACTCGCCCGACACCTGATGGATCAGCAGGCCGAGCAGCAGGTAACCCGTGTTGCTGTACTTCCAGCGCGTGCCGGGCTCGAACTGCAGCGGCAGGCGGTAGGTGAGTTGACGCAGCTCATCCTCGGTGTAGTCATGGCGCAGGTCGATGAGCGGTGCATCGAGCCGGGAATCGCTCGAGTCGTCCTCGTAATCAGAGATACCCGAGGTGTGGGTCAGGAGGTGCCGTATCGTGATCTTTCGCCAGCTCGGGGGCGCGTCGGTGAAGTATTGCGTGATCGGGTCGTCGAGCTGGAGCCGTCCCGCCTCCACCTGCAGCATCACCGCGACCGACGTGAACTGCTTGCCGACGGATCCCGACTGAAAGAGGCTGTGCGCGTCCGCGGGCGCATGCAGCTCGACGTTCGCATCGCCGAAGCCCTGCGCGAGCAGCACCTCATCGCCGCGCGTGATGCCGATCGCCACACCGGGCACACCCTCGCGGTGCATCTCCTCGCCGACGAAAGTCTCGATACGGCGCAGGAGCAGCGCATCCGTCTCGCCGCTCGCTGCACCGGCGGCCGCCTGCGCGGCGAGCGGGGCGAGCGCCGTGGGCGCGGCGAGCGCGGCGAGCGCGAGCAGTGCCCGCGCGGCCCGGGCCGTGCTACCCGCCATTCCGATCCGCCGCCCAGGGGTCGAGAGGGTTGGGCAGAAGCGAGACGGAGCCAGCATGTCCGCGCTCTCGCTTCGACTCGGTCGCCGTCCGCTCCTGCCCAAAGGTGACTGCTGGACCCGTCTCATTCCTCCTCGAGGTCATCATCATCATCATCACCGCCGAACGCCGGATGCGCCTTGATGGACTCCAGCGGGATGATCATGGTTTGCGAGGTGTCGATCGAGGAGTCCGCCGCGATGAGCGTCGCCTCATCGAGCGTCGCGACCATCATGGTGGCTCCGGTATCCTCGGGGACGTCCGTGCCCCCTGGCGCGCCCGCGGGATCGAACAGCGTGCGTGACTGAAGTCTCTGCAGAATCGCATTGGCGTCGACGGGTTCGCTGAAATAGCGTCCCTGCCCGTACTGGCAGCCGACCGCCAGCAGCTTCGAGGCTGCCCCATTGCCTTCCACCGTCTCGGCGATCGAGGCGAGGTCGAGACTGCGCGCGATCTGCACCATGCCGGCGATCATGCGCATGTTGCTGTCGTCCGCGCCGCCGCGGTTGACGGCGGGACAGTCGATCTTCACGACGTCGAAGGGGTAGCTCTGGAGATTGCGGATCGAGGAGTATCCCGTGCCGAAGTCATCGAGCATCAGCTGGATGCCCATGTCATGAAGCTTCGTGAGCGTCTCGCGGGCACCGGCGACGTCGGCGACCAGCGCGAGCTCATTGAGCTCGAGCTTCAGCATGCGAGCCGGGAGCCGGGTCTCCTTGAGCAGCGCCGCGAGGTAGGAGCTCAGATCGGGATCGCGCAGCGCCGACGGGGACAGGTTGATGCTGACATAGAACTTGCGCCCCTGGGGGAGTTGCCGGATCCATTCGGCCGCCATCTGGATCACCTTGAGGATCACCCAGCGGGTGATCGGGACCATGAGACCCGCCTCTTCGGCGGTTCGCAGGAACCGATCCGGTGAAAGCACCCCTTCGATCGGATGGCACCAGCGCAGCAGCGCCTCCGCCCCGACCATCTCGTGCGTGCGCAGGTCGACGATGGGCTGAAAGAGCAGCTGCAGTTGATGCTTCTCGAGTGCCACGTGCAGGTCGGCCTCGAGGCTGACCAACGTGGGGGAGTGACTGATCATGGCGGGTTCGTAAAGCACGACCCCCGCGCTGTGCTCGCGCTTGGCCACCGAGAGGGCGATGTCGGCTTCGCGAACCATGTCCTCGGTGCGCTTCTGGCCCGAGTTGGCCCAGGCAACGCCGACGGTTGCCGTGACGAGGAGCTTGTGACGGCGCAGCTGGAAAGGCTCGCGCAGCTCGCTCTTCAGCTTCTCGCCCGTGCGTCTCGCCTCCTCGCCCGAGGGCGCATCGAGCAGCAGGAGCGCGAGCTGATCGGTGCCCCAGCGCGCCAGAAATCCCTCGGGCGGTTGAGCAACGTGCTCGAAGCGCTTGGCGACCTGACCGATCAGGTCGTCACCCGCGGTCTGACCGAGCAGATAATTGACGGTCTTGAAACGCGCGATGTCGACCAGCACGACGGCGACGCTCTGGTGGTCGCGGACCCGCACCTCGCGCAGCGCCCTGTCGAGCTGATCCATGAAGGCGCGCCGATTCGGCAAGCCGGTGAACGTGTCGTGCAGGCGCGCGAAATCGAAGCTCTGCTGCAAGCCCATCCGCTGCTGAATCTCGGCCGCGAGGCGCTGATTGAGCGCATGAATGCGCGCACGCGCGCGGCGCAGGGTGCCGCGCGTACGCTCGAGCGCGTGCAACAGGTCGTGCAGGCCGAAAGCCGCGATCCAGGTCACGAACACGAGCAGGCTGATTTCCGAGAGCAGCAGGGCGGAGGAGACCCAACCCGAACGCGGCTGCAAGGACAGCTCGAGATAGCTGCCGGCCACCGCCGGCGCCGTGGGTAGACTGATGCGATGGGATTGCGGCTCGGCGAGCTCCTCGGTGCGAGAGCTCACGAAGATGCGCGGTCGCCCGCTGCGTGGGTCGGACTGCGACAACTCGAAGTCATAGCCCGCATCGATCAGTCGAGCGAGGTGTGCGTCGGCGAGCAGAAGGTCGAGGTCCGCATAGCTCACCACCGATCCATTGCCCGCGGGCACGCGAAACGAGACCAGCCACTGGCTGCCGAGACGCAAGGGGCCGAGCATCGCCGATGCGGGCACCCGGCCGCTGGACTGCGCCGCCTGCCACTCCGCATCGATGCCGGCCATGATGCCCGGTTCGGCGCGGCCTGCCTCCTGCGCGCCTTCGGGATTCGTCCAGTAGATGCCCTTCAGATGGGTCGTCGCACGGCCTCCGAGGCCGTCACCCGCCTCGGCGGCGCTGCCTTGCTGCGCCGCCTTGGAGGTCGCTGCGAGCAATCGAGCCAGGGCGGGCTCGATGCGCGCCGCATAGTCGGCCGCTAGAGCGCCCGCACGCTCGCGCTCGAGCGCTGCGTGATGCTGCAGACTGAGCGTGATCAGGCGCGAGCCCGCGACGAGAAAGAGCGCGACGGTCAGGAGCGTCGGCACATATCTCGATCGCGACCCCCGCCACGCCCGGGTGAGGCCCCTGAGGCGCGCCCACACCACCGAACGCGCCTCGCTCAGACGCATCACAAGCCGCCCCCGAAGGAATACGAGTAATTCAGGGTGAGCGTCGCCTTCTTGGTGCCACCGAGGTTGAGCCAATCGGCGACCAGGGTGAAATCGCTGTGCCAGCGGGGCACCGGCTTCTCGGCGCCCAGATAATACTCATGCAGCTCCTTGCTCGGAACGAGCGCCCGCGACACGCTCTGCCCGTTGATGTATCCGAAGATGACCGGCGCCCCCTGCCCGAACGCCGTTCCGGCCAGCACGTTGACGGGCGCCTCGTACAGGTCGATGCGCGCGCCGCTGAGGTGCGTGCCGAGATTGCCGTTGGTGGAGGAGGCATAGGAGGCGGTCGTGAGCAGATGCGGGCCCCACACATAGGCGAGCTGGGCCTTGGGAAGATTGCCGTGGTTCGTCTCGACGTCGATGCGCCGCTCCTCGAGCGTCGCCGACAGGCGGTGCTGGAAGGTTGCCGATAGATCGAGCGCCTCGATCTCGTAGTTGAAGGTCCGGGCGCCGGCGGCGGTGCGGGCACCGGCATCGGTCCCGCCGCCCTCATGCGCTTCCCCCGAGATCCCGAAGCGCGTCGTGTCCGGACCGAACGACCAGGCGCCGCTCGCCGAAAGGAAGTCCCAGCGTGCGGGTCCGAGCGTATCGTGCTCGATGCCCGTGGTGATGATCGTGCTGGGATCAAAACCATGCAGCCAGCCGACCGCGCCCGTACCGCCGCCATTGGTCCCGGTGAGCGTCGAGCCGCTGACGCTTGCGGAGAGCCGGTCGCTCGTCTGCGCGAGCGCGGGGCTGCCGAGCAACAGCAGCGCCACGAGCGCCCCGCCATGACTCTTGCCGAATCGCACGGTCATCGAGCCACCCGTCAAGCCGGCCCCGAGGAGGCTCGCCGGGACGAAGCGGGATTCTGCGGTGACGTCCACGAGGCGGCCTCCACGCGGGCCACCGGCAGCAGCGACACGCAGTGCAGGGACTCCTCCTCACCGGGCAGGTTGAGCCGGCTCGTCGTCAGCTCGTAGATGCGTCCGCCGATCTCGATGTGCGTCTTGCGCCGCTCATTGAGACCCGGATCCCACCACGCGGCGCCGCTCGGGTCCGTCGTGCGCACCAGGCCTGCGGCCGAGGAGCCCACCTCGATGTCGCCGAACAGCTGCGAGCTCATGCGGTTGAAGGCGAGGATGCGCGCCTGGCCGTCGATGACGAGGGCGGCATATTCCGAGCTCTCGAGCGCGCCCCGCAGACAGAACGCCTCGGTGGCGTCGCTCAGGGTGAGCAGCGCGAACTGGCGCTTGTGTCGCTTCACCGGGCGCACGTACGCGCGGGCGAGGCGCAGGCTCCCCTCGATGCGCAAGGTGATCAGCGCCTCGGGCGCCGAGTCGCCGACGACGATGCGATCCTGGATGAGATCGGGATACGAGAACTGGACCACCTCGAACAGGGTCCGGTCCGCAAACGAGGTCAGGCCACATCCGAGGTAGACGAGCGCGCTGTTGCTGCAGGCGACGACCTGCAGGGAGCTCGGGTCGACCAGCAAGGCGGGAATCGGAAACTGCTCAATCAGGCGGATCCACAGCTCCTGGCCTTGCTCTGCTTCGGCGCGCGCAATGGTGCTGTGATTGATGAGCCGCTCGAAGATCGTGCCGAGATACTCCGAGGTCATCGCACAGGCCGTGATGAGCACGGCGAACACCTCGAGCAGCACCGTCAGGTAGCTCGTGGGGGCGTAGAAGCCCGCAAACAGCGGCGGTGCCGCATTGCTCGGGCCGTCGAACCAAGCGGCCGCGGCCCCGTAATGGCCGAGGAAGCCGCTCAGGTACCAGCGCAGGTCCGGTGCCTGTGTGAGCGCCACGACGCCGACCACCAGCACGCTCAGCAGCGCCGTCCAGTAGGGATGCCAGCGCGACACGAATATCGAGCCGATCACCGGCAGGGCGAACGTGAGCAGGAACAAGGGATTCTGCAAGCCGCCGACGTGTGCCCAGACGAAACCGACCAGCATGACGCCGATCGAGTGCATCGAGCGCAGCGCCAGCGAGCGCCCGAGCGAGGGCGACGGTGAGCCGGAGGCGAGCATGGTGAAGCCGATGTGCAGTCCGCCGAGGGCCACCAACCCGAGCGTCGCGGTGCCGATCTCGACGTCGAAGTTGCCCGTGAACCACGGCAGGCCCGTCGCGACCAGCATTGCGCCGATCGTGAGCAGCCAGGTGTCATCGAGCAGGTGGATGCGCGGGTTCTGCCAGATCGGCCGTGGCAGCAGCTGCGTGCTTTCGAGGCTCGGACGCAATTGCTTCCCCTTACTGTCCGGCGGCTTGCGCGGTGGCGTGAGGGATGGCGCCTTCGCCAGCGACGGTGCCGAAGCTGTTGTTGTCGAGAAACGGCTTCGAGACGACCTTGCTCTTTTCGGGCGCCGAGAAGTCCTCGACGTGCAAGCCGAACGCCCGCGGGTGCAGCACCTGATTGCGCTTCAGGTTTGGAGAGTCGCCGATGACGTCGATCCCGTTGAACTTCGGCTCGATGATCGTGTTGTCGATTGCGGTGCTCGGTGCGGTCGGGACACCGAGGACGAAAGCCATGCCGTAGCTGCAATTGTTGAAGCGGTTGGACCGTACGAGGATGTTCGCCGATCCACGCACCATGATGCCGTAGGCTGCGACACCCTCGAGCTCGTTGTTCTCGATGAGCGCGCTGCGTGCGTTCTCGGCGATGATTCCCATCGAGGCGCCGCCGCTGATGTGGTTGGCGCGCACGACTCCGCCGTTTCCGATCAGGTGCACGGCCGCTTCGGCATTGTTCAGGAACTCGTTCTTGAGGACGAGCACGGGAATGTTGCCGGCCACCACCGCATTGCCGTTCTCGGTGAATTTGTTGTCGCGGATCGTGATCACCTCATCGCGCGAGATCGGGGTGCTTCGCACCGCCCACAGGCCCGCGTCCTTGTCACGAACGAACTGGTTGCTCACGACGCTGCTGTCGCGTCCCGATGCGGCGAAGCGAACGCCGATGCGATCGTCGACGAATTGATTGTGCTCGAGCAGCGTGCCGCTCGCGTTCTCCGCGACATCGACGCCAAGATCGCACGACTGGACGGTCGAGCTCGCGAGCCGCAGATGCGCGGCGCGCACCAGGATCGCCGTTCCCGGACAATGGATGATCTTGATTCCCTCGATGGAGGTGCCGTCTCCGGAGACGTCCAGCACGGGACCCGAGCCGAGCGCGTGAGCATCGAGGGCCACGCCGCCCGCCTGGCCGATCACCTTGACGCCGTGGCCGTTGACGAAGGCGGGCAGCGGCGTCTCGAGCGTGATCGAGGCGACCTCGATCGAGATCCGGCTCGGGCCCGTTGCGCCAGCGGCGAGAAACAGGGCTTCCCGCATCGTTCCCGGACCGCGATCCCCGGCGTTCGTCACGTGAATGACCATGGTGGCGTCGGCGGCGGCCTGTGGGCTGCGCTGACTTTCGTACCATTTCCCGACTGCGGCGACGATCAGCAGCAGCAGGAACAACCCGATGGCAAGTGCAATGCGTCCCTTGATCATGTCTTTTGGCCTGTGCTCCCATGCCCGAGGGCGAACACCACGTGCCACGAGCGGTCGAGCGCACGGGGCCCCCACGCCCAGTTTACCGGCAGTGAGATCCACGTCGCGAGCGCCAGGAAGCCGAGGCGCAGGAGCCGTGGCAGGCGCGGCAGGTGCGGGAGCAGGCGCGTGCGAAAGGGAGCAGGGTCGACGCCGCGCATCGTCCGGCAGACCAAGCCGCACTCCTCGAACAGCCGCAGGTACGTGGCCCGGCTGCGGGCGGTGAACACTCTGGAATCGCATCGATCGACGCGCAGACGGGGCGCCGCCTCGAGAAGCACCATGCGCCCCCCGGGCGCGAGGTGTCTGCGAAGTCTCGTGACGGTGCTGCGCAACGCATCGGCATCGAGGATATGCTGGAGCACCGTGACCCCGAGGACGAGATCGAATCGCTCATCGGCCAGGTCCAAGGTGCTGACGTCGTGAACCGCGAAGCGGCAGCGCTCGGCGGTGCCGTCGAGCGCCGCGCGCGCGCACGCCTGGGCGATCATGGTGGGGCTGATGTCGATGCCCTGAACGATCGCGCCACGCTTTGCCAGGTGCCGGCTCCAGCGGCCTATCCCGCAGCCGACATCGAGCACGCGCAGGCCGGGCCGCACTGCGAGCAGGGGCATCAGCGCGCGGCGCTGCTCGAAGTCGATGGCCTTGTTGTAGAACTCCGGCATGCCGTAGGCGCATACCGCAGCCAGACCGCCCCGGATCCCCGCGAAACGCTGCGCGCGATCCTCCCAGTAGCTGGCGGGCACGTAGCGGGAGGGGAAAGACGCGTGAGGTTGCATCATCGGGTGGCTCCCGCCTCGTCGGGAACGACGACGGGGCTCGCCGGGCTCTCGTAATGGTCCTGATAGATGCGCCGGCGGAACAGCCTGAGCGCGAAATAATTGATGAAGCCGACCGTCATCGGAACCACGTGCACCAGGGCGTAGCACAGATAGATCGGCACGATGGGTGCGGTGTACGCACGCTCGGCTCTCGGCACACGGGTGAACAGGGCGACCACCCCGAGCGCGAGGTAGCTGCTGATCGCGGACGTGAAGTAGATCGGGTTGAGGAGAGACCCCCGTGGCACGAAGCCTTCGAGGACCAATGCATCCACCCCGCTCACGAAGCTCAGCACGAGCAGCAGGGCGCTCAGCACCTTGATCAAGTGCAGTCCGAGGGACAGGCCCGCGACGTAGAACACATAGTGATAGGCGGCGAAGGGCGAGCGGCGGCTCACCCTGAGCACCTCGCCGAAGCGCTCGATGTAGACCTTGGCGAGCCCGTGATACCAGCCGACGCGCTGCGAGAACCAGCGCGAGAGCTTGCCGGGACCCTCGGTGCTCACCACCAGACGACCGTCGTAATAGATCCGCTCGCCGTGCGAGAGCAGGATGACCGCGTTCTCGAGATCCTCGGCGTAAACCGAGAGCGAGTGCTCCTGCAGCGCCCGCGTGAGCGCGCTGCGCCGGTAGAGCGAGACACCGGAGGTGATGCTGAAATCGGCCAGGCTCTCCCGACCGACGCAGAACGCGAGCGCATACTCGAAGGCCTGGAAGCGCGCCAGGAATCCGTCGGGCTCGATCATGACGCGCGGGCAGGCAGCGGCGGCGCCTGATTGCTGGAAATCGCTGATGAAGCGGTTGAGATCGATGGTGCTGCCGTCCCCGACCGCACGAATGCGAATGTCCGGGTCGATGACCAGCACCGTCTCGATGCTGCTCGGCAGGCGTTCGAGGAGCCGGCGCACCGCGCCCGGCTTGCGCCGATTGACACCATCGTCGAAGCAGCGCCAGCCGGCCTGCGTGAATCTCAGCACGGTGTTATCGCTCGATCCGTCGCTGATCAGCCAGACACGATCCTTGTAGGCGGCGAAAGCCTGCATGAACTCATCGATCTGATCCTCGAGGTTGAAGACCGAGGCGATGATGGCGTACGGCAGGCTCGGTACCGGGCGGCGCGACTCCGGGGGGGTGATCGCATCGAGGTTGATCGACAGATCCTTGTGCTGCGCGCTGACGAGCAGGTCCGTGGCCGCGACGGTGTGTCGTCTTCGCATGTAGCCCCGGAGCAGGAAATCGATCGCGTCGGTGTAGACGATGAAGTTCGCGATCACGAGCGCCACCAGCGAGAAGCCCACCGAGCGCGCCTGCGCGAGCGCCAGGGCTATCCACCCCGCGAGCAGTGCGCAGACCCCGAGCGGAGCGACGAGCGGCCAGGAGCGCTTGATGTTCATGCGGTGGCTGACAGCGCCTCGGGCTTGGAGGCCGGAAGGCGGGCGTACAATTCCTCCTGGACCTGCTTCTCATCGGCGATCACGTGGCCGTGATCGGCAAGCACCGGTATCGCGCTCAGGATCCACAGAAGCGAGCGCACCCGCGAGGGCAAATGAGCGACGCGGCGCTCGAGGGCCGCCAGGGTCTCATCGAAATTGAGCTCGATCCGCAGGATCACCTCGCGCACCAGGGGGTCGATCGGCAGGATCTTGGCGGGCTGCTGCCACGAGATGGAGGTCCCGAGGACCTGGCGCTCGAGGAACTCGGTGTGTGGCTTGAGGCTCGCATCGCGCGAGAAGGCCGCACCTGAGAAGGGAATCACGTAAGGGTACATGCCGATCTCGCAACCGCGGCTCATCCAATGATACGCCCCGCGCAGGGTCTCGACGATGTCATCGAGCGTGGATTTCGGCGAGCTCAGGATCATGTCCAGGAAGGGCGTGATGCCGAGCTTGAGGGCCGCATCGAGCATGGGTTGGATGTGGCGATGAATCTGCGCCTTGTTGAACTCGGCCAGCACGCGCTCGGAGAAGCTTTCGACGCCGAATCCGAGCACCCGGAAGCCCGCCTTGCGCATGGAGGCGAGCCGCTCCTCGCTCATCGCGTCGATGCGGTTGGTGCTGATGAACTGCAGCTGCGAGGGCAGCCGGCCGCTGCGCTTCGCCTCGATGATCGCATCGCAGAGCGGCAGGATGCGCCGATCACGCGTGAAGGTGAAGATGTCATCCTGAAATATCACGGTGCGCGTGCGCGGATGGGCGGCGAGAATCCGCTCGATCATGATCAGGCATTCCTCCGCGTCCAGTCGGGCGAGGGCGGCGACGCCGCCTTGGGCCTCGCTCAGGAAATTGGTCGCGGAGCAGAAGGTGCAGTTCATCGGACAGTAGTTGAGCGTGATGAGCCGCACCGAGCGGATCTCGGCGAGACGAGCCTCACGCGCGGCCTTGCTCGGCAAGGCACCGACGCGATAGGCCGCCTCGAGCCGCTCCCAGTAAGCGGCGTAGGGCATCTTCTCGTACGGGGTCTTGAGCACGGCTGCGCTCAGCTCCTCGTGCGTCATCGCCCGCTGGGGCACGCTGATGATCTCGCCGCTCGCCGAGCGGCGTGCAGTGCCCGGGATGCGCTCGAGCGACTCGCCGGCGCGCAGCCGGGTGGTGAGCTCGAGCATCGGGCGCTCTCCCTCGCCCAGCATGACCAGATCGAACGGGCCGAGGTCGAACATGAGATCGGGTCGAAACGTGGCCTCCATGCCGCCGGCGATGATCAGGGCCCGCGGGCTGATGCGCCGCGCGAGATGTGCGAGCTCCAGGTCAAAACGCAGCGTCATGCCTGTGGTAGAAACGCCAATCACATCCCACTGCGCGGTCAGCAGCTCTCGCTCGAGCGCCCTCTGCGGCGTCTCGCGGCAGCAATTCGGGTCGAACACGCGCACCTCGACGCCCGCCGACTCGAGCACGCCTGCGAGGCGCCACACGCCCAGCGGGGGCGCGAGGAAGGTGTACTCGCCGCAATGCGGGTCGTAGGGACCGATGAGCAGAACGCGCGGACGGGCGGAAATCAGCGGCTCGACGTCACGGCCCTCGGCATCGCCCGAAATTCTAGGCGCGGACGCTCGTCCCCCTTCGCGTGGCTCCATTGCGTTCCCCTGTGTGTGCACTTACCGACTCGGAGCTCGAGACCCGGGACGATCTGCGGGAGATCTTCGGGTTGCGAGCGCCGGAGTCGGCTTCGATCTACATGCGTCGCGACGCACTTGTGAAAAAGTTGCGCGTTCGAGACAGCAATGTCAACCGAGAAGAATACAGGAGATCGAATATGTAAAAGTTAGCAACGCCCTTGTAGGAACTGCAGCGGAAGCTCGAATCAGGCTGCAGGCTGCAGGCTGCAGGCAGCGAGGCAGCGGAGCTGCAAGGAGCAGCTTTTCTGCGGGCGGTCGCTCAGCTCGCAGAATACTGGACGGTCACGCTGCCCGTCTTGGCGATGCCTGCATCGTTCTGGTAGGAGAAGGTGATCGTGAGCGATTGGTTGCCGGGCGGCGTGGCCGTCTGCGGTGCATAGGTGAGCGCCAGCTGACAGCCGTTGCCGCTGCTCAGGGTGGCGCAGCTGAAGGTCGCGGGGCCGCTCCAGCCCGCGGGCAGGGTGCCGAGGCCCGAAGTGACGTTGAGCAGCGTCGCCGGATTGCCGTCGTCTGTCGTGAACGTCACGGTGACCGGATTGCTGCTTCCGACCGCCACGGCAAGATTCGCCGAGCTGGGCGTACCGACCACGTTGTCGTTGGTGGTGGCCCGGTAGGGGATGTTGAGTGTGGCGCTTTTCGCCACTCCGGCATTGTTCACGTAGGTGAAGCTCAGCATGGCCGTGCCGGCCGCCGCGCCGGTTGGATTGTAGGTCAGCGCGAGCTGGCATCCCGAGCCCGTGCTCAAGCCGTCACAGGTGAACGTCGGGCTCGCGCTCGACCAGCCCGCCGGAAGGGCGGCCAGATTGGTGACGTCGAGCGCGGTCGCGGGCTCCCCGTCATCAGTGGCGAAGGTGACGAGCACGCTCTGGCTGCCCATGCCGACCACCGCATTGATCTGGCCGCTCGGCGCGGGCGTGGCGACCACGTTGTCGTTGGTGGTGGCCGTGTAGGCGAGATTGACGATGCCCGACTGCGCGCCGTTGCCATTGGTGTACTGATAGCGGAGCGCGAGCACGCCCGAAGCGAGCGCGGTCGGTGCATAGGTGAGATGCAGCTGACAGCCATTGCCGGTGCTCACGCCCGCGCACGTGAACGCCGGGGTGGAGGCGCTCCAGCCGGCCGGTAGCTTGGCGAGACCACCGACCGAGAGGTTGGTGGCGCTGCCGCCGTCATCGGTCGTGAACGTGAGGACAACGGGCGTGCCCCCGGTCTTCTCGATCGCCTCGATCTGTCCGGTGGGCGATGCGCTCGCGACGACTTCGCTTGCGCCGCTCGTGGCGTAGGCGATGTTGATGATGCCGTTGCGCGTAGCGCCGGTGTCATCGGTGAAGGTGAAGTTGAGCGCGAGCGTGCCCCCGCCTCCGGCCGTCGGATCGTAGCTCAGTGGCAGCTGGCAGCCGCTGCCCGTGCTCACGATCGCGCAGCTGAAGGTGGGAACCTTGCTGCTCCATCCCGCCGGCAGGTTCGCGAGCGCGGTGCCGAGCGAGAGATTGGTGGCGGCGTAGCCGTCATCGGTGGTGAAGTTGATGCTCACCGTCTGCGCGCCGCCGTTGACACGCGCATTGATCTGGCCCGACGGGGACGCAAGCGCGACCACGTTGTTGGCGGCGGTCGCCGCATAGGGAATGCTGACGCTGCCCGAAGGCGTGCGCGCTTCGTTCGCATTGTCGATGAACACATAGTTGAGGACGAGCGTCCCCGAGTCGATGGCGGTCGGTGCATAGGTGAGGTTGAGCACGCAATTGCCGCCCGCCTCGACGAGCGAGCAGGCGAAGCTGCTCGGGCCGCTCCAGCCCGCCGGCAGAGCGCCGAGCGTGCTCCCCGAAATGCCGAAGCCCGTGATCGGCAATCCATCGCTCGAGGTGAAGGTGATGCTCACGGTTTGGGTTGCGCCCGTGGCCACCGAGACGGTGCCTCCCACGGAAACCGTCGCAACGACCGAATCGTCCGTTCCGGAGATGCCGCCTTCGCCGCCGACGCCGCCCGGAGGCGAGGGGGTGCCGCCGCCGGTGCCGCCCGTGCCGCCGGTGCCGCCCGTGCTGCCGGGGGTGACGATGTTGCCGTAGTTCGCGCCGTTGCTGCTGCTGCCCCACGGCGAGCCGAAGTCACAGCCCGCGAGCAG
>Ga0070734_10003040_pt1 | contig 18576 bp, 16 predicted proteins | sample Coa_R1_8_FD_66444 | JGI IMG/M metagenome (GOLD analysis project Ga0070734, IMG submission 66444) | Surface soil microbial communities from Centralia Pennsylvania, which are recovering from an underground coalmine fire - Coalmine... | ecosystem: Environmental > Terrestrial > Soil > Unclassified ... | reverse complement strand
AAGATTGTCTGCGTCACCTTGTCGCGCAGCTCGTCCGTAATTGCCTCGGCGGGATAGAGAAGTGCGCGCAAATCGAGACCAATGTGCGGTTCAAGCAGCTTCGCACAGCGATCAATCTCTTCGCGAAACACTTTCTCTGTCTCGTAGAGCTCGCGCGCCATGTTCGGCTGTTGCGAGCCCTGGCCCGGAAACAGGAAACAGACTTTCGGCTCGGCGTTGCGCGCCTTACGGCTGAAAACGCGCTTTGCGTCGTCACTCTCAAGCAACGCGGCGGCTTCCGAAGCGTTCGTCGCCGCCACGATTTTCCGGTGGTCAAACTTTCTCCGCCCCGTTTGCAGCGTAAACGAAACGTCCGCCAAATCTGGAGCAGGATTGTCACGCAATCGTGCCGCCAGCCGCTTCGTAGCAGCCGCCAAAGCCGCTTCCGTTCGCGCGGAGATTGTCAGGACTTGTGCGCGCCGCTTTGCTTTCACGGAAACTCGCTCCGGTGCCTGCTCGATCACGACGTGGGCATTTGTCCCCCCCACACCAAACGCGCTCACTCCCGCGCGGCGCGGACCGCCATCCACCTTCCAATCGCGCAAAGTGGTATTCACAAAGAAGGGACTATTCTCAAAATCGAATTTCGGGTTTGGCTTCCTGAAGTGAAGAGTCGGCGTCAGTTTTCCGTCTCTCACGCACATCGCCGCGTGTATCAATCCCGTTGCACCCGCGGCGACGTCCAGGTGTCCAACATTCGTTTTCGCCGTTCCAACCGCACAGAATTTCTTGTCTTTCGTTTTTGTTCCGAACGCCTGCGCCAACGCCGCCAGTTCGATGGGGTCGCCAAGCGTCGTCGCCGTTCCATGGGCCTCAATGTAACCAATCGTGCGAGGATCGATTCCCGACGATTCCTGCGCCAGAACAATCGCTTTCGACTGTCCATCAATACTCGGCGCGGTATAGCCAACCTTTGCGGAGCCGTCGTTGTTCATTCCGAAGCCGCGAATCACTGCATATATCTGGTCGCCATCTTTCACGGCATCCTCGAGTCGCTTCAGCATCACGACCGAAGATCCGCTGCCGAACACTGTTCCGCTCGCATCTGCGTCGAACGTGCGGCAGTGTCCGTCCGACGAAACCATTCCGCCTTCCTGATATAGATACCCGCGCTTTTGCGGAAACGTAATCGAAACTCCGCCCGCTAACGCCATGTCTGCTTGGTAGGTCAGTAAGGTCTGGCACGCCTGGCAAACTGCTAACAGCGAAGTCGAGCATCCGGCCACCATCGAAAATGCAGGGCCGCGCAAATTCAACTTGTACGAAACTCGCGTAGCGAGAAAATCGAGCGCATTCCCTGTCATCGCCGGATAGTTTCCGACTTGGTAGCAGCTCGTATAATCGCGGACAAATTGCGGATTGCGGCAGAGCCTTGAAATGAAATAGGTGCTCGTGCTGCAGCCGGCAAAAACCGCCACCGCGCCCTTAATATCTTCCGGATCGTACCCTGCGTCTTCAAACGCTTCCCAGCAGCACTCCAGAAAAATTCGTTGCTGTGGGTCCATCATTTCGGCTTCGCGCGGATAGATCCCGAAAAATCCCGCATCGAACATTTCGGCGTCCGCAAGCACCGACCGCGCTCGCACGTAATCCGGCTTTTTGGTCAGTATCGCCGCGTCCGGCACATCCAATTCGTCATCGCGAAAATGCGAAATCGCCTCGACGCCGTTTTTCTGGTTCTCCCAGAATTCGGCCGCGCTTTTTGCTCCGGGCAGACGTGCAGCCACCCCGATAATCGCGATGCCTTCCAGGTTGGGATTCCAATCCTTCATGCCGGTTTGCTCACTCTTAGCTCTCTCTGCTTTGCAAATGCTGCTCGCTGCTTCTGTGCACGGTCCTGCGCTGCATCAAACGATTTCCTGTTGTTCCCATTTGTTCCAAGATGTTTGGCGAGCGATCGTATCGTCGTCTGATCGAATAAGTCTGTGACCGCAATCTCACGTCCCAATTGCTTTTGCAGCTGCGAATGAACTGCTACCAACAGCAGCGAGTCTCCGCCCAGATCGAAGAAATTCTCGTCCAACCCCGCCCGCTCGATTCGCAACACCTTCTTCCAAATCTCGCCAACGAGCTGCTCCATTTCGTTGCCGGCCAATACCTCACCGCCCGCGGTACTTTCCGCAACCGGCCTCGGCAGGTTCGCTCTGTCCACTTTGCCGTTGGAAGTTAACGGAAGCTTTGGCAAGGCGACATAGTGCGCGGGTACCATATACGCCGGTAACTTTGCGGCTAGGAAGCTCTTCAATTCGGCGGGCACTGCTATTGCATCGCCCGGCACGAAGTAAGCGACCAAGCGTTTCGTACCCGCATCATCCACGTCCACGCTGACGCAGGCCTGCCGTATCACTGGATGATCCGTCAAGACAGCCTCAATCTCTCCCACTTCAATGCGATGCCCCAGAATCTTCGTCTGCCCATCCTTGCGTCCCAAAAATTCGACGCTGCCGTCCTCGCGCCACCGCGCAAAGTCTCCGGTGCGATACATTCGCGCGTCGGCTGATTCCATAAACTCGTCCCGCAAAAACTTTTCCTCGGTCGCTTCCGGCGCATTCAAATATCCGCGTGCCACGCCATCTCCGGCAGCAAAAAGCTCGCCCTCGTCTCCCGGCTGAACCGGCTTCATCTCTTCATTCAAGATGTAAACGCGGGTGTTGGCGATCGGCTTACCGATTGGTACGGAATCAGGCACCACATCGCCGGCCTTCATCAAATGGCAGCAAGTAAACGTCGTGCCTTCCGTCGGCCCGTACCCATTGATCAGCGCGATCTGAGGCATCGCTTCCAGCACTCGCCGAACATGCTTCGCCGAGAGCGTGTCGCCGCCGGCGAGCAATTGCTTCAGCGGTCGAAGATCTTCAAGACGTTCGTCCACGAACAGATGAAAGAGCCCGGCGGTAAGCCACGCGGTCGTCACGCCGTGCTCTTGAATCGCCCGGCCAATCTCCTCAAGTGACGATGCTTGCGGCGGCATCACCACAAGCTTCCCTCCGTGCAGCAGCGCTCCCCAAATTTCCAGCGTCGAAGCGTCAAACGAGATCGGCGCGAATTGCAGAAAAGTCTCTTCCGGCCCAAACTTGCAATAGTTCGTTTCGAAAACGAGCCGCACGATTGCTCGATTTTCTACGAGCACGCCTTTCGGCCGTCCCGTCGAACCAGACGTGTACATCACATAAGCCAAATTCGTAGCGCTCGTTGTAGAGGGCGGATTCTCTCCGGAGCCGTCGCGCAAATCCTCGACCAGTATTGTCTTCACCGAAGCATCAGCCACAACTATCGGTGCAAGCGATTTTTGCGTCACCATCACTGGCGTTTTGGTGTCGCCAATCATGAATTTCAGCCGCTCGCGAGGATAGGCAGCGTCGAACGGCACATACGCTCCGCCCGCCTTCAGAATCGCGATCAACGCCACAATCATGTCCACCGATCGCTCAATGCAAACCCCAACCATCGTCTCCGGACCAACTCCTTCTTGCCGAAGACGATCCGCAAGGCCGTTCGCGCGGCCGTTCAATTCGCCGTAAGTCATGCGCGTCGGTCCGCACACCAAGGCAGTCCGATCCGCAAACTTCCCAGCTACCTCTTCAAACAACTGAGCGACAGATTTGTTGCGAGGATAGTCCGACCGCACACCCGCCCACGCACCTAGCGGTGCTGGAAGCGCTCGTTTCGTCTTCGAAGGGTACGCGATCTGGTCTGTACTCATTCCGTCTTTCTGGGTCCTGGCGCAGCAATAACCGGAGTTCTCAAGGAAGCAGAATCTCCTTCTCGCCAAAGAGTCTTTCCGCAACGATTCCTTTCGATTTGCAATACTCAACCAGCTTGTTCGACTCGACGATCGGCTTCGATGTTTCCGTGTACTTCACACTCATCACGTAGTTCAGCCACGGTTCCTGCCCCATGGCGTACACATAAACTTCCTTGCAGTGAAACTGATCCACGATGGCCTTGGCGCGTTCAAAATCCGAGCCCGCCAACCGGCGCGAATGATCTTTCTGCCGTTCGATTCTTTGCGTGATGAGCGGCCCATAAATCCAACTCATCGGCGCGCCGTTGCATTCCATTCCGACGAACAACGCATCAACATCGCCAACTTCGCGGTGAATGTGCTCGTACATCTTCGGACAAATGTTGCAGGAGTCTGCGGCAAACAGAAGCTTGTGGCCGTTTGCAGTAAGCTTCCACGCGGCCTTCGTCATCACGTTCAAGTCGCCGTGTTCGCCAAGAAATGGCAGCGACTGAATTGATCCCTTCTCAAAATGAATCTCTTCCATCTCCGCGAGCTCAATTACGTTCTTGAACCCGCACTGATTCAACACTAGTTTCAGAGATGGATCCTGCAGGGAGCCACCGCCGTTCCGCGGTACCACGATGTTGCGGATCCGGTGCCGCAGTTGCAGCAATGTTTCAAACAGAATGTGGTCTTGATGGTTGTGTGTAATCAGGACGTAATCAATCACCGGCGGCAAATCCGCATAGGTATACCGGGAAATATCGCTTTCGTACGTGTAGCTGAGCACCGGATCCATCAATACGCTCACGCCACCGGTCTCCAGCAAAATGCACGCGTGCCCAAAGTAGCGCCACCTCGCGCCGCTGCCTTCGTACTTCGGATATGGCTGCGGTGCGTCCGTCGTCAGGAAACTCCGCAGCTTTGCCGCGTCCTTCTCGTCCAAATTCAACTTTTCGCGAATCTTCGAAAGCGTCGTTGAACTTCCTTTCATTCGAAAGAGTTCATCCAGCGCTTGCGACGCAAATGGCAATTCCAGCTGCAGCGATTCGCCTTCGTCAAGGCGCGGGGTGCTCAGAACAAAAGGCCGGTCGTCTTGCGAGATTTCTGAAAGCATCACCGACTGCATCGATTGGTCGTAATACTCGCTTCGATAGAGCAGCGGCTCGATCAGCCGGAACGATGGGTGATTATTCAGGTCGTAGACAAGCTCGACAAATCCCTGCAACTCGTTCGGGACTTCGGCATAAAGCGCCTCTAGGCTGAATCCTGTCCCTTTTTCCCGCAGTAGATGATCCAGTTTTTCAATCGCCGAGGACAACTCGAGCAGTTTCCTGCGATCGCGCAGCGTCCGGTCCTTCATTTCCCGGACTTCCTGAACTTTGTTCCCCTCGAAATCCATGAACGGTCCGCCCAACAACGCGGGATTCTTCACGGCCGAAGCGTGCGTCTCCGGTGACTCGATGTACGAGTCCATGATTTTCAGATGCCGTTGCGTAAGATTTCTGGCCGCGGTGGCGGGCGGAATCAAATGAGCCCAGGCGTACCAGCCGTCAACCAGCGGCTCCGCCATCACATTCGGTCTTAAGTACAGCTCCGGCTCCGTCATGACGACCCTTCACTCCAAACTTGCCTGCTCATGGAAAGCATTGCGGCCTTGGAATAACCGACGCCGCCGTTGCAACGCCAATCGGGACACGGGCAGCGAGCTTCCCAACATTCCTTTCTTTAAGGTGTGCAATCCTCAGACCACTTCGTCCCGCGGTTAACTATCCTGTTTTCAAACACTTAGATTCGAGCTAGCCCAAGCAAAGGGAAATCCTTTTCTATCGCTGAGTGGAAACAAAGTACCCATATTTCCCCACTCCAGCGGGCCTTGCTTCTGGCCCAACCTGTTCCACGGAAACCTATGATTTTTCTAGATTTAGCTGGCTTTCGGGCATAATAAGGCGCGTTTCCGGTAAGTGCGGTTAATTCTCCGGGAGTTGTGCGTAACGCATATGGAAGCAGCTTCCTGGCAAATTGTGACGCAGCCACCCTCCCTCGCTTCGGACTCTCTCCACGTTTGGCGCTTTCCACTAAACGGTGAATCAGCGCCCGATTCCCGGCAGTTTGCCTGCCTAAAACCCGACGAAACGGCCAGAGCGTCCCGTTTTCACTTCCCGATTCATTCCAATCGCTACGTCGCGAGTCGCTTTGCGCTTCGAACGATCCTCGGTTCTTATCTGGGAGTCGCACCTCGCGATCTCGCCTTCGAATACACAACTTTCGGTAAACCCTACCTTGCTGCGCCGTCTAATCCGCTCAGGCTATCGTTCAATGTTTCGCACTCGCAGGATCTCGGAGTCCTCGCTTTTTCCTTTCATGCAAATCTGGGGATTGACGTCGAAGCGATCAAAGAGGATTTCGGCGGCGAAGAAGTCGCCGAATCGCATTTCGCACCGGCCGAATATCAGCAACTCTTATCACTTCCAGAGGTGCTACGTCCGCAAGCATTCTTCAATTGCTGGACGCGCAAGGAAGCCTACGTAAAAGCTCTCGGCGCAGGTCTCCAAATTCCTTTGGACAGTTTTGAAGTCTCGCTTTTGCCCGGTCAGCCGGCAGAGTTCCGGCGCGGCGCCGCCGCTTCCTGGCGCCTGCTTTCTTTTTTGCCTGTGCGGGACTTCCAGGGAGCTGTGGCGTATGAAGGCGCTACCGCCAACGCAGAGTTCTTCGACGCAGCAGCTTTGCTGGAAGTAGCTGCCCGCTAAGATGGCCCGGCTTCAGTTGATGGTCTGGGGAGGAAAGTTGTTCGGCCCATTGAGAATGTTTTGCGCGATATCCCTTCGCCGCGGCAGTCCGGCCTGCTTAATCTTGCTCAACAACGTGCGATAGCTAATCTTCAACGCGGCCGCCGCCTTCCGTCGGTTCCAGCGATTCTCGGCCAGCGCCTGTAAAATAATTTTGCGCTCGACGTCCCGCACGGCCGTCGAAGTCGCGGCAAAAAGCCTCTTGCTTCCATTGGACGGGACTTGCACCGCTAAATTTTCGGACCCGCCAACCGTCCCCAGCGACTGAATCGCCGCCTCAAGCCCTAGTAGCACATATCGCGAAATCGTATTCTGCAGCTCGCGAATATTTCCCGGCCAATCGTACTCTTTCAGCCACTCGCAAAATGTGCTCGTGAGCGGTGGCGCTTCGCACTGGTGAACTTTCAACATCTCTTCCCGAAAATAGTTGGCAAGCGCGAGAATGTCTTCGCGCCGCTCGCGCAATGGCACGAGTTCCACCTTGATGACATTAATTCGGTAATACAGGTCTGCTCTAAACCTGCCCCTGTCGATTTCGTCCGTCAGCGGTCTGCAGCTCGTCGAAATCACGCTTGAAATCAGGCTTTTCTCGTCCAGTCCGCCAATTCGATAAAACTTTCCGTCCTGCAAAACCTGCAGCAATTTCGACTGAAGGTCACCGTTCAATTCGCTCACTTCATCCAGCAAAAGAGTGCCGGGAGTCTCCGCTTCCAGTCGGCCCGGTTTAGCATTCACGGCTCCCGTAAACGCGCCTCTCTCGTAACCGAAAAGCTCGCTCTCCATCAAGGGTCCAGGCAAAGCCGCACAATTGACTTTAGCGAAACTTCCCTCACGCCTCGGCGAGATCGCGTGCGCATATCGAGCGATCATCTCCTTGCCACAACCGTTTGGTCCCTCGATCAAAATCGGCACGCCCGTAGCCGCCGATTTTTCTACCTTCCTCCGGACCATCGCCATAATTGCTGTTTGTCCGAAAATCACGTCGCAAGACGGCAATCCGTCTGTGCTTCGCGGCAGACCGCTGTCGGCTGGAATCGGCGCTTTTGCTGGAGTGGCAGCCATGGAGTCGACGGTGAATTTGCACATGGCTCGCCAAATGGCATCGAAACACCGCTCGCACCTCAGTTGCCTATGGCGGCAAAACAATTCATGTTTTGAGGATTTTTGGACAAGACTCTATCCAAATGTGCCCAGGCAGAACCTAAGTTTTAGTACTTGGTGCCCACGGTCGCCCGCAACAACGTGGCGACCACGGGCAGGAAAGTTCCCATCAATAGAAAGCCTTTCCTATCGTTAGGGATCCACTCGATTCGACGTGCGGGTATGAAGATTTCCAAATTCAAGTACCGGAACGCTTTGCGGGTCTACCTACTGCAGGTTTCTACTTCAACAAAGAGCAGCGGATTCTACGCTTTCGCCGTTTGGCCTCGAATGATGTCATACCGCTCAATCACCGCGGCAACTCCCATCCGCAATTCCCCATCTTCGCCGCGCCGCTCCACTCGAACGACTTTTCCGATGGCCCGCACAAACACTTCGGTGCTATGGGTGATTTCTGCAGGCAGCGTCAGCGTAATGTCAATCTCCGAACCCGACTCCAGATCTTGGTCGATCACAAAATAGAGTCCGCGTGTGGAAATGTCTCTCGTCTTTCCAGCCTGGTTTCCGTTCGCGCGTTCTGTGGGAATTCTCACAACGACTGGCAAGGACAAATCGTACCGCCGCGCATTGCGCCGTTCCGACATCAAGCTCATCCCTCACCCTATCCGCGGCCCGAGACTTTCGGCCCGCATCCTTTTATCATTTTGCCACTATTATCTCAAGAGAGAAACGCACAGCTCATCCCCCGATGAGCTTACTTCCCGCACAGACTCACTTCGGAGCTTCCACAGTGTTGCCGGGTGCTCGGCACACGATATCCTGCAACATTTGTCGCGCAAAGCCCGATTTGCCTCTCTGTGCCGTGAGAGGAATCTTCTTCAGCCGCGTTGCTTAATCGTTCCTTGCCACAACCACCGGCGCCGCGTCTGGCACCGCCGCTGCCGACCGTCGGCTCCGCGGCGTATCCAAATTGAATTGCCGCATTTTGTAGAGCAGCGCCTTGTAGCTGATGCCCAGCATCTTCGCGGCATCCTTTCGGCACCAACGCGTCTTCTCTAGCGCGTCCGCAATCGCTTCCATCTCCGCTTCATCTTTCAACCCACGCACCAGCGCCTTCAGCCCCTGCTCTTTCGGAGCAGCAACTTCCTCACGCGGGGAAGTGCGTTGGCGCGTTGAAGACATTTCCACAAGTTCCCGCAAGCTGCCTTCGTCGTCTTCTAAAATCACGTACCGTTTCACGAAATTTTCCAGTTCGCGCAGATTGCCAGGCCACGGATAGTTCACAGCCGCGTCCAGCAAATGCTTCGAGGGATCGACGGCCGGCTTCCCGAACTTCTCCGAATACTTCGTCAGGAAGTGCCGGAACAGCAGCGGAATTTCCGCCGTCCGTTCTCTCAGCGGTGGCACCAAAATCGACAAGACGTTCAACCGGTAGTACAAATCCTCGCGGAACTTTCCGGTCTTCATTGCTTCTTGCACGTCTACGTTCGTGGCCGCCAGCACGCGCACGTCCGTATCAATCATGCTCCGCCCGCCGAGCCGCGAATATTGATGATCCTGGAGCACATGCAGCAGCTTGGCCTGCAAATGCGGACTCATCTCCGCAATTTCGTCCAGAAAGATGGTTCCCTTGTTCGCTAATTCAAATTTGCCGGGCTTTGCGCGCACCGCTCCCGTAAATGCGCCCTGTTCGAATCCAAACAATTCCGACTCCAGCAATTCTCCCGGCAGTGCTGCGCAATTTACCTTGATGAATGGCTGCGTTCGCCGCTTGGAACGCAAGTGAATCATACGCGACACAACTTCTTTGCCTACTCCGCTCTCCCCGCAAATGAAAACCGGCACGTCCACCGGTGCAATTTGCAAAATCTGTTGCCGGATTCGCACCATCTGCGGACTCGCGGCAAGAAAGCTCAAATCTTCGGTAACTTGATCGCAATAGTCCCGTAGCGCCTGGTTTTCCGTCGTCAACTGTTTCTTCTGCCGCGACTTCAGCATCGCCGCATCCAACTCGGATTTCTCAAACGGCTTTGTCAGGTAATCATGTGCGCCCAGGCGTATCGCCTCTACCACAACCCCAACTTCGTTCGAGCACGACAGCATAATGACATTCAGATTGCGGTCAATCCGCAAAAGTTCCCGCAGCGTCTCGATTCCGCCCATCTCCGGCATCAGTACATCCAGGATGATAAAGTCCGGACGCAATCCGTCGCTGATCTTCTTGATCGCTTCCTGCCCGCTTCCTAAGGCCTCAACGTCGAACCCTTCCACCTCGAGCAGCGTCTGCAAATATTTCCGGATGCTCGGCTCGTCATCCACCACCAAAATCTTCTCTTTTACCGCCATCGCCAGCCCCTCTCTCGTAAATCTTTCGACCAATTTCGCTTACTGCCTAATCTCTTCTTATTGTTCGATCGGCAACAAAAAATGGAACGTACTGCCGCGCTTCGATTCGCTCTCCACCCAAATCTTTCCGCGGTGCGCTTGCACCAGCCGCTTCGCAATCGCTAGGCCAAGCCCCATTCCCGAAGTGTTTCGATCGACTCGCACAAAATCTTCAAAAATTTCCTGGTGATGTTCCGGCGAAATTCCTGATCCTGAATCGGAGACGCTCACTTCCACGCTGTTCGGCCGGGGTAACCGGAACCTCCGCCGCTCCTGTGTTGGCGCCAGTTCGGCAACGCGTCGCTCCCAAAAATGCGGTCGTGCAACGAGTGTTACAGTCCCCCCCGCCGGCGTGTGCTTCAGCGAGTTGTCCAGCAGATTCGCCGCGGCTTGCTGGACTTTCTGATAGTCGAATCGAAACGTCGGTATCGACGGATCCAGATTCACATCCAGCCGCACGCCCTTTCGCTGGAACGCCTCCGCCCACCGTTTCGCCATTTCATCCAGGCAATCGCGCAAATCGTTGTCGCGCAGTTGCAAGACTAACTTCCCGCTCTCCAGGGCCGAATAATTGAGAAACATCGATACAAGCCGCACAAGCCGTTCGCAGCTTTCTTTCGACTCTTCCAAAATGTCGCGCTGTTTTTCTGTAAGCCGTCCGAGCGATCCCGTGAGCAGCAAGTCGTAGTAGCCTTTGATCACGGCGAGCGGCGTCTTTAGTTCATGCGCCGCCGATGCCAGAAACACTGTTTTTTGGCGGTTCACTTCTTGAAGTTTTAAATACGCTGCGAGCAGATTTCGGTAGGTAATTTCCCGCTCTTGCAGCAGCTCTTGTACCGTCAGCTGCGTCGCGGCATCCGCTGAAACACTCGGCGCAGCCTGCTCAAACTGCAGCACAAGCCATTCCGGCTCTGCCATCCACTGCACGGTCGCAAGAAACTTGCTCGTATTCGAAACGATTTCCAGTTGCAGTTCGCGGCTGCCGCTTTCAAGCTTACGCAAAAAACCGTCTGCATCCGTTTTCAGCAAATCGGCAAATAAATTGGCTTCGCGATAATCGGGGTGGCCGAGCGCGGCCAGGCTTTCCCGGCCCTTCAGATTTGCCATCGCGATTCGCCCGCTCCGCTCCGCGACCAGCAGTCCTTTCTCAACGCAGTCCAGTAATCCCCTTACTACGCCAACGGGAACGCTCCCCGCCCCGGCAAGGTCCGACGACACTGCAGTTCCCTGCAACTCCATTGCTTTGTTTGACTCCCCTCAGAGTGGCAAATATTTTCCCGTGGCAGGTCATGCTCTCAGAGGGGTCCTGGAGTGTCAATGGTAAATCCGTTCCACTTGCACAAAATGGGAAAGGCACTATCCCTTTACTCCCGCGTCGATGGGAAATCGCTTGCACTTCCCACAGTCTAACCGTCTAAAATATTGATTCCGTTAATCTTAATATCGAGACTCAACCTCCGAGTCTGGCATCTCAGATGCACAGGTCTGTACTAGTTCTGTGGTACCAAAAGGGCTAATCGTGGAAACCCAGGTCGCGAAGACTTCTCCGCTCGTGGACAACTCTAAACAACGCCGGTTTCCAAGGATTCGCCTCCAGATACCTGTCTTTCTCCGGGCGCAGGATGCCTCTGGCGTCGACTTTGTCGAACTAACCAAAACTCTCAATATCAGCGCATCAGGTGCCTGCATCGCTTCAACGCATATCCTACGTCCGGATCAGGTCGTTCATCTGACAATCCCCACTCCCTCCCCTGCCTCCTCGGGCCTCGTTCCCACCGAGACTCCTCCGATCACGGCAAAAGTACTGCGCCAACAGTCAGTCGGAGATCTTCGCCTTTTCGGCATCGAATTCTTCAAAACCCTCGAATAGTCGGCTGGGACAACAATCTTCCACTTCTTATCCCGCGACTGTCTCTAAATCCCCACAGACATTTCTTGTCAGTGCTGCATCCCCGTACTGGTTTTATCGCGCCCTTGACACAACGGCACCTTTTTCAATACTTTACAGCCAGTGCATCGTGTCAAATTCCAGGTGAGTCGCGGCCGCCCCTATTCGACTTTGGTACCGCGGTTGCTCCCTATACTGGTCTGAGCTGCATCAAATTCGACTTTCCCCAACCCCGCGGGGACAGGCAGAGGTAAACGCCCATAACGTACTCGCCCAGCCCCGGCGCGTCGGTTCAACCTCGCTCGTCCGCTGCTGCAAATTTTCTCGACGTTCTCGTCGAAACATTGCAGTCGCTCGATCTTTCTGCACGCGGTCAATTTCTCCGCAGCTTTTTCCGCAGCTTTACGCACGTTGAAATTGCTGAAGAACGCGCCGTCCAGATTTGGGACGAAGTCTTGCAGCGCCGCGCTGTTCTCTCCGGACATGCTTCGCAACCCGTTTCATTGCTTACCGCTCTGGTTGATGTGTTCGCGTCGTCAGGAATGTTGCACTTTCCGCAGCTGATCGAGCGCGACGATCTAAAAAACCTCGAGCGCAGCGCTGTCACGGATCCGCTCACGGGTCTGCAAAATCGTCGCCTCTTCGACGCGACCTTCGAAAAAGAATTAAATCGTTCCAAACGTTACGCGAAGCCGCTCAGCCTGGTCGCTCTCGATCTTCACCGCTTCAAGGAAGTCAACGACCAACTCGGGCATCCCCGCGGCGACGACGTTCTTCGCGCCGTTGCATCCACGCTTCAAAAATCTCTTCGTACTTCGGATTCCGCCTTCCGCCTCGGTGGTGATGAATTCTCGCTGTTGCTTCCCCAAACCGATGCGCCGCAGGCCTTCGCGTTGAGCAAGCGCTTCAGCGCTGTGTTCGCCGACGTTCTCCGCTCGATGGACATTTCGGTCAACGTCTCCATGGACCACGGCATCGCGACGTATCCCACCGACGCAGATACCGTCGATCAGCTCGTCCGTATCGCCGACTCGCGCCTCTACCAAGCAAAGCATGCAAACCATTCCAAGTCGACTGCCTTTGTCGAAGAAACAGCTTCGCCAACTAGCACGACCGTGCCCTCGAATGCGCCTGCTCCCGCAGCCTTTCCACCTGCTCCCCAAGCTGTGCCCGCACCAATCGAAATGCCGCGCTCTGCGCTCGCAACGGAGAGCACACTCGCCGCTGCCGTCTCCGCTTCCTCTCTCAAGATGGAAGTTGTGGCCCCCGCCGCGCATGCTGGCGTCCAGCCTCGCCCGTCTTACTCCGTCCAGCGAAAAGCCGAACGCGTCTCGATGACTGGCACAAATGCATACGCGGTTCTTACGGACAATTCTGCCCGTCGTGCGAAAGTCCTTGATCTCGGCTTCGGCGGAGTCGCCATCGAGCTCGACTCAAAGCAAGACCTGCCGGCCACGTTCCTCGCCGTCCTCCACGTTCCCATCCTTCCCCCGGTCCGCGTTAACCTGAAACCAGTTTGGTCGCGCCCGACATCCGACGGGTTCTTGCGCGTCGGCTGCTGCTTCGTGTCCTGAGCGTGGTGAGTCACCTCAACTTGCCGATTTTGCCGATTTCACCGCTTGTCGTATAATCGTGGTTTGCTTCGCGACCTAGCGACGCGGCTGTAACGCCCACCCTTGGGTAGCCGCGCAGACCGGCCGCAATCAGAATGGAGAATCATGAAACCCGGAATTCACCCCGACTATCACGCCGTCACCGTGCACTGTGCCTGTGGGCATACCTTCCCCACTCGCTCCACGATTAAAGGCGAAATGCTGCGCGTCGAAATCTGCTCGAATTGCCACCCGTTCTTCACCGGCAAGCAGAAGCTGGTTGATACCGCTGGTCGCGTCGAACGTTTCACGAAGAAGTACGCCGACGCTGCCGCAAAATCCACCGCCGCGAAAAAGTAACAGCTACAAACATTTGCTCTTTGGGGCGCCCCAACACACTTGGAGCGTCCCGTTTTCTTTTCCACTTGAGCCGTCCTGTTCAGAGGCCGGAATTTCTCCTCAGGTTTTTGGGGTGTTCCCGCGAATGAACGCATAGTTTTTTGATCGCATCCAGAATCTTTGAAATTTCTCCAGGCTCTCTGTGTCCTCCAGGTCCTCTGTGTTAAATTCTTCTTCGTGGCCACTCAATCGCGCATGTTCGATGGCGCTCATCCCGCCGAAATCGTAGAATCCGCTCCGCCGCGCGTCACACTCCGCAATTCCTTCAACCATCCATTCGATTCCGCCATCGCCGCCGCCCGCACCTGTTACGCCGACCATCTCATCTCGCCCGAAGAAGTCACCGACAAGCAACGCCTCAATATCGGTGCGGCCACCTTCAACAGCGGCCACCACACGGTCTTCCAGCACGCCACCTTCGAATTTGGCCTGGAAAACGTCAGCCGCCAGTTCGTCTGGTCCTTCCTCCACGCGCACCCTTTTTATAATTCCGAGCAGCAAAGCCAGCGCTACGTCCGAATGGATCGCGTTCAGGCCTACGTTCCTCCCGTCGATCTCTATTTCAACGAATCCGTCAAAGAAATCTACGAACACGCAATCGCTCGCGCCTGGAACTACTACCGCGAACTCTCCGCGCTTCTTCTCAACGACACGCGCGCCATCCTCGGCGACATCTGGAAGCTCGGTCCAAACTCCAACCCGAAACACATCCAGAAAATCGAGCGCTCCGCCGAAAAACGCGCTATCGAAATCGCCCGCTACGTTCTTCCCGTCGGCGCGCACACTACGATGGTCCACACCATCTCCGGCATCGTTCTCCACCGTCTCTGGCGCATGGCTGCCGCATCAGACACTCCAAGCGAAACTCGCGCCGTCGTTGGCGCCATGGTCTCTCTTGTCAAAGACATCGACCCGCAATTCTTCGAACGTTTCGGCACCGAACCGCTCGACGATCTGCCCGAATTCCGCGACGCAACCACCATCGCCCGCGCCGGCGAAGCGTTCGCTCGTGAATTCGATTCGAAACTCGGCGGAAGAACTTCGCGCCTCATCGACCATTCTCCCAACGCCCCGCGCGTCATCGCCGAATCCTATCGGGCTGTTCTCGGCCTCACGGAATCGCTTTGCTCAGACGCCGACGCCGTCGACCGCCTTCTCAATCCCGCAAAAAATCTCTATCGGCTGGAAACTCTAAATGTCGGCGTCCATGCGCCTATCATGCGTGCGCTGCAACACGCCAACTACACCTTCGCCAAAAAAATTTCGCACACTGCCGACTCGCAGGATCAGCGCCACCGCATGGTCCCCGGCTCACGCCCGCTTCTCACGCTTGCCGACACGCGCGAGCCCGACTTCATCACTCCTCAGCTTCTTCGCGAAAATCCGCGCGCCCGCGACGTTTACGAACGCGCCATGCATGATGCCTGGTCCGCCAAAAACGCTCTCCTCGACCGCGGCGTCCTCCCGGAAATCGCTCTCTATCTTCTTCCCAACGCAAAGTCGATCCGCCTCGTCGAATCCGGTTCGCTCCTCCATCTCCTCCACAAATGGACTATGCGCACCTGTTTCAACGCGCAAGAAGAAATCTACGCCGCCTCCATGGACGAAGTCGCCGAACTCCGCCGCGTCCATCCCGAACTTGCAAAATTCGTCGGCCCTCCGTGTCACGTCCGCGCCGGCATCACCACGCCCATCTGCACCGAAGGCTCCCACTTCTGCGGCGTCAAAGTCTGGCTCGACTTTCCCAACGTCATCCGCCGCATCTGAAACTCGTTGCTTTCCCAGCTTCCTTCGCGCACACTCTCGCCGACCTCCTCCATGCGCGAATCGAAAGCTCCCTCGCAAGGCCTCGGCCCGCTGCTCTTTCCTGTCATCCTTCTTCACTTCGCCATCCTCATCAACTACATCGACCGCACCAATCTCTCCATCGCCGCTCCAACGATCCGGACCGAACTTAATCTCTCCCCCGCTCAGCTCGGCATGCTCTTCTCCGCCTTTTTCTACACCTACTCCGCTTCCCTGTTTTTTATCGGCTGGTTCACAGATCGTTTCAACGTGAATTACGTCCTCGGCATTGGTTTTCTTCTTTGGTCTGCCGCCACTGCCGCAACTGGCCTCGTCCGCGGTTTTGCGCTCTTGTTCGCCATGCGTCTTCTTCTCGGCGTCGGAGAATCCGTCGCATTCCCCAGTTTTTCAAAAGTGCTCTCCAATTACGTCCCGGAACACGCCCGCGGCATCGCCAACGGAATCATCATCGCAGGGATGCGCACCGGCCCCGCCATCGGCACGCTCGGCGCAGGTCTTCTCATGGCGAAGTACGGTTGGCGTCCCGTCTTCATCGGCATCGGGCTGGTCAGCCTGCTTTGGCTTCCGATGTGGTTCCTCTTCATGCCGCGTGGGCCCGGACTCGCTCACACATCCTCGCCACAACCGGCGCAGCCCTCGACGCTCGAAATCTTCGCTCAACGATCTTTCTGGGGCGTCACTCTCGGCCACTTCTCCGCTAACTACTACATCTATTTCATGCTCACGTGGCTGCCCGTCTATCTCGTGCAAGAGCGCCATCTCTCTTTGCAAATGATGGCCAAAATCGGCGCGCTTTATTACCTCTGCGACGCCATCAGCACAATTTCTTGCGGCTGGGTCAGCGACCGTTTCCTCCGCGCCGGAAAATCGGTAACCCTCGTTCGCAAAACCGCCATGGTCCTCGGCTATTCAATTCTGACAGTTGCGCTTGTTGGTTCACTTTTCGCAAGCCAGCGCACTTATCTACCCTGGCTCCTGCTTCTCGGCCTCGGCTCCGGCATTGGAGGAATGGGGATCTTCGCATTTTGCCAAACGCTGGCGGGCCCGCGAGCAACCGGCCGCTGGGCTGGCCTGCAAAATGGTTTTGCAAACTTCGCCGGCATCATCTGCCCGGCCGTCACCGGCGTCCTCGTGGGGAAAACCGGCGGCTTCGCCTGGCCGCTCGCTATCGTTGCCGTCGTTGTAGTCATCGGCGCACTTTCCTGGGTTTTCATCGTCGGCCCAGTCCGCGAAGTTGAATGGAAGCTCTCCCCTCGCAATACCGCTGAAACCGCGCTACCATTTACTTAGTCTAATCAGTAGGTAATTTCGCGATGCCTTCTTCGCGCTCCATTGTCGCAACCATCGTCGCAGTGCTCCTGGCCGCTGCCCCTCTTTCCGCCTACCAATACCCTTTGTCAGAAACCTCGTCGCGCTCCGCCTATTTCCTGGGCCAACGCCACGACGAAACCACGGGCGAATTTCTCGCGCGGTACTCCAAGCATCTTCCACCACCCAGAACCGGACTGTACGTTTCTGATATTTCGTTCCTGACTCCCTACGCACAACTCGTCCAATACTCCAGCCATCAGGGCATCTACTCCGCACAGCAAGCCGAACTGGACGGCCCTAAAAATCTGTCAACCGTGGAAATCGTGGTCTACATTTATTTCAGCAATCCCAACATTTCTTCGACACAACTCACCGGCAATTCCTGGCGTGATTACGCGGTACGCGTCTTTGACGGCAAGGAGCTTCGTGAGCCAGTTTCCGTCTCTGGTCAGTCCGTGAGTCGGTGCTTAAACCGCGGCGGATGCATTCGCGTCGGCACGGAAATTTTTCTGAGCTTGCCGGCTGAAGTCTTTGCGTCCGACACGGCGACCATTGAAGTCACAACCCCGGACGATCAACTCATTTCTGTCGACTTCAATCTCAACTCACTGCGCTAGAGTGGAAGTACTGTGTACTTCTCGCCCAAACACTGTCTCGCAACCATCGCTCCACTAGCTCTTTTCTCGAGCCAGTGCTTCGCCTTTGAAACTCCTCTCACCGACAGAACCGTTCGCGAAGCCTATTTCCTCGGCCAGCATCACGACGCCTCCACACAAGCTGCCCTCAAGCCCTATCAGCACCATCTTCCCGAGCCAAAATCGGGGCCTTACATTTCCGAAATTCGCGTCATGACTCCCTTCGCCCAAGTCGTCGAAGCTTCGAGCTCGCAATCGTCCGGCTACAGCGCACAACAAGCGGCCGCCGACTATCATTCTCACGCGGACACGATCGTCGTCCGCTTTCACATCGAATTCACGCCGACGTACGGCTACATCGAATCCGCGCGCGACCGCGCCGATGTCGCCGCCGAAAAAGGAATCACTCTGCGCTCCGAAGATTTCTGGCAAGCCTTCAACGCCGGGCTCTCTCAAAACGATCAATGGATTGAGCCACTTTCCCGCGACGGCGAACCGATTTACGCTCGCTCAGAGGATAGCGGCGCCATGATTGGCGCTTACATCTGGCTCACTTTCGACGCGCATGACATCGCCTCCGATTCCGTCATCGCCGAAATCTTCACGCCCGATGGCCAGCACGTCACGTCCACGTTCGATCTTTCCGCGCTTCGCTAAGCAAACGATTCAGTCCGGCAACTTTTCCAGCACGATGGTTTTTCCGGTTTGCGCCGACTTTCGCGCCGCATCCAGGATTTGCACGACAGTCACATTCGTCTCCAGCGACGAAGGATCGCCGTTCGGCTTCGTCTCTCCGTGCAGCACTCCCACCAGGTAGTCCAGCGAATTGGACAACGCCTTCGGTGGCGCCGGAGACTTGGTCGTGCTTTCCGCCTTCTCGCCCGCATACCGAAAACGCAGGCTG
>Ga0070734_10003037_pt1 | contig 18597 bp, 16 predicted proteins | sample Coa_R1_8_FD_66444 | JGI IMG/M metagenome (GOLD analysis project Ga0070734, IMG submission 66444) | Surface soil microbial communities from Centralia Pennsylvania, which are recovering from an underground coalmine fire - Coalmine... | ecosystem: Environmental > Terrestrial > Soil > Unclassified ... | reverse complement strand
TCGCCGGCTTCGGTTTCGCCATGCTCTATTCCGCCGCCAATGGCAGCGTCGATCCCTGGATGTCCCGCCAGGCGGCGCGATTTGCCGTCGGAATCGCGGCGCTCTTCGCCGTCGCCCTGGTCGAATTCCGTTTCTGGCTGCGCAACGCCTATCTGCTCTACGCGGCAGCCGTGCTGCTGCTGATCTTTGTCGAGATTGCGGGACATATCGGAATGGGGGCCCAGCGCTGGATCAACCTCGGTTTCATCCAGCTTCAGCCTTCGGAACTGATGAAGGTCGCGCTCGTCCTGGCGCTCGCCCGTTATTTCCACGGCCGGACCTACGAGGAAGTGGGCAAGCCCCTGGTGCTGATACCGCCCCTTCTGTTGTGCCTGGTCCCCGCAGGCCTCGTGCTCCTGCAGCCCGATCTCGGCACCGCCGGGATGCTGATCCTCGGCGGCGGGCTGATGTTCTTCGTCGCCGGGGTGAGGCTGTGGAAATTCGCCGTCCTCATTGCCGGCGGCCTCGCCGCGGTGCCGGTCGCCTGGAACTTCCTGCGCGACTACCAGAAGGCCCGGATCCTGACCTTCCTCAACCCGGAGAGCGATCCCCTGGGTGCGGGCTACCACATCATGCAGTCCAAGATCGCGTTCGGTTCCGGGGGCATGTTCGGCCGGGGCTTTCTCCAGGGTTCCCAAAGCCATCTCGACTTCCTGCCCGAGCGCCAGACCGATTTCATCTTCACCATGCTGGCCGAGGAATTCGGCATGGCGGGCGGGCTCATGCTGCTCGCGCTCTACGCCATGCTGATCGCCTATGGCCTGGTCATCGCCGTCAACTGCCGCAACCAGTTCGGCCGGCTGGTCGCCGTGGGGCTCACCGGCAACCTGTTCCTCTACGTCTTCATCAACATGGCCATGGTCATGGGGCTCATCCCCGTGGTCGGCGTGCCGCTGCCGCTGATCTCCTATGGCGGCACGGCCATGATCACGGTGCTGGCCGGCTTCGGCCTCCTCATGTCGGTCTACATCAACCGCGATCTCAAGATCGGCCGACGCGGCCGGGTCGGCGAGGACTGAACGTTTGGTCGGGCCTGGACCCGGCCTATCGACAAAGGGGAAGCGCTTTGCTATATCGCCGCCTCCCTTGGATGGGCCGCTAGCTCAGTTGGTAGAGCAGCTGACTCTTAATCAGCGGGTCATAGGTTCGAGTCCTATGCGGCCCACCACCGAGGCCTGCCTTGCGGGGCGTGCATTTCAGCGCTACGCAAAGAGCCGAGATTCCCGGGTACTTCCGCATCTCCTGCGGACCCACCACCAGAAATGTGAGACGGGGCCGGAATTGTTACCGGAAGCCGGGACGAACTCGCCGGCCGGCCCGGCGCTACGTTAGGATTTCGACCCGCTTACGCTGACGCGGACTGAGGGCGGTCGGTTTCCGGCGAGCCATGGCTTTGGGCGAGCAGTTTTTCCCAGCGGCAAACGAAATAGCAATTTTGGCCTCGCTTGCGATCGCCAGTGTCGATACCAAGAGTTGGACGGGCGACTTCGTCGGGATTGCAGATGGTCGAAAACTGGCTGCGTGCTTTCACCCGCGCATCCCGGTAAGCATGTGTGTTGGTGCGGGTTCACGCCTCGGGTTCTTTGGCCGTCGGATTCAGCGTTTCACCAATGCATCAACGCGGAGATCCGGGGTTCCGGTCAGTGACAACCACCACGCGCGGCAATCAAGCTGGGGAGTAATGCGTTGTGAGATTTAAGGACAAAGTCGCCATCGTGACGGGAGGCAACTCCGGCATCGGCCGATCGATCGTCCGCCGGTTCGTGAAGGAAGGTGCCAGGGTCGCGCTCGCCGGTCGGGACAAGGCCAAAGGCGCCGACACCGTCGCCGAGATGCGTGGCCTCGGCGGCGACGTGGAGTTCTATCCGGCCGATCTTGGCAAGGAGGCCGCCGCTCGCGAGGTTGTCGAGGCCGCGGCCAGACGCTTCGGGCGCATCGACGTCGTGGTCAACAACGCCGGCGGCGGCGCGAAGAAGTCAGGCGTTGTCCGGCAGGATCCGCCAGGCGCGCGCCTGGACAAGGTCATGGCCTCGAACCTGGGCGCCGCCTATTACGTCGCTTCCTATGCCATGCCCCATCTGCGTGACGCCGGCGGCGGCGCCATCGTCAACATCTCCTCAACCGCGACATTTCATGGATCCTGGGGGAGTTACTGCATCGCCAAGGCCGCTGTGGAAGCGCTCAGCCGGTCCCTCGCCGTCGAAGGGGCCCGCCACGGGGTCCGCGCGAACAGCGTCTCTCCCGGCTGGATCGATACGGCTGCAGCGGATGGATCCGACAAGACCTGGCAGAAAGACGCGTCGCTGTTCGGCCGGAGCGGGCGGCCCGAGGATATTGCCGGCGCCGTGCTGTTTCTCGCCAGCGATGATGCGGCATTCATAACGGGGACGACCCTGATCGTCGACGGCGGGCTGACGATCATCGACTATTCTTCCGCGGATTGGTTCAAGCGGAACGACGCAAGCACAATGTTCGCCAGCCTGGCCGATGACAAGGTGGGGTAGCCGCGATCAAGCCGCCGTTCGGTTTTCGGGGCGTCATAACCGGTGCAAGGTTTCTTCCCCGGCGCGCCGCTTCACGGTGACTTCGCGGCCTTCCCTTGCGGTGGCTCGCCGATGCGGGTTAACGCGCAGCGACGTCGTTCGATAGTTCGGAGTTGATAGGCGATGGCGACACCAGAGCCGCAGTCTTCGACGCAGCCAGGCAAGGCGCTTCCCTTGCTTCTTACGCCGATCTTCTTGCGCGGCGTCGCGGTGCGCAACCGGATTGTCGCCTCGCCGATGTGTCAATATCGTTCGGTCGATGGCGGCCCGACCGACTGGCATATCGTCCATCTTGGGCGGCTGGCGATGGGCGGAGCCGGAATTGTGTTTTGCGAGGAGACCGCGGTCGAGCCGCGCGGGCGGAAGACCTATGAATGCGCCGGCATCTGGAGCAAGGCGCATGTCGCTGCCTACAAGCGCGTCAGTTCATTCATTCGCGAGCAGGGCGCGGTGCCCGCGATGCAGCTCGGGCACTCTGGCCGCAAAGCATCCGTGCACGGCCCGCAGCAGGAGTGGGCTCCGCTGACCGAAGCCGATGCGGCCAAGGGGCTTCCCCCCTGGGTCGGATTGGCGCCCAGTGCGATCCGCGAAGATGAAGGGCATCACATTCCCCGGGCGATGGAACTTGCGGATATCCGGGCGGTCGCGACCGCATGGCGCAGGGCCACCGCGCTGAGCGCGGAGGCGGGTTTCGACATCATCGAGATCCACGGCGCCCATGGCTATCTGATCCATCAGTTTCTGTCGCCGCTCACCAATACCCGGACCGATGCCTATGGCGGCGACAGGGCAGGGCGCATGCGCTTTGCGCTGGAGATTTGCGAAGCTGTCCGGGAAGAGTGGCCTCCGGCCAAACCTCTGTTCTTCCGTATTTCCTGCGTGGACGGGATGGGTGGCGTCTGGTCGCTGGAGGACTCGATAGTCCTGGCGAAGGAACTCAAGGCGCGCGGCGTCGATGTGGTGGACTGCTCCTCGGGCGGAATAACGGGCTCGTCAGCCATGCCGGTCTTGCCTCGCACCCCGGGTTACCACGTGCCTTTCGCCGCGCGTATCCGCCGAGAGGCAAAAATGATGACCTGTGCCGTCGGCCTGATAACCGAGGCAAAGCAGGCAGAGTCCATCCTGCAGGGAGGCAGCGCAGATCTTGTGGCCCTTGCCAGGGAACTGCTGTGGAACGCGGAGTGGCCGGTTCAGGCCGCAAGAGAGCTGGGCGTCGCAGACTACTTGTCGCTGCTGCCGGCGGGATACGCCCATCGATTGAGGCGACGGGAGGAAGTGGCGGCCCTGCCCATCAATGCGAATGCGGACGTCGATCCGGGTCAAGCACGGTTGATCGAATCGACTTGAGAGCCGCCATGGCCGCCGGCGGGACGGAATCATGGCGCGCTTTCGCCAAGGGCCGCGATCACGGCGTCGGTCACTTCCTCGGTTCCCGATTTGCCGCCAAGGTCCGGCGTCAGCAGACCTGCGTCGAGGGTCGCGACCACGGCGCGACCCAGAATGTCGCTGAGGTCGGGTCGATCGAAGCTGTGCTTGAGCATCAGCCCGACACTGAGGATCGTTCCAAGCGGGTTGGCGATGCCCTTGCCGGCGATGTCGGGTGCGCTGCCGTGCACGGGTTCATAGAGGGCAGTTCTTCGCCCGTCCGTGCGCTCAGCCGACAAGGAAGCCGAGGGCAGCATGCCGAGCGATCCGGTGATCATGGCCGCACCATCGGATAGGATGTCGCCAAAGAGATTGTCGGTAACGATCACGTCGAACTGCCGCGGATCGCGAACGAGCTGCATGGCCGCATTGTCGACATAGAGATGGTTCAGGGCGATCTGGGGAAATTCCTGGGCACCGATGCGGCTGACGACGCGTCGCCACAGGATGCCGCTTTCCATCACATTGGCCTTGTCGACCGAGCAAAGCTTGCGGCGCCTCGAGTTTGCCAGCTGAAAGCCGACGCGGGCAATCCGCTCGATCTCAGGCTCCGTGTATTCCTGGGTATCGAAGCCCCGCAAGGTGCCGTCTGATTTCCGTTCGATCCCGCGTGGCATGCCGAAGTAAATCCCGCCGCAGAGCTCGCGCAAGACGATGAAATCGACGCCGCGAATGACCTCCGGCTTCAAGGTAGACCGGGACAAGAGGGTGTCGAAGGGGCGGATAGGCCGCAGATTCGCGAACAGCTCGAGTTCGCGGCGCAATCGGATGAGCCCGCTTCGGGATTCAGGCGGACCGGTCAGCTCCAGGCCATCCCACTTCGGCCCTCCCTCCGCGCCGAACAACAGGGCGTCGGCGCTGCGCGCCAGAGCCATGGTCTCGTCGGTGACGAACTGCCCGGTCTGGTCGTAACAGGCGCCGCCGACCAGCGCGTGGCTGAAGGTCGCCTCCAGCCCATATTTCGTCAGCAAGAATCGAAGGACTTTCTCGCCCGCTGCCGTCACCTCGGGCCCGATGCCGTCGCCTGGCAAGACCAGAACATTTCTTCCCATCGCATCTACCCGTTCGTTGTTTGGACCTCAGGCAACACCACTCCATCCAGGATTCATTGGCAGGGATGGCGTCGACTCCCTTTGGCCTATCCCTGGGCCCTTCGCATTTGAACGCCGACCAAGAATAACCGCCCTTGTCATTGGCTGGCGATGGCTCGATCATCGCCCATCAGGCGAAGGCACAATGCGGGCGCAAAAAGGAACACGCATGAATGGGCCAGGCGCAAGAACAGCCGGCTACCACCGATAGACTGTCGATACGCAGCTCCAACTGCTCGCTGGATAGAGTCGTAGTTTGCTGGAAAGACGGTCACGAAAGCCGGTTCCCGGCCATTTGGCTGCGCCACAATTGTACATGCGCCGAATGCGGCAGCACGGAAACCGGGCGCCGGCACCTGCGGCTGACGGATGTGCCGGCGGACGTCCGCGCGCAGGACGCCACGATCGATCGGGACGGGAATCTGGAAGTGTGGTGGGCGCCGGAAGGGCACCGGTCCTTGTATTCGCCCGCCTGGCTGCGCGGCAATTGCTTGAGCGCGTCGGAGCGCGAATACCGCCGGTTCAAGCCGCGGATTTGGCATCCGGAAGTCAATGATCTGGTCCGCTACGAAAGCTTGCCCTCGCTGCAAGACAAGCAGAACCGACTTCGCTATCTGGAGCGGTTGCGGGACTACGGCTTCGTGATTCTGACGGACGTTCCCGCGGAATCGGGCGCCACGGAAACCGCGGCGGCGACCGTCGGCTTGCTGCGCATCACGAATTACGGCGTCTACGAATTGATATCGCGCCCGAATCCACAGCTCGCCGGAGACACCTCAGTAGCGTTGGCCCCGCATACGGACGAACCCTATCGGCAGCACCCGCCGGGCATCACGTTCTTTCATGTTCTGGTTCAGAGCGACGAGGGAGGGGAATCCATCCTCATTGACGGACTCCACGTCGCGGAGACCCTGCGTTCCGAGGATCCCGAGGCGTTTCGTCTCCTATCTTCGGTTCCGGTGGATTTTCACCGCGTGCTGGCGGAGGGGCGCATGTTCCGGGCTTCCGCGCCGATCATCCGCCTCGACCAGAGCGGCAATGTTTCGGGATTGCGGCTTCTCGATCGCGGCACGGCACCCTTTGATCTCGCCGAAAGTGAGGTTGACTCCTATTACCGGGCCTATAGGAAGCTGCTCTCGATTTTGTACGACAAGCGAAATTGTCTCGTCGTGAAGATCCTTCCGGGCCAGGTCCTGGTATTCAACAATCAGCGCCTGCTGCACGGGCGCACGGCATTCGACGGATCGAAGTCCCTCCGCCACGTCCGCACGGCCAATGTCGATCTTGATGAGTTCTATTCCAGTCTGAGAGTGCTTTATCGCGAACTCGGGCGCGAAGAATTGTACATGCGCCTGCCGCAGGGGGCGGGCACCTGACGGCCCGACTTAGCGGCGGCGAGATGATCTTTGAGGTCAACGGCGGCATTCACATACAATCGTTGGCACCTTGCGGCGCGCAAGATTTCAGCAGGCGGTCACCGGGTCCGAGATATCCCGGTTGCCACCGGTGCCATATTTCGGGCCGGCATGCTCTCTATCGTCGTCTGCGGGTACCCTGCGAACTGATGGTTTCGTTGCAGCGCGCCGCTCTGGTTGCCGTGACGCAGGGTGGGCGGATCGTCGAGCTGGGGCCCGTCGACCAGGTCCTCTGGCAACCGCACGCCGCTGAATCCAAGAGGCTGCTTCACGACGCGCCACGCTTCAGGCCGCGGCGAATCGCCCAAACCCATACTCAACTGCCGTGGAGCGCCTTTAGCGCTGCGACGTTGCAAAATTCGTGGCGCGGAAGAATTCCTGACTTTCCATTGGCAGCGGCGTCTTGCCGCAGATCAAATCCGCGATTTTCTCCGCGAGCATGATAGTTGGCGCGTTGATGTTCGACGACACGACATAGGGCATGATCGACGCATCGACGATTCTAAACTGCTCCAACTCATGAACCCGCCCCTGCCCATCGACGACCGCCATGTCGTCTGACCCCATTTTGCAGGTGCAGGAGGGATGGTGTGATGTCTCAGTCTTGGCACGGGCAAAGGCGTCGAGGGCCTCGTCAGATTCGGCGGAGGGGCCGGGAGCGAATTCTTCGCCACGATAGGGATCGAATGCCCGCTGGGCGATCACCTCGCGCGTGAGCCGGATCCCATCGCGCAACTCCTGACGGTCCTCATAGTCGGCCAAATGATTGAAATTGATGCTGGGCCTCGCTAGCGGGTCGCCGGACTGCAATCGGACTGAGCCGCGACTGCGTGGGCGCATCTGGCTAAGGTGGACTTGAAAGCCATGCCCCTCGATCCGCTCAAACCCGTCATAGCTGATGGCAACCGGGGCAAAGTGATGTTGAAGATTCGGAAACTCGACTCCGGGGCGGCTACGAAAGAAACTCCCGGCCTCCCAAATATTCGAGACGCCTATACCCTTCTTGAACAGCAACCATTGCAGTCCAATGCCAAGCTGGTTCAAGCGCTTGGTCGCCGGATACCATGAGACGGGCTGCTTGCAATGATATTGGATCAATAGATCCAGATGATCCTGGAGATTCTCGCCCACTCCAGGCAAATCGAGCGTCAAAGCGATGTCATGACTATCGAGTTCCCGCTTCGGGCCGACACCCGACAGTTTCAGAAGCTTTGGCGTGTTGATAGCGCCGGCGCAAAGGATCACCTCGCGCCCCGCGTGGGCGACGGACTTCGCGCCCTGCTTCAGATATTCGACACCTATGGCTCGCCGACCGGAAAACAGCACCCTTGTGACCATGCAGCGCGTCTGGACGGAGATGTTGTTTCGCCCCCGGCGCGCCGGGTGAAGATAGGCGCGCGCCGCGCTCGATCGCACTCCCCCGCCAGTCGACCGCTCCATACGGAAGAAGCCTTCCTGGCGGTAACCATTGACATCGTCGGTGAGCGCGTACCCGGCCTCGACCCCGGCGGCCAGAAAGGCCTTGAACAGCGGGTTATCGCAATCGGGTATCGTTACGTTGATCGGGCCGTCGCCGCCGCGGAACTTGCTGGGGCCGAGCGTGCTCGTCTCCAGTTTCTTGAAATAGGGCAGGCAATGCGCAAATGACCAATCGCTCAACGCGGGGTCTTTCGCCCAATTCTCGTAATCCAAGGGATTGCCGCGCAGATAAACCATGCCATTGATCGACGACGATCCGCCGATGACGCGTCCGCGCGGGTAGGAAAGCTTGCGACCGTCGAGATTCCGCTCGGGATCGGTCCAATAGGCCCAATTGTATTTTTCACTTTCGAGCGGAATGGCCAGCGCCGCGGGCATTCTCAGGGCATAGAGGCTTCTGTCCCACGGCCCCGCCTCGAGCAAAAGAATTCGCACGTGGCGATCCGCAGATAGACGGTTTGCCAAAACGGAACCCGCGGAGCCCGTACCCACGATGATGTAGTCGTATTCGGCCATGGTCCCGCCCTGAAACGCCCGAGGGTTCTAGAAGCTATATGCTATAAGGTCGATTTGAACGACCCGTGAAAGCTTTACGGCAGCAATCCTAGTTGAAAGCGGCCAAGCGTGTCACGCTGACCTTGAGAAATAGCCCAGCACAGCCGAGCCATGCTGCCGACTTCCAATGATGGTTTGCGGTGACTCGGGCGCCTGATACGCTTCCCTTGTTGAGTGAAGCTGGGCAAGCTTGCGGCACTGAAGGAATCGCGCTTGGGCCTGCTCCTGTCCCCTTCGCAACTTCCGTGAGTGCAATATCGCGCCTGACCGATGGCGGCTTATCGGGTAATCCTGTTGGCCGGTGCGCATTTGAAGGCGAATTGCAGTGGATTTTCGGCGGCATGGAACGACGGTCTTTAGCGGCCTCTTCCTGCTCCTCGTCTCCTATCAGGGCATTCTTCTGACTGTCGTGCCGCTTGAAGCGCACGAAGTGCTGGGGAATGCCCAGCGGGTAAGCATGATCTATCTGGCTGTCGGCATCACTACGATGCTGGGACGGCAGTCCATCCCCTGGCTCGTCACCATGCTTGGCCGGAAGCAAACCTTTGCGGCTGGATGTGGCGCCATGATGCTGGCCGCCGCCTTCCTGGCGCAGCGCAACTTCGCCAGCCTGCTGCCGGGGATGGCGCTGAACGCACTATCTTTCGCGATCATCGAAGTCTCCCTGAACCTCTATCTGCTGGACAATATTTCCCGAAACGAACTGGCCGCCTTCGAGCCTCGCCGGATTGTGCGGACGACGCCGGCCTGGCTGCTCGGCCCCTGGCTGGGTGTCTTTCTCGCCAAGCATCTCGCATTGTGGCTGCCGTTCGCCGTTGCCGCAGGCATCGCCTTGACCCTGCTTTCCTGTTTTCTCTTGTTGAAGCTGCCTGAGAAGACCCTGGCTGTCTCCTCGCGCGGTCGCTCGTCGAACCCCGTTCAGTACTTTCCTCGGTATTTCCGGCAAAAGAGGCTGGTGCTTGCGTGGCTCATCGCCGTGGGTCGAGGCAGCTGGTGGGGTGTCTATTTCGTCTATGCGCCGATCTTCGCCGTGACCCATGGCCTGGGCGATGACATTGCCGGCCTTCTGGTTTCACTGGGTGCGGGGTGGAGCGTCTGCGCGATGTTCTGGCGGCATGTCGGAACGCGCATCGGGATGCGCAGGCTCCTGTTTGGAAGCTTCGTGGTGGCGGGCACTCTTTCCATGTCGCTGGCCCTCGTCAGCGGGTGGCCGTGGGTCGCCGCCGTGATCCTCGCCTTGGCGGCATTCGTCGCTGAATGCATCGATGCTGTCGGTAACAACCTGTTTCTCCGCGCAGTGCACCCCCATGAGCGCTCGGAGATGACTGCCGTCTACGTCAGCTATCGGGATGTTGCGCAAGTGGCGCCTCCCGCTTTCTTCTCCGCCTTGCTCACGGTCTTTCACCTGCCGGCGGTTTTCGTCGCCACGGGGTTGATGATGCTCGGCATGTCGCGCTTAACCCGGTTCGTGCCGCGCCGGTTCTAGCGAAGCGGCCGCACAAGGTCGGCCGGGAGGTTGGGTGGACGGCCGCATCGTCCAGCACGGATTCTCCTTGCTGCCAGGCGGCCCGGATGAAGCGGCAGCGCACTCGCCGATCATCATGGAGGGAGCATTGGGTGGCTTGAGCAGAGCGAAATCGAAGACGGACTGACGCCGGCCATGTTGTACGTGTACATAGTCCGCAGCATCGCCTTCCCGGAGCAGGAACATCTCGGTGCCCTGGCGGTACAAACCTGAGGAGGACTCGACCCATGGAAAGCCGTTTCGCCACAGTGAGCGGCGTGAGGATCCACTATCTGATTTCCGGCCAAGGCGACCCGGTCGTGCTTCTGCACGGCTACGCCCAGACCAGCCATATGTGGCGGACTTTGATTCCCGAATTGGCGCGGACCCATACGGTCATCGCCCCCGATCTGCGGGGCTTCGGGGACTCTTCGAGGCCGGAGGGCGGCTACGACAAGAAGACGATGGCGCAGGATATCCGGGCGCTTGTTGCCTCCCTGGGCTATGGGCGGGTCGCAATCGCCGGCCATGATATCGGGCTGATGGTGGCCTACGCCTTCGCCGCGCAATACCCTGATGAGGTTGTGCGGATCGCGCTTATGGATGCATTTCTCCCTGGTGTCGGCGACTGGACCAAGGTCTGGCTCCTCAGGGACCTGTGGCATTTCCACTTCTACGGCAAGACGCCGCTGGCCCTGGTGGAAGGGCGGGAGCGGATCTATTTCGAGCACTTCTGGAACGACTTCGCGGCCGATCCGGTCCATTCGGTCTCCGAAGCCGATCGTCGGGTCTACGCGGCAGCTTACGCCCAGCCGGGCGGCATGCGAGCGGGGTTCGAGGTTTTCCGCGCCTTCGAGCAGGACGCGGCAGACTTCGCCGGCTTCAGCAAGACCAAACTGAAAATGCCGATGCTGGTCTTGACTGGCGAAAAGGCATCCGGCCAATTCCTCATCGACCAAGGCCGGCTTGTGGCCGAGAACGTCGAAGGCGTCGTCGTCAAGGGCGCTGGCCATTGGCTGATCGACGAGGCGCCGGATCAGGTCATCCCGAAGTTGGTTGCCTTCTTCAAGCGCTGAAATCGCTGCGCCGGTCGAGAATTCGCGCCGCGAGCATGTTCAATCCCGCGCTTCGGTGCGGCCCGCGTTCATTGGACGTGCCTTTGGCTCATCGATCCCGCGTCCACTTTGACATCGCTGCTTCGCCAGACGGTCATACACGCGCAATACGTCCTCCCTAATGTGCGCCCGATTGCAACTTCAGGTGCGGGAGATCGGGGATGTCTAAGATATGCAGAATTGCGGCATGCGCAGCAGTGCTGGCTGCCTTCGGCTTTGTGTCGTCGCTGGGGGTAAGCTCGGACGGCGTTGCCGCGAGCGGCGGCGGGAAGGGGTATCACACCAATTACTCCCAGGTCGCTATGCACAAGACTTGCGCCGGCTATAACCCGACGAGCCCGTTCTACAAAATGTGCTACAAGTCGTATCCCAAGCCCGACCGTTTCCAGAAGGTGATGATGGGCGGATACACGATGCCCTGAGTCGGCTTCCGCGGCTGGATCGGAGCGCGTAGAACCGTAAGTCAGCTGACCCGAGCGTTCCGGCCAAGGATTGCGTTGGCCGGAATGCCGGGAAGCCTGTGTCCACGGGCCGGGGTTTTGCGACGCCTCGGAGTCGTGCTGGTCGGGACAGGCCGCGCTAAGCCGCTTCGGTCTTACGGTAGCTTGCGGCGGCGAGCCAGTCCTTGTCGATCTCGACCCCCCAGCCCGGGCCCTCGGGAATCTGCACCTTGCCGTCCTTGGCCACGAGGGCCGGCGAAAAGAGCTTCTCCTGCCAGGGGTAATAGTCGGGACCTTCGATCGAGAACTCCACGTAAGGGCCTGCGTTCTCGATGGCGCCCATCAGATGCAGGGTGAACACGGTGACCAGGGAAAGATTGGCCGAGTGGGGCGTCACCGGCAATCCGGCCGCCTTCGCCATGGCGACCACCTTCAGGGTCCGGTTGATGCCGCCCAGGTAACAAACATCGGGTTGCACGACATCGACCGCCCGCATGTCGATCGCGAACCGCCAGAGTGCCAGGTCGCAATCCTGCTCGCCCCCGGTCACGTCGAGGTCCAGGGCGTCGGCAACCTCTTTGGTCCAGTGATATTCCCAATAGGGGCATGGCTCCTCGAAATGGCAAACGCCATTCTGCTCAAGCATGCGGCCGACCTCGATGGCCTTCCTGGGGCCATAGCCGCTGTTGGCGTCCACCAGCAGGCGCACGTCGGGGCCCAGCGCCTTGCGAACCTGGGGCACGATCGCCTCGGTCCGGCCCGGCCATTCGTCCTGGTCATGGCCGCATTCCTTGCCGACTCGGAACTTGAAGGCGTCATAGCCGAATTGGTCCCTTAGACGGGCCAGGCGCTCAGCCTCTGCCTCGGGCGTGATTTCGCCGCGCTTCATGCTGGAGGCGTAGACGGGGAATGGGCGGGGCTTGCCGCCTAAGAGTTCGCACACGCTCTGGTTCTCGAGCTTGCCGCGGAGATCCCAAAGCGCGGTATCGAGACCCGTCAAGGCGCGCATCAGGTAGGAGCCGGGGAACTTGTGCTCGCGCTCCGGGATCGACGTGACCAGGGTCTCGATATCGAGGGCATCGGCGCCCAGAGCCCAACGCGCCACCTGCCTGTGGAAGACTTCAACCGTGATGTCCGCGTTATAGGGCGAAAACTGGCCCCAACCGACATGGCCATCGTCGGTCGTGACGCGCAGGAAGCCGACGAAGCTGTTGCAGAACGTCTCCAGGCGTTGGATTTTCATGGCCATCGGGATCCGTTTCCTTGTTCGGGGTCGTGTACTATCGCGAAGCGGGCCCGTCCTCAGCAAGCGGAGTCGTCGCTGGAGCCTGATTATTCGGCTTGAGACGAGAATCAGGCTCAAATCGCGACAAGTAGAGCAAGAGCGGGGCGTAGGGCGGGATTCGGTCTTGGATCGATATGACTACATCGTCGTCGGCGCCGGCTCGGCGGGATCCGCCGTGGCCGGGCGGCTCGCAGAAAGCGGGCGCTATCGCGTGCTTCTTCTCGAGGCGGGGCCGTCGGACCTGCGACTCTGGGTCCAGCTACCCATCGGCTACGGCAAGACCTTTTACGATCCCTCCGTCAACTGGATGTACCAGAGCGAGCCCGTGCCGGGATTCGGCGAGCGCCGGGCCTATGTGCCGCGAGGCAAGGTCCTCGGCGGGTCGAGTTCCATCAATGCCATGGTCTATGCCCGCGGTCAGGCAGGGGACTTCGATGACTGGGAGGCCGCGGGCAATCCCGGATGGGGTTGGAAGGACGTTCTCCCCGTCTACAAGCGCATGGAAGACCATGATCTGGGGCCGGGGCCCTGGCATGGGGCCGGCGGCCCGCTCCACGTCACCGACATAACCGAGGCCGCCCATCCCATCATGCGCAGCTACCTGGAGGCGGGAAGCCAGGCGGGAATCCCCCTCAATCCGGACCTCAACGGGGCCACGATCGAGGGCATCGGGCTCTATCAGATCAATACCCGCGCCGGCCTGCGCATGTCCGCGGCGCGGGCCTATCTGTGGCCGGCGCGGCGCCGCGCCAATCTCACCATCGAAACCGGGGCGCTGGCGAGCCGCATCACCTTCGAGGGAACCAGGGCGACGGGCATCGCCTATCTGAAGCAGGGGCGCAGCCTGGAGGCGCAAGCCGGGCGCGAAGTCATCCTGGCGGGCGGCGCGATCAACACGCCCCAGCTCCTGCAGCTGTCGGGAATTGGCCCGGCGGAGGTTCTGAAATCCTGCGGGATCGAGGTCCGGCAAGAGAGTCCGGCCGTAGGGCTGCATCTGCAGGACCATCTGTGCATCGATCTCGTCTACCGGTCCAGGCGGCCGACGCTCAACGACGATCTCAACAATTGGCCGGGCAGGCTCAAGGCCGGGTTGCGCTATCTCCTGACCCGCGGCGGCCCCTTGTCGCTGAGCATCAATCAGGGAGGCGGCTTCATTCGCTCAAGCCCCGATCGCAAGCGCCTCGACTTGCAGATTTATTTCTCTCCACTTTCCTACGAAAAGTTCGTCCCCGGCGTGCGCGCCCTGACGCGGCCCGATCTCTTCTCGGGCTTCTCGACCAGCGCGTCGCCCTGCCGTCCCACCAGCCGCGGGTATCTCAAGATCAGGTCCGCCGATCCGGCCGCAGCACCTTCGATCCAACCCAACTATCTCTCGACTGACGGCGACCTCGCGGAAATGCTAATGGGCGTCAAGTTTCTGCGGCGCCTGGCTGCCATGCCGGCCATGGCAGCCGTGGTCGAGCAGGAGATCAGGCCGGGCCCAGCCATCGACCGCGATGAGGCGCTGGTCGCCGACATCCGCGAGCGGAGTTATTCTGTCTTCCATCCTGTCGGGAGCTGCCGCATGGGGCCAGATCCGAGGAATTCGGTCGTCGATGCCAGGCTCAGGGTGCATGGGCTGGCCTCGCTCAGGGTCATCGACGCTTCGATCTTTCCGACGATCACCTCAGGCAACACGAACGCGCCCGCAATGATGGTCGGCGAGAAGGGCGCCCAGATGGTCCTGAATGACGCGTCCTAGCTCGTAATGCCGCCATCCGGACGCTGCCTTCGAGACAGAGGGAAGTCCGTGCCTGCTAGGAGGCATGGCGAAGCACCTCGATCACCCGGACGATATTCTCTTTCACATTGATCTCGTGTTCCGAGTCGAAGACCAGACGGCTGCCCTTTTCCCCCAAGGGCAGGATGGCCCGTACCAGCTGCGGATTTATGTGAATGTCGATTCCAGTAGCGTGAGTGAGCTTGGCGAAATGCATCTGGGCCCCATTGGTTGCGGTTGCCGGCGTGTCCACTGTTGGCGCCGATCGGGACGCTATTGCGGCCCGGCCGGCGCGGTGGACAAGGCCATATTGTCCTTGAAAGAATTGTATGATTATTGAAGTCTCTTGAGGAAGGCCGCTCGCTCTCTGTTCATCCCGACAGCAGGACTCATGGCCCAGGTACTTGTCATCGACGACGACGCCCTCTACCGGGGCACCATCCGCATGATTTTGGAAGAGGGCGGCTACCGCGTCATGGAAGCCCAGGACGGCGCCGAGGGAATCGACACCTATAAGGAACGCCGACCTGATCTGGTCATCACCGACCTCCTCATGCCCGACATGGACGGCGACGAGGTGATCCGATCGATCAGGCGCTGGGACAAGAACGCCCGGATCATCGCCATCTCCGGCAGCGGCGCCTTCTACGACATCAACCATACCGATGCGGCCCGCAAGCTGGGCGCCGCGGCGATCCTGCGCAAGCTCGATTCGACCCAGCTCGTGCTCGCCGAAGTCGCCCGGGTGCTGGAAGGAAGCTGAGCCTAAACGGCCTTACGGCCAGAACTCGAGCTGGAACCCGGGGCATTGCTTCACGGACTGCTCGGTCACTGAGGTACGATTGCGTACCCGATCGATAATACAAAAGACTGTGCCTGGTCATATAGATTGATGGGCGGCGGCGGCGGCGGCGGGAGCGGATCAGCGTGCCGCATCAAGCTTCTCACCGCATGGTCGAGCGGGGGATAGCCCGAAGGCCTGACAATCTTGAAGTAAACGATATGGCCCTGGCTGTTGACGTTGACCTGGACGTCGACGGTTGCGGATACTTCGCTCGGTGGCACATTGGGAGGCAGCCGATTCAATGAGTACAGGCGAGCGATCACTTTGCGCTGCCATGCGCTGAGAGGATTCTCCTGGGCATCGGGCATCGGCAGAGCCGGCACGCTGGGGACGCTCGCTGTTTGGACCGGAGGATTCTTCACGGCCGGCTTAGCGGGAGCCGGAGGCTCTGCGATCTCGGGCGGAGGAGGAACGATAATCCGCGGCTCGGTCGCTTCCGTCGCAGACGGCAGCAGCGGAGACGTCGTTTCCGGCTGCGGCGAGGGCGGTATCGGGGGTGAGATGGGCTGCGTCTGCGGCTGCAGCTGAGGCTGGGTTTGAGGCTGCACCTGGGGCTGAGCCTGCTGGATCGTCGGGCTCGCTTGGCCCTGAGGGGGCGTCGCCGGCAGGGGCTGGGTGTTCAGCGGCTGCGCCGGAAGCGGGTGGAGGTTCATTGGCGCCGCGGGAAGCGGAGCCAGATCCATCAGGACCGGCGGCTGCGGCGTGCTCACCGGCGCCATGGGCACCTGGCGGAACAGGATGATCAGCGCCACCGCAATGTGCAGGGCGAGTACGACGGCGAGGCTTGCAAGCCAGCGCCGGGCGCCGGTGATGGTCCATTGATCGAGGAAATCGGCGGTCACCGCGCTCACTGACCGGGGCGGGCCTCCAGCCCGACCAGGGCGATCTTCAAGTAGCCGGCGGCCCTGAGCGCATTCATCACCTCCATGAGATCGCCGTAGGCCACGGTCTTGTCGGCCTGGAGGAAGATGCGCTGTTCCTTGTCGTCGCCGGTCGCCTCGGATAAGGCGCGGGCAAGGGCCGGCATGGTCACCTTCTTGTCGCCGAGGGCGAGGCTATGGTCGGCCTTGATGGAGAGGAAGACCGGCTTGTCGGGCCGCGCCTGTGGCTTGGCGGTGGAGGATGGCAGATCGACGGCCACGTCGACCGTGGCGAGAGGTGCCGCCACCATGAAGATGATCAGCAGCACCAGCATGACGTCGATGAAAGGCGTGACGTTGATCTCGTGGCTCTCCACGAGCTCGTCGTCGATGGTGTGCCGGCGCAGGGCCATGGGACTATTGGGCTGCCCTGGCGGGCGCGGTGGCCGCAGCGGTCGTGGCCGACTGGCGCCGGTCGCTGTCTCGCGAGACCAGACGCAATACCTCGGCCGAAGCGTCGGCCACCAGGGCCCTATGGGCGGCGATCGCCCGGGCGAAGTGGTTGTAAATGACCACGGCCGGAATTGCCGCGATCAGCCCTAGCGCCGTCGCCAGCAGGGCTTCGGCGATGCCTGGCGCGACGATGGCAAGGTTGGTGGTCTCGGCTTTCGAGATGCCGATGAAGCTGTTCATGATGCCCCACACCGTGCCGAAGAGGCCGACGAAAGGCGCGGTGGCGCCGATGGTGGCCAGCACGCCGGTCCCCAGCGCCAGGGTACGGCCTTCGGCGGCCTCGATCCGTTCCAGCCGGGACTGAGTGCGTTCCTTCAGGCCGTCGCTCGGCATGTCCGCCGACATCATCGCCTCCTGAAGCGCCGCCGTGATCAAGTGCACGATCGCCGACCGGCCGGCGTGGACGTGGACCGCGGCCTGCTCCAGGGTCCGGGAGTTGCCGAGCACCGAGAGCCCCGCCTTGAGGCTTCTGCGGGCGGCCAGCAGCTCCAGGGTCTTGGCAATCAGGATCGTCCAGGTGACGACCGAAGCGAAAGCCAGGGACACCATCACCGCCTGGACCACGATGTCGGCCGAGGTGAACATGTTCCAGGGCGAGAGATTGTGGGGCAGCCGGCCGAAGCCGGTGAGCGGGACCGCGGCATCGGGGCTTGCCGTGCTGCCGTCGGCGGCTTGAGCAAACGCACGCCCCGCCATCTGGGTCAGCAGCAGGGTGAGAACGGCCGCCGAGGCGCGCCGGATGCGGCTATTGCGCCTGGCAGGCATCTGTCTGGTTGGCATCCGCAACTTTCTTGGCCGGGTCTTCGGCGAAACGGGTTGTCCGGGCGTTGGGGGCGAATCGGCAGCCCCCGTATACGGTCATGCCCCGCCCAAATCAATCGCGCGAACGGGGCGAGAACCGAAGGACCGGCCCATTAACTGTTTCTTGATTGGATTGGCCATTTAATGTCCGAAGCGGAATTGGCCTTTTGGCCGACTCGAGCGAAACGCGACCGACCATGTACAAATGCTACCTTTTCGATGATCACGATTCCGTGATGGATATCTGGCCGTTCGAATGCGAAAACGACCGGGAAGCCGAGGAGTCGGCCATGGATCTGCAGGCCGCCTGCAGCGCCGCGGTGGCTGAAGTCTGGCGAGGCGGCCGGCTCGTATTCCGCTCGCCTGTTGGCGTCCGCCGCCAGCCCGTCCAGGAATAGCGCCGAAACCCCCGCGGCCCAGCCGCGCGACTCTGTCGCGCCGGACCAAATTGCACTACAAATTAATTCCGAACTGTCGGATATCCCGGATGTCCGCCGGACGAAGGGGATTTTAGGGGACAAGCGTGGCGGATGTTGGCGGCGTCTGAGATATTCACCCCGCAAGGGGGCATTTCGAGGCCGGCGCCGGTTCGATGATAAGTCTGACGACGCTGCTGCTCGGCTTGCTGGTCTTGTTGACGGTGGAAGGGGTGGCGCTCAGCCTCTACCTGGCCAGGACCGCGCGCGACCGCCGCGCCCTCGCCGAAGCCGAGCGCGACTATCGCAGCATCTTCGACAATGCCATCGACGGCATCTATCGCTCGAGCCCCGACGGCCGGCAGCTCAGGGCCAATCCCGCCTTGGTCCGCCTCAACGGGTACGAGTCCGAGGCCGAGATGCTGCGCGCGGTCAACAACATCGACAGCGAGTGGTACGTCAGGCCCGGTCGCCGGGCCGAGTTCAAACGCCTGCTGGAACGGGACGGCAAGG
>Ga0070734_10003036_pt1 | contig 18599 bp, 16 predicted proteins | sample Coa_R1_8_FD_66444 | JGI IMG/M metagenome (GOLD analysis project Ga0070734, IMG submission 66444) | Surface soil microbial communities from Centralia Pennsylvania, which are recovering from an underground coalmine fire - Coalmine... | ecosystem: Environmental > Terrestrial > Soil > Unclassified ... | reverse complement strand
CGGACGGACTTCCTGGGCGACAATGTCACCCTCACGCTGATGGATCCCCGAACCGGCCGCCATTTCGCAGCGCTGGATCATGGCCACTTCGGCGTCAAGCTGCACCGTTCGACCGCAACTGGTTGGGAGGAGATTGCGGCCCCGGCCTACCCGCCAAAGCCGGAGGGCCTCGAAGAGAACGACATGTGGGGCCGGCCGCTGGCATGGAGCACGGCCCGTATCTGGGCGCTGCAGGCCGGCGGCGCCGACGAGCCGGGCGTGATCTGGTGCGGCACGCTACCGGGCGGCCTGTTTCGCTCGACCGATCACGGCGACAGCTGGGAGATGGTCCGCTCGCTGTGGGATCACCCCAAGCGCAAGCAGTGGATGGGTGGCGGCGCCGACCTGCCCGGCATCCACTCGATCGTGGTGGATCCACGTGATTCCAAGCGGGTGTGGCTTGCGGTTTCGACAGGCGGCATCTGGTACACGGAAGACTCCGGTGCGAGTTGGACGCTCCGGGGCGACGGCATGCGGGCCGAGTATGCGCCGCCCGAGCAGCAGCATGATCCTGTAGCCCAGGATGTGCACTGCCTGGCGCAATGCGCAGCCGCCCCGCAGCGCATGTGGGTGCAGCACCACAACGGCATTTTCGTCTCCTCGGACGAGGGCAGGACGTTCAGTGAAATCAAGGGCGTCGAACCGTCGGTGTTCGGCTTTCCGGTCGTCGTGCATCCGCGGGATCCCGATACGGCGTGGTTCGTGCCGGAGATCAAGGACGAGAAACGAATCCCGCGCGACGGCCGGCTGGTGGTCACGCGCACGCGCGACGGCGGCAAGACCTTCGACGTTTTGACGAAAGGGCTTCCGCAGCAGCATGCCTATGACGTCGTCTACCGCCATGCGCTGACACTGGATGCCTCCGGCGACCGGCTGGCATTCGGTTCAACCACGGGCGGATTGTGGGTGAGCGATGACCAGGGCGACCGCTGGTCCAATATCAGTCACACGCTCCCGCCAATCTACGCGGTGCGGTTTGCATGAGGCCGCGATGCCTGTGGGGAACTCCCGCGCCGCGCCAGCAAGCCGAACGCAACGCCGCCTGATTCCGTCGGCAGCGCGGAGGCCGCTGGAATTAATCGTTGCTTAAATACTCGCGCGCTAAATGGTAGGTGGACACTGCGCGCAGGCTGATCAGCGGTATCGGGGAATGCAGTCTTTCGCGCGGATCCGTGTGATGCTGAGCGTCTTCTCCCCGGTTGCGGTGGGGCCTTTTCCAGCCGTCTGTGCCTCGCCTGCTGAAGCTCAGCAAAGGCGCGGATTCTCGCAACAGTCCCGGGGCCAAATTCGGGACGGGCATGACGGCAGGGGGACCACACCAGGCCATGGCGCTTCTTGGCGATGATGAAGCTGTCGCGCTCCGTGAACTTTTCGCTGCCATGGACGCTGCGGACGAGGCCGGCGCGGTCTCTGCCATGAACGAAGCCGCGCTGTTCCTGCGGCAGCACGAGCTCTCCTTCCGGCAAATCATTCAGCAGATCGAGGCGCGTGGGTTGTTGTTACCATCAAAGATAGGCACAGCCGTTCAACTCATGGACTCGACGACTTTGTCCGAGGCGGAGAGCGCACTCGCCGGTGCGCGTCGCCTGATGAGAAGTTGTGGACTTACCTTCACGCGCATCATCGAGGCGCTCGACCAGGAACCGGCCGATGCCAAGAAAATTGAACAGCTGAAGTGGGCCTTTCGAATCGAGGTGGAAAGATCCCGCGAGATGGAGGCCGAGCTTCAATTCCTGCGCGCAAGAGTCGATGATGAGGGATTTCGTTTCGGCCACACTCCTTTGAGGGGCTTTGTTTTCGTCGCAACGCTGCTGTTCGGCGTTTTGCTGGCCACGTCGATTCTTTCAACGATCACGGGCCTGTTCCGACCGGAGAATGCGACCGCTGACGTTCGCGGAGCCGCCATGGTGCAGCCCGACGAAGTCGAGACGCCGCGGCCCCATTCGACCTGTTGGCGTGACCGCAGCATTCACGGCCCGTGCTTCTAGTGCCCATTCTGCGTTCCGTCACCCGCGAGCTTGACGCGGCAATGATGTTGGACAAACGCCAGTGAAATCAGCCCTAGTCTCGCCTTTCTGCAGCAACTTATCCGACGCGAACGGCGTTGATGAGTGATGACAAGATCTGATAGAGGATCAAGATGGCCCCGCGCGAAATTTTTTCGTTAGCTAATGCGCACATGAATGCAAGGCGCGCCGCGCCAACGTGACCAGGAAAATATCGAAATGGTTACCATAATCGCGATCATCTTGGCGGACGTGATCGTGGCTGCGCTCTTCATCTATGAATACCGGCAAGAGCTTGCCCTCACGGTGAATGGTTCGCACGACGCGCCGGTGTTGCGAAAGAAGCCTCCACGTAAGGAAACCACGCCCGCCCACACCGCGAACGATCAGCAGAATCGCGGTCGGCAAATCGTGACCAGGCCGCAACGATGACACAAGCTGTCATGCCCCGCAAAAGCGGGGCATCCAGTAGCGTTCGACGTTCGGAAGTATACACAGTCGCAATCAGCGGGCCTCTGGATCGCCGGCTTTCGCGGGCGATGATATGCAGGTTGACGCACTCCTCCCTGGAGGAGTCCTGAGAGCTGTGCTGGAGGCCGACGTTAACCAAAAATTTACCTTGCGGTTGACGAAAACGCCGACGTCCGTAATGTTGAGTCCATTACCCGGCAAGAACGTACAAGAATTTGTTTTGCCGGCGGCGAATTTGATGGCGTCAAACACCCCCCGTCGAGACATCGGCGGGGGTTTTGTTGTAATCTGTCTGGCCTCCGGCGGAAGCAAGCAACCCGATCGATCCCGAAATGACATCCGCCCCCCAAAACCCTCCCGCCTTATCCCTGAATGCCGCGACCGTGGTGCTCGTTGGGGCCGGCAAGATGGGGGCCGCCCTGTTGGAAGGTTGGATCGGCCTCGGTGTCGATCCGGCACGGATCGTGGTGCTGGAACCGCAGCCGACCGCATCGATTGAAGCCCTTTCGGCGCGCGGCCTGCGGATGAATCCGGATGTCGCGTTTGTTCGCCCCGACGCCATTGTGGTCGCCGTAAAGCCGCAGGTCGCTCCCGAGGTCATGCCGAATGTGGCCTCCCTGGTGTCCCCTTCGACGATCATGGTGTCGATCATGGCCGGACGCACGATTGCGTTTCTCGCCGGCGCCTTGCCGCGCGGCGCTGCGGTCGTCCGCGCCATGCCCAACACCCCGGCCGCCATCGGACGCGGCATCACGGTTGCGGTTCCGAATTCCCACGTCGATCCGGCGCAGCGGCAACTCGCTGATGCGCTGCTGAGAGCTACCGGCGCTGTTGAGTGGGTTGACGATGAGGGCTTGATGGATGCCGTCACCGCAGTGTCCGGGTCCGGTCCGGCCTATGTGTTTCTGCTCGCGGAGAGCCTCGCGCGTGCAGGCGAAAAGGCGGGGCTGCCGCCCGGCCTTGCGGCGCGGCTGGCGCGTGCAACCGTCACAGGCTCGGGTGAATTGCTGCATCGCTCGTCAGCCGAGCCCGCGATCCTGCGCCAGAACGTGACATCGCCCGGCGGCACCACGGCGGCGGCGCTCGCCGTGTTGATGGCGCCTGATGGCCTTGATCCGCTGATGGAGCGCGCGATCGCGGCAGCTACGCGGCGCGGCCGCGAACTTGCCGGCTGATATGCTGGGTGGCGCAGCTCTGGAACTGGCCCGGCGCCCGAACTAAATTGAGGTAGCCAGCGTTTATCGGGAGACGAGTCGGCCATGGCACGTAGACCTGCACGACGGCCCCCGCAGCGGCCAACCCCGGAAAGCGGATCGGACACTCCACAGCTGTCCGACCGGCAAAAGATCATCACAGCGTTCTTCGCGCTGTTGGCCGAAAAAGCCTTCGAAGATATCGGATACGCGGAGATTGCAGCGCGCGCGGGCGTGCCGCTCGCCACGCTGCGCGACGAATTCGGCTCGAAGCTCCCGATTATCGCGGCTCACATCAAGGCGACGGACCGCAAGGTGCTGGCCGAGGTCGATCCCGAGATGGAAGGCGAGCCGCCGCGCGAGCGGCTTTTCGATGTGCTCATGCGCAGGCTTGAGGCGCTTGCTCCGGAACGGGCCTCAATCCGTTCGCTCATGCGTTCTGCGCGCCGCCATCCGTCGCTCGCGTTTGCTTTTAACGGCCTCGCCGTGAGGTCGCAGCAATGGATGCTGACGGCAGCAAATATCGACGCCGCCGGGCCGAGGGGGATCGTGCGCGCACAGGGCCTGGCTCTTTTGTTCGCGGGCGTGCTGCGCACTTTCGTGCACGACGAGGATGAAGGTCTCGCCCGGACCATGGCGGCGCTCGACCGTGCACTGGCACGCGGACAGCGCTGGTCCGGATTTCTCGATGACCTCTGCAGCTTTGCGCCCGGCCGCCGGTGCGTGTCGAGGTTCCGGCGCCGTCGCCGCGGCGACGACTTTGATCGCGATGTCGACCGGGATCTCGGCGAGGAGGCGATTCCGTTTTAGTCAGGGCGGAGTCACCAGCTCACCGAGACATATTGGGTTTCCAGAAACTCCATCATCCCCTCATGGGCGCCCTCGCGGCCGATGCCGCTCTGTTTGGTGCCGCCGAATGGCGCAGCGGGGTCAGACACCAGTCCGCGGTTGAGCCCGACCATGCCGAAATCGAGCTTCTCCGAGACCCGCATGCCGCGGGTGAGGTCCTTGGTGTAGAGGTAGGCCACGAGGCCGTACTCGGTGTCGTTCGCACGCCGGATTACTTCGTCCTCAGAGTGGAACGTCTGGATCGCCGCGACCGGCCCGAAGATTTCTTCGTTCAGCATGGCGGCGCCGTCGGGCACCGCGGTTAGCACGGTGGCCGGATAGAAATAGCCCTTGCCCTCCGGTGCCTGTCCGCCGGTCAGCACTTTGGCGCCCCTTTTCACCGCATCCTCCACAAGCTGCTTGACCTTGTCGCGCCCTTCCGCATTGACGAGCGGTCCCAGCGCGACGCCGTCCTGCAGGCCGTTACCCATCTTGAGCGCTGCCATTTTTTCGGTGAGCTTCCGGGCGAATTCGTCGTGCACCCTTTCCTGCACATAGAAACGGTTGGCGGCCGTGCAGGCTTCGCCCATGTTGCGCATCTTGGCGATCATGGCGCCCTCGATGGCGGCATCAATGTCGGCGTCCTCGAATACAATGAACGGAGCGTTGCCGCCGAGCTCCATCGCGGGTTTCACCACGTTGTCGGCGGCTTCGTGCAGGAGCTTGCGGCCGACTTCGGTCGAGCCCGTGAACGACACCACCCGCACCCGCGGATCGTGCAGCATTGCGGACACCACGGCCCCGGAGCGGCGCGACGGGATCACGTTGACGACGCCCGCAGGCACGCCCGCCTCTTCGAGCAACGGCATCAGGGCCAGCATGGTAAGCGGCGTCTCTGACGCCGGCTTGAGCACAACCGGGCAACCCGCTGCAAGCGCCGGTCCGATCTTGCGCGTTGCCATGGCGGCGGGGAAATTCCACGGCGTCACCAGCACCGCGACGCCGGCCGGCCTATGGTGCACGAAGATGCGGGCGCCGGACGAAGGGGCGCGCGACACCTCGCCGATATTGCGCACCGCCTCCTCGGCGTACCAACGGAAGAACTCTGCCGCATACGCGACCTCGCCGCGGGAGTCCGCCAGCGCCTTGCCGTTTTCCAGCGTGATCAGCTTGGCGAGGCGCTCAGCCTGCGCCATGATGACCTCATAGGCCTTGCGCAGGATTTCGGCCCGTTCGCGGGGCTTGCGGCCCGCCCAGCCTTCGAAGGCCTCCTGAGCCGCGTCGACGGCCATCTTGGCGTCCTCAGCGCCGGCGCTCGCAACCGACGTGATGACGTTTTCGGTCGCGGGATCGATCACATCGAACCGCGCGTTATCGGAGGCTTTACGCCATTGGCCGCCGACCCACAGATCGGTCGGGACATGGGCGAGCAGATTTTCGTACATCGGATTCGGTCCTGTCGGAGCACTGGTGGTTTTCCATTATGCGCATGGCGCGTGCAACCACGCCATGCCGAAGGTGCTACGTGTGTTTCGCCCCCGCGCGCCGGGAGGGCCGACGCGACGCCCTCTCGTACACGGCGCCGCCGTGCTGGGGCCCCGTCCGGCTCGGCCGCCTTCGTTGACGACACAGGAAGGCCTCCGATTCCGATAACAAAAAGTCCCCGCCGGCCTTTCAGCCGCAATTTCGTTTTTTTTCACTCACAACTCAATTGCCGCCAGTGCGTTGAAATGTCGGGCTTCCGCCGGATCGGGCGGTGACTATATGCCTAAACTGAGCTAGAGCGTGTTTCGCTGACATTGGCCCAATGTCAGGGGCTCGGCCCGCACTCCATCTTGCTGCGAAAGATGGCCAGCGGCTCGAGTGCGCGGCGGAAAAAGAGGTGAGGGATTAACCTCACCGGAATACGCTCTAGGCCTTCGCTTTCGGTTGCGGAGAACGCGCTATGCCTCTCACCCCGGTCAGCCTTGACGACAAATACGATCTTACGAAAACCCGCGTTTTCGTGACCGGATTCCAGGCCCTGGTCCGGCTCACCCTGATGCAGAAGCAGCGCGACCGGCTCGCTGGCCTCAACACGGCGGGGTACGTAACTGGCTACCGGGGCTCGCCGCTCGGCACGCTCGACCAGCAATTCATGCGCGCCGGCGCCGTGCTGGCGAAAAACGATGTCAAGTTTCATCCCGCCACCAACGAGGATCTCGCCGCGACTGCACTTTCGGGGTCCCAGCAGGCGGAGTTGCGCGGCGAAGGCAAGTTCGACGGCGTGTTCGGCATGTGGTACGGCAAGGGACCTGGTGTCGATCGTTCGGGCGACGCGTTTCGCCACGCCAACTTCTCTGGCACCTCACGCCATGGCGGCGTCATCGCCCTGATGGGCGACGACCACACGGCCGAATCGTCCACCACCGCCCACCAGTCCGAATTCCATTTCGTTGACGTGATGATTCCGATCCTCAACCCGGCTGGTGTTCAGGAGATCATCGACTACGGGCTCTATGGTTGGGCGATGTCGCGGTTCACGGGCGCATGGACGGCGCTCAAATGCATGCACGAGACGGTCGAATCGACTGCCGTGGTCGACGGCAGCCTTGACCGGGTCAAGATCGTCATTCCGGATGATTTCGTGATGCCGCCCGGTGGTCTCAATGTCCGGCTCGGCGACTCTGTGCTCGGCCAGGAGGCACGCCTGCACGATTTCAAGCGCGATGCCATGCTGGCCTTCGTGCGGGCGAACCGGCTCAACCGCATGATCTGCACCGGCGGGCCGGCACCGAAGATCGGCGTGATTACGGTCGGAAAGAGCTACCTCGACGTCCGCCAGGCGCTCGACGAACTCGGGCTCGACGAGGTCAAATGCAACAATTTCGGCCTGCGCCTGTACAAGGTCGGTTGCCCGTGGCCGATCGGGCGCCAGGACCTGATGGATTTCGCGACCGGGCTCGATCTCGTGATCGTGGTCGAGGAGAAACGCTCGCTCATCGAAGTGCAGGTTCGCGAGGAGCTTTACGGCACCGCCAACCAGCCCGTCTGTATCGGCAAGAAGGACGAGAAGGGCAACTGGCTGTTCCCGGTCAAGGGTGCGCTCGATCCAAACGACGTTGCGATCTGCATTGGCGAACGCCTGCTTGGTTATGTTCGCAATGACGATCTCGCGGCCCGGGTGGCGCGTCTCAAGGAGGCCCAGCGAGCCCTCGCCGAGACTCAGGACATTGCGGTCCGGATTCCCTATTTCTGTTCCGGCTGCCCGCATAACTCTTCCACGGTCGTGCCCGAAGGCAGCCGTGCGTACGCGGGCATCGGCTGCCATTACATGGCGCAGTGGATGGACCGCTCCACCTTGGGCTTCACCCAGATGGGCGGCGAAGGCGCGAACTGGATTGGCGAGGCGCCGTTCTCGAAGCGCGCGCACATATTCCAGAATCTTGGTGACGGCACCTACAATCACTCGGGCTCGCTCGCGGTACGCGCCGCCATCCAGGCCGGCGTCAACATCACCTACAAGATCCTTTTCAACGACGCGGTCGCGATGACCGGGGGCCAGCGTGTTGATGGCGACATCACGGTGCCGCAGATTGCGAACGAGATGGCGGCGGAAGGTGCAAAGCGCGTCGCCGTCGTGACCGATGAGCCTTGGAAGTATCCCCGGGGGACAAAATGGCCCCAGGGCTTGAAAATCTATCACCGCGACGACCTCCAGGAGGTTCAGAAGGAACTCGCCCAAGTGCCGGGTTGCACGGTTCTGATCTATGACCAGACCTGCGCGGCTGAAAAGCGACGCCGTCGCAAGCGCGGCCAGTTTCCGGATCCGGACAAGCGCGTCGTCATCAACGAACTCGTTTGCGAAGGCTGTGGCGACTGCGGCGTGAAATCGAATTGTGTCTCGGTGCAGCCGCTGGAGACCGAGTTCGGTCGCAAACGGACCATCGATCAATCGAGCTGCAACAAGGATTATTCCTGCATCAAGGGCTTCTGCCCGTCCTTCGTGACCGTGGAGGGCGCCAGGCTCAAGCGCGGCAAGAGCGTTACGCTTCCGCAAAATGCCGCTGCATTGCCCGATCCGGCGTTGCCGCAAATCAACCAGACCTATGGCGTCATCGTCACAGGCATCGGCGGCACCGGCGTTGTGACGATCGGAGCCATCTTGGGAATGGCGGCGCACCTTGAAGGCAAGGGCGTCGGCATCATCGATATGGCCGGGCTCGCCCAGAAGGGCGGCGCCGTTCACAGCCATATTCGATTTGCAAACAAGCCCGAGGACATTCACGCGATCCGGGTGGCGGCGCGCAGCGCCGACCTTGTGCTCGGTGGCGACATGGTGGTGGCCGGCAACAAGAAGGTGCTGGCGGCGGTGAAGCCCGGAACCACCACTATGGTGATCAACCTCGCCGAGATGTTGCCGGGCGAATTTACCCGCAATCCGGAATTCTCGCTGCCGACCGAACGGCTCAAGCGCACGATTTCCTCGCTAGCGGGCGCGACACACAGCCATTTCGTCGATGCGTCCCGACTCGCCACTGCGTTGCTCGGTCAATCGCTTGGCGCCAACATGTTCATGCTGGGGTATGCCTATCAGCTCGGTGCCCTGCCGGTGTCGGCAGCGGCCATCGAGCAGGCGATCACGCTCAACGGTGAAGCCGTGGAGATGAATCATGCGGCGTTCCGCTGGGGCCGCCGCGCCGCAGTGGATCGCGCCTTTGTGGAGGATCTGGCGAAGCTGCCCGCAGATGCCCGCGACCCGGCGCGTACACTCTCGACCTCGCTCGACGAGATCATCGCGCGGCGGGTCGAATTCCTCACTGCATATCAGGACGCATCCTATGCGGCGCGCTATCGCCGCCGTGTCGAGGTCGCGCGTGCCGCCGAGGCCGCACGCACGCCCGGTAAGACCGGATTTGCCGAGGCTGTAGCACGCTATCTGTTCAAGCTGATGGCGTACAAGGACGAATACGAGGTGGCGCGCCTTCATGCGGATCCGGCATTCCTGCGCCAGGTTACGAACGAGGTTGACGGCAACAATCTGCGCCTCACCTTCCACCTTGCGCCGCCGCTGCTTGCCCGCCGCAACAAGACTACCGGTGAGCCGCGCAAGATGAGCTTTGGGCCGTGGATGCTCACGGTATTTCGATTCTTGGCGAAGCTGAAGTTCCTGCGCGGGACGATGTTTGACCCCTTCGGCTACTCGGCCGAGCGCAAGACCGAACGGCAGCTCGTGCGCGACTACGAAACACTGCTCGACGAATTGCTCGCGAAACTCACGCCCGACAATCATCATCTGGCGGTCGGTCTTGCAGCCATCCCGGAAAAAATCCGCGGCTTCGGCCACATCAAGCTGCGTCACCTCGCAGCCGCCAAAGCCGACGAAACGGTGCTTCTGGAGCAGTTCCGCGCCGGCGGGACTCCGCTGCTCAAGGCCGCGGAGTAAAACGGGCTCCGGTCACGGGCGGGCGAGCATGCTCCTTTCGACATACCAGTCCATAAATTGCTTGAATAGCGCCTCGTGATCGGCAGGAGTGAGTTGCGAGCCGGGCTTTTCATTCTTTTCCGCCGCGGACTGCAATGGCGGTTGAGCGCGTCGTTCTCCGCTGGCCAGACCGTTTGTCTCGGAAACCGACGCGATCCGCGGCCGTTCCTTCTTCGCAATTCGGTTAGCCCTCCGATACGTCTGCGAAGCAGCGTTCGTGGTCGCGGCTTTGTCGTCGAGCGCGCCGTTTTGTTGCTGCTCAACTGAGAATGTCTGTCCCAAGGCCGTAGTGAGCCGCGAAAGCCAGGACTCATTGGCGTCCGCATTTGCTGGAAGCGCTTGTTCGGCGCGGGCTGGCGGACTCGCGGTCACTTCCGACCCGTCAAAATACCAACACCTCCGATGATGGGCGCGGTCGACGTGGTAGTACCAATGGCCGGCCTGGTTGACGTGCAGATTTGGCTTGTCGATGCATCCGGTCGCCGCCGATGCCGCCCAGCTTGAGCCAAGCACCGCCGCTGCGGCGAGCGAACAGGCAAGCACGACGGGCAACACTCGATCGATACTGTATGACATTAAGCCCTCCGACTGCGGCAATTCACTCTCAGGATATGAACTCACACAAGAAAATTAGTGGATAATTTGACAATTATGTGAATAAAGCAATTGCATATTCTTGTGTCGCGATACTTTCGATGGATTGGGCGCGTCTCTAGTTGTAAACATTTATATATACACGTTGTCTGTATGGGTATCACTCAGGAGCGTGCCGGCCCCGGCTTACGGCGAGGAATGCCATGGCGCCGGCGGGTCGTGAGCATCGTGTTCGACGCGGAGCCTTCGGGGTAGAGCCGCTCTTAGTACTCCGCGCCGCACCGCGACGTGCCGGTCGATCGCTCCGCGCTGGCGCCGCCGCCTCGACAGCGGTCGCCATCCCAATCGGCTCGCACAGCATGCGCGGCCTTTGCGTGCCCACGGAAATACACTAACATCGCCAGTCTGATAAACGCGAGCCAACGAGGCGCGTTTGAGGGGATTAGCAATAGCGTAATCCGCCACAGGCCTCGATTTGAACGGGCGGGTCGAAAAGAACCCGTCTGCGCTTAACCTCGGGAGGTTCTCATGAACAAGCTCATCGTTCCAGCCGTCATCGCCTTCGCCGGCATGGCGGGTGCCGTCGCATGGTCGCAGGCACCGGCGCCGAATCCCAATGTGAAGATCTACTATACGACGCCGCTTGAGAACGACGCCTCACGGATCGTGCGGCTGCAGTCCGTCACCATACCGGCGAAGGAGGGCAACAATTTCCACCGCCATCCGGGCGACCAGTGGTCGGCGGTCCAGGAGGGAGAGGTCACCCTGACCATCAAGGGCCAGGCGCCGCGCACGCTCAAGGTCGGCGACAGCGCCTACATTCCGCGCGGCACGGTGCACCGCAATCAGAACCTGACCGACAAGCCGGCGCGCACGATCGAACTCAATATCATGGATAAGGACAAGCCGTTGCTGGAGCCGGTGACCGAATAGTCGCAGGTTCTCCGTCACGTCGTTTTGCGTAGGGCGAGTGAACGTCCGCCGAGGTGGATTCCGAGAGGGCGACCTCATCCTCGCGGGGCGCTCGTTCCAACAAGAGAGAGCCGAAACCATCTCACCCGTGTTTTGACAAGGGAGGAATCCATGAACAAACTAGTCGTTCCGGCCGTGATTGCAGCGGCTGCCGTGGCGACACCGGCATGGTCGCAGACACCGCAACCGCAAGGGCCGCGTTTTCAGCCGAAGCCCTACTTCGAGATGCCGCTTGAAAAGGACCCGACGCGGCAGGTGAGGCTGCAATCCGTCGTCATCCCGGCAGGTGCCGGCAACCAGTTCCATCGCCATCCGGGCGACCAATGGTGGGCGGTGCAGGAGGGGGAGGTCACTTTCACCGTGAAGGGGCAGGCGCCGCGCGTGCTCAAGGCCGGGGACTTCGTCTACGTTCCGCGCGGCACTATCCATCGCAACCAGAATGTTTCCGCCAATCCGGCGCGTGCGATCGAGCTCAATATCACCGACAAGGACAAGCCGCAGACTGAGCAGGTCGCGGAATAACGCGCGTCGGGCAGGTTTGCCTCAACATCGCGCGCGTCGAACGGCAAAGGCGGATTGCGCTGGCGGTGATCCGCCTTACGCGCCTTTCACTTCTGCGTCTGCGGGAAATAGCGCAGATCCGGGGGCGGCTGGTCTTTCTTGGCCGGCATCAGGAGGCCGTCGGCGCTGAGGAAGTAGCTTTCCTTGCCGATGCCGACGTGAACGTTGTTTTCGGCGCAAACGTCTTCGCGCCACCAGATCGGCTTGGTCGTCGCCACCCTGCGATAAGTCTTCTTCACCACCCACGGACGCGTCAATGCATTGTCGATCGTGGTGATGTCGTCGTGGAGCAGATTGTGATCGGCCTTATCGAGGTAGATGCGTTCCTTGACAATGGTCTTGTTGTCCTCGTGAAGCGGAATACCGCTCGCATCGAAGACGCGAGGCCCCTTCATGCCGCGTGTTTCGACCTCGAGCGTGTCGTAGCGGCCATCGCCATCTTCATCAAGCCACTTGCCGATCGAATAGCCGGAGAACTGCGGATCCTCCTCCATGTTGGTCGGAAAAGACCGTCCGTCCGTATAGATGCGACGATTGTCATGAATGTGCTCTATCAGAATATACGTGGTCTCCGGCGTGACGACTACTTCCATCGGAGCGTAGGCGATCATGACGCGTGGCATGCCCGGAGACAGGCACGTGAAGGTCGGGTCCGTGCCTTGCCCCCCCTTGGCCTGGTCTTTGAGGTTGGCCTCGTAGATGGCCTGGTACTCGGGCGTCAGTGGCGCTTGCTGGCCGAGGCCGACCGGCTTGGTTTCGTCCCACGGCAGCCCGATGCGCAACGGATTGCCGGAGTTGGTTCTCCGCCACTGGCCCTTAAGGTCGGGATACTTGGATTCGTCGAACGCTTGCGCGCTCAGGGCAACCACCATTCCTGCCATCAGGGCGGTTGCACCGATCAGCCTTCGGTAACGCATGCGGTCCTCCCGTCGGAGACTGTCGTTGGTGGGCGATGCCAGCCTTCAGGAAGGAGACGTCGCCGCTCGTCGACTACAAGAGACTTGATTGCGCGATTAGGCCCACTTTTCCGGATCGCGGGCTTCGCTCAACCCGGAAACATCATAGCGTCGAAATAACGACCGCCACAGACCTTGTTGATCCAAACCCGCTGCGGTCGCGTCCTGCGCTGCGAGGTGCGAGCGAAGCGTCTGGCATAACGTGATGGAGGACTGCAGGAGATAGTCAGATCAGCGATAACCACGCGCCCCGTGGCCGGCGCGCCCACCCCGCCGAACAGGCGCAACGCTGGCAGGTTGCACAACCATGATCGCCACGCGCGCACCACCATTCTCAAGATCAAAAGTGATCCCAAACGGTGGTGCGTTCAACCGCAGGCCAGGAGGGTCTTCGAATCTGTCTTCGGGGCGCGAGCCACTCTCGACCCTGCCCCGGGACGGCAACGCCGTTGGACAGAAATGGCTGAAGCGCCCGAAAGATCCGGATCTTGGCGGCCGCTCAGCCCCTTCGCAAATTGACTGCGACTTCGCGTATATCGCCGCCTTGCGGGACGATAGTCACCGCCTGCGTGTTGCCGCGCGTCACGAGATTTAGGTTCGCGGCGAACGAAGGCCCATGGATTTGCGCCTCGACCCTGTCACCGCGGAGCACACCCGCAACTTGTCCTCCGACGCCGCGGTTTGTCTCGTTCCATGTGCCGGATACGTTTCCGCCGCGCTCCACAACGCTGCTATCGACATTGAAGCGATAGCTCGCGCTGGCGCAGACCAAATGCTGCCGCATCGTCGCAGCCCCTTCGGCGACTGCGTAGTGAGCACGGCACCGAAGTGGTTCGGCTCCTTTCATCGTGTATATGCGTCCTGCGCCAGACCACGATCCGGCCATGTCGGCGAACGCTCCGTAGCGGGCGACTGCGTAGGAAGGTGTGCTCCACAGCACGACCGCGACAACGGCGGCTGCCGTCGTCTGCAACGCGAGGCAAAAGATCTTGGTTTGAAGTTTCATAGGCCAGCCTTTCCTGTAGATGCCTGAGCCGAGATTCGGCTTGATATGCACCTAAACCCGGAACACATGGTCTGGTTCAAAGATGCGCTGGGCTGCATCTCCCGCGCGGGCACGGGACGTGAGGAACTGCCTGCGATCGGCGACCCGCTTGGAGTTGGCTGGCTGGACTAGCTGTGAATTATATCTGTGCCGCAGCCGGCGGCTTCTCTCTCGTTAGAGAGCATTCCGATCATATTGCCCATTATTGGGCCATGGCAGGGCTCGTCTTGGCCATCCACGCCTTCTCGTTGAACGCCTGCCGGAAAGGCATGGATGCCCGCGACGAGGCGGGCACGACGCCGGAAAGCAATTCGATCTCGTCGGAACGCGCCCAAGCCCCCGTTCCACGGCAGATGGTTGAAAGAGAGCGCCTCTTGCGCAGCCTTGGAGTCGACCGGCCGGTCTGGCTTCAGTACCGGCCTATCTCCGCTCTGCCGCAATAAAGGGGGCGATCAAGGGGCAGGAAATCTGCCCCAGAATAACTGCCCCAGCCCCGCGCAAGGACCTGCACCCGCGACAATTCAGCAGGAATGTTGCGGGGTGGATCACTCGGCGGCGATCTGCACCTCCGGTGCAGCCGCCCGGACGTCGGCGTCGACGTGATGCTCAAACTGCACGAAGTTGTTCTGGAACATGCCAACAAGGCCGCGCGCGGTCTCGTCGAACTCCAACTTGTTCTGCCACGTCTTGTGCGGATACAGGAGATGCGGCTCGACGCCAGCGAGCTGGGTGGGCACCGAGAAGCCGAAGTATGGATCAGTGCGGAACTTGGCGTTTCGCAGCGAGCCGTTGAGTGCGGCGGTGAGCAATGTGCGCGTCACCTTGATCGGCATGCGTCTGCCGACGCCGTATTTGCCCGCCGTCCAGCCGGTGTTGACGAGCCAGCAGTCAACGCCATGGGCGCCGATCAGCTCGCGCAGCAGATTGCCATAGACCGAGGGATGGCGTGGCAGGAACGGCGCGCCGAAGCAGGTGGAAAATTCCGGCTGGACTCCGACCAGCCCCTTCTCGGTGCCGGCAACCTTGGCGGTGTAGCCGGACAGGAAGTGATACATTGCCTGCGCGGGCGTGAGCTTCGCGATCGGCGGCATCACGCCATACGCATCCGCCGTGAGTAGAACGATGTTCTTCGGCATGCCGGCGCGGCCGGTGCGCGATGCGTTCGGGATATAGTCGAGCGGATAAGCCGACCGGGTATTCTCAGTCTTGCTTTCATCGTTGAAGTCGCAGGTGCGCGTTTCGGCATCGAAGATCACGTTCTCCAAAACTGTGCCAAAGCGCAGCGTCGCGGCGTGGATCTCGGGCTCAGCTTCCCGCGAGAGCCGGATGCATTTGGCGTAGCAGCCGCCCTCGAAGTTAAACACACCGTGCGGCCCCCAGCCGTGCTCGTCGTCGCCAATCAGGGTGCGGTTTGGATCAGCCGACAGGGTGGTCTTGCCGGTGCCGGACAGGCCGAAGAACAGGGCCACGTCGCCATCCTCACCGACATTTGCCGAACAGTGCATCGGCATTACGCCTTCGGCAGGCAGATAGTAGTTGAGCGTCGTGAACACCGACTTCTTCATTTCGCCAGCGTAGTAGCTGCCGCCGATAAGAATCATACGTCTGGTAAAATCGATCGCGATGACGGTTTCGCTGCGCACGCCATGGCGTTTGGGGTCAGCCTTGAATGTCGGCAGGCACAGAATCGTGAAATCCGGCACGTAGTTGGGAATTTCGGAGCGGTCAGGACGGATCAGAAGGGTGCGGATGAACAGTGAGTGCCAGGCGAGTTCCGTGAAAACGCGGGCCTTGATTCGATAATCCGGATCAGCGCCGCCATAAAGATCCTGGACGTAAAGCTGCTTGCCCTTCGCGTGCTCCAGAAAGTCCCTGTGCAACAGTTCGAACTGGGCTGGAGTCAGCTTGCCGTTCTTTTCCCACCAGATGGTTTTTTCAGTCTGCTCGTCACAGACGATGAATTTGTCCTTGGGGCTGCGACCGGTATGGACCCCCGTTTCGGCGCATAGCGCGCCGCCTTCAACCAGATAAACCTCTCGATTCGCGAGCGCATGCTCATAGAGTGGCGCCTCGGTCAAGTTCCAGTGGACTGCGGCAAGATCCGCAAATCCAAACTTGTCGGCGCCATGAGCGCAGTTCCGCAAACCTGTTTCTTTCACAGCAGACCTCCGCGTATGTGGGAATTCACGGCCGCGCCCGTGCTGGGGTCGGTATGGTCCGGAAGCCGAAATGCGCCCGGATCGAGGGGGCGGCGCACCTATAACGGCCCCAGACGGCCCTGCCAAGATCGATCGTTTTGAAGGGTTTACGGCCTCCGCGCTGGGTAATGTCTGTTACTCGCATTCGATTGTCCGGCGTCGACCACGGGGTTAAGCAGGTGCGATGCCAACGCTGGGAGCTGCGAAAAACACCTGTGAGGCATTTAGACGCAGCTGCGGGATTGTGCAGAACTGTGCTCTTTTGGCAACGCGACGCCCCGCCAACATCGGTGCACAAACAATCGGATTATGAACGCGATCAAGCCTCGACAAACGCACCTGAGGCCGTCATCAGCTTACACGTGTATCCAGTGGTGGAGCCTTACGAGAGGGCTCGCACACTGGTGCTTGGCGAACCACCACCGGGCGCGCGGAGGGGCGGACACCGCGTTGCACGTCAATTCGCAGCGGAGCCCCTAATGCGCCCGCGCTCGCGCTCCCCATTCCGCGAGCGTCTTGCGTAGAGCCACACCGCTGGTGACGCGCTCCGCGAAGGACAGCCGCGCGGTGTAGTCGCCGAGGGCGAGATCGAGCCCATCGGGGTCGATGCCGGTAACTTGCCAGGCACCGTCCATTTCGCGGAGCAGCTTGGTCGCGTACAATCGCACTGCGTCGGGGTGATCCGCATTCATGTGCTCGACCGCACTTTCTTCGATCTCGACGATTTCCGCCGCGCCTTCGAGGTCGGTGATGATGTCGCTTGCCTTCAGATCGGCTGCGCGGGCAAACCCGCCATTAAGATGCGCCGATACCACATGCATTTTCCAGTAAGCGAAATCGCCGAAGCCGGCATAGAGGTTGGATTTCGGGTGACGAGATAGGAACCGCCGCTGTACGCGCGCCCCCTCCGGCGTGTTGCGGTCTATCTTGACGAACGTACCGAGGACGGTGAGCCGTGGATGCGCAAGAGGATCGCCTTTGCCGGCGGAGGCAAGCAACACCGATGCGCGAGGATCGACCTCGATGTTGGCGGTGTGGGTGGACAACCGTGACACCAGGATCAGGGGCGAGCCGTCCGTATCGGTTGCAACATTTACGAGCGAGGAAAACGGGTGGCCGGTGTTGCGATCAATCGTGGCAAGCGCACCAGCGCGGGTGACCCGCAACAGCTCCTTTGCGACGGCGATGGGATTAAAATCCTCTGCTGGACGGGCGTTTTCGGGCAGGCGATCGGGCATAACACCAGGCAAAGCGACTGTTCTTTCTGCTTCCGCCATAGTAATTTACCTCCGAAAATTGTTCCCGATTTACACGGGTGCCGTCGCATGTCGCCACATTTCCGCCTGCCTGAGGGGCTTGGTAACGTTATCCAGGGCCTGGGGGCTCATCTCGATTTATGCTAGAAAGCGTCCATGGCAACTATCGCTCTCGTCGACGATGACCGCAATATCCTGACCTCCGTTTCGATCGCATTGGAGGCCGAAGGATATCGGATCATGACCTACACCGATGGCGCCTCCGCGCTCGATGGCTTCAAATCGAGCCCTCCGGATCTCGCCATCCTGGACATCAAGATGCCGCGCATGGACGGGATGGAGACGCTGCGTCGCCTCCGCCAGAAATCCGACATGCCGGTGATTTTCTTGACCTCCAAGGACGAGGAAATCGATGAATTGTTCGGGCTCAAGATGGGCGCGGACGACTTCATCCGAAAGCCATTCTCACAGCGGCTCCTGGTGGAGCGCGTCAAGGCTGTGTTGCGTCGTTCCGGTGGCAAGGACGGCGCGGTCCCGAAGGAGACGGATACTGCCAAGGTGTTGGAGCGCGGTCAGCTTCGGATGGACCCGGAACGCCACACCTGCACCTGGAAGGGCGAGCCCGTGACACTTACGGTCACGGAATTCCTGATCCTGCAGGCGCTTGCTACCCGCCCAGGTGTGGTGAAGAGTCGCAATGCCCTGATGGATGCCGCCTACGACGATCAGGTCTATGTGGACGATCGCACGATCGACAGTCACATCAAGCGGCTGCGAAAAAAGTTCAAGCAGGCCGAAGAGTCTTTCGATATGATCGAAACGCTCTATGGGGTGGGCTACCGGTTCAAGGAATAGTTGCTTTTCAAATCCTCCGCGGGGCGTCCATCTTGAACCGGTGGGCGTAGACGTCTGGTTGCGATAGAGTGCAGCCTGGCTGGAGCTTATGAGAAGCCGTTGACGTGCTTGATGCGACCGTAGAGATCGATGACACGCACGCCGGATCGGCGGGTCCGAGC
>Ga0070734_10003034_pt1 | contig 18608 bp, 12 predicted proteins | sample Coa_R1_8_FD_66444 | JGI IMG/M metagenome (GOLD analysis project Ga0070734, IMG submission 66444) | Surface soil microbial communities from Centralia Pennsylvania, which are recovering from an underground coalmine fire - Coalmine... | ecosystem: Environmental > Terrestrial > Soil > Unclassified ... | reverse complement strand
TAGCAGCGTCGCAAATACCAGTGGCGTGCGAGAGCTCCGGTCGAGTGTGGCATTCTGTTTTGGAACGTTGACGGTCATGGTCGATTGGACGCCGTCAGCTCCCGGTATTACAGGATTAGGACTGAAGGTGTAGCTTGCTCCCGCGGGTAGTCCCGACGCGCTCAGCGTTACCGGACTGTTGTATGGAAGATTCAGATCAGGGATCTTGATTGCAAAGTTAGCAGCCCCCCCAGGCGGGACCGTCTGCGGCGGCGTGGGGCTTATGACGCCGAAGTCCGGCGCGAGGATAGTCACACTGACCAACGCGAACGGCGTTATTGTTGTGAAGTTTGTATCACCGCTATATGAAGCCGTGAGCGTGCGTTCTCCAATAGGTAGCGTGGTGGTAATCAGCGTCGCCGTGCCATTGACGATCGCCACGGTGCCGAACGCCGTGCCGCCGTCGTAGAAGGTAATGGTCCCGGTTGCGCCTGCATTGACCATTGCCGTCAGCGTTACCGGATTACCCTGCACAGTTTGGCTTGGTGACGCAGTCAAAGTGACGAAAGTGCTCGCCTTGGTGATCGTCAGGGTGCCGTTCACTGCATGGGTGATGTAGTTTGCAAGTGCCGATCCGGTAGCGGAGGGGACGATGGGATACGTTCCCGGAGGAGAGTTGGTAGTCGCGATCGTAGATGCCGAGAAAGTAAAGGTGTCGTTGAGGACGGCACCCGTGATTGTTCCGGTAAAGGCTGGATTTGCCTCCCCAAAGACGCGCGAAGCATTGTTCGCAGACAGCGCCAGTAGGGCAGGAGTCACCGTCACGGCAAAGTTGACGGCTTGGCTAACTCCGGCTGTCATGGCAGTTGCAACAAAATCTCCAACATGTGTTCCGGTTACTATTACGCTGGCCTGTCCGCTGCCGTTAGTTGTTACGGTGGCGCTCGGCGAGAAGGTTAGGCCTGCTCCCGCGAAGGTCACCGTGGCCCCTGCAACCGGATTCCCAATGGCATTCGCGACCATAACAACCAGAGCCTGCGCGAAGGCCGTTCCACGGACAGCAGACTGGGCGTTGCCACCCACCAACTCGATAGTGGTTGGCAGACCGGTGACAATGCTTACCGTCACGGGGTTGCTCGAGCTAGTCCCGTTGTTTGGGTCTCCAGAATAAGCAGCGATGATGTTGTGGGTTCCCAAACTCAGGGAACTGGTCGAAAAGGTAGCCAGCGCATTCGCATCGATGCCTACTCTCCCGAGTATTGTCGTTCCATCATAGAAGATAACTGTGCCTGTCCGGGTGGGGCCGCCTGCGGATGTGGGTGGAGCTACCTCCGCCGTAAGGACGACTGGTTGGCCCTGCAACTGCGGGTTCACATCAGCGGTAACGGTAGTTGTCGTTGACAGTGGAGCAATCAGAAAGAGATACGTCGTGAGGTTGCCTATCTCCGGCGAGTTTCCACCACCATTCCCACCATTAGTGTTGTGGCCGCCCTCGTTACCGTATGAGGCGTAGACGTAGAGCGTGTGCAGTCCAACCTGTTGTGGCTGGCTGAGATTAACAGTGAAGCTTGCTGGGTTTGTTCCACTTGAACTCGTCATCGTTGCAAGATTCGATGGGCTCGCGCCGTCCACCTCGTAGTACACCTGCGTCGGTGGTGGATTGGCTACGGTGTGGCCGCTATATACACTCGTGCTGCTGAACACACTATTCACATTCACCGTGAAGCTCGGCGTGCTGTTAGCTGTCTGGAAGATATTTGTCGTCGAGATGGTAAACGGATCGACCACCCCGGCGATGGTTGTGGTCAGTGGCACGGTCTGATGTCCGTCCACATCGATTACCGCCACGCTGCCAGGGTTTGAGGGACCGGGTGAGAGATTTGTGTAGATCTTGTTGATCGCAGGGTATAACAACACCTCCTGAGGACACGACCCATTTGCAGCGTTAGAACAATTCGTTGTTAGTGCGTTTCCTACAACCGGTATTGTGCTCGTGACAATGTTGCTTGCTCCATCAATAACCATCATGTTTCGGCTGTTGAAGTTCTTGACATAGACATTGTTGGTGATCGGGTTTACCGCGATCCCCCAGGGAAAACTTCCCGAACTCGACGTGTTTATTTGGGTCGGGCTATTGGTCACCCCATCGAGAACGGTCACGCTTCCGCCCTGAGGGAAAGGTAGACCGGAGTTTGAGTTGGAGACATAGATTTTATTTGTCTGCTGGTTTATTGCTATCTCCCGAGGGAAAATGCCTGCTGTTGGGTTGGCGATGACCGTGTCAATAGTTCCGTCGATCACCGAAATTGTGCCGGGAATGCTGCTGTTGTTAAAAGTCGTATTGGCGACATAGATCCTGTTCGTTGCAGGATTCACTGCTATTCCCTGTGGGCCGGTTCCGACCGTCATCGTGCTCGTGACAGAGTTGCTCGCACCATTTATCACTGAAACGGTGTTGTCGGAAAAATTAGAGACGTAGATTTTGTTGGTTGCTGCGTTCACCGCGATGCCAGAGGGTGAGAAACCCACGGTTACCGTGGCAGCGATGGTCTCGGTTGTTTCGTCGATCACCGAAACGGTGTTGCCGTTGGTTAGCGGAGAGAGTGAGATAAAGGGATGGGCGACATAAACCTTCCCGGTCACCGAGTTTGCCGCTACTGCTTGAGGGAAAGGCCCCACAGTCAAGGTGTTTATGACAGAATCACTCGCTGAGTCGATCACCGAAACGGTGCCGTCTCCAAAGTTGGTGACGTATACCCTGTTCGTCACTGGATCGACGGCGGCCAAAACAGGTTGCGAACCGACACTCACCGTCGCAGTGACAGTGTTCGTCGCTACATCAATCGCTGTCACGGTGTCGCTGTCGGTGTTGGCGGTATAAATCTTGTTGGCCACTGGGTTCAACACGACAGTTTGAGGAGAGTCCCCCGTAGGCACAGGAGACGTCGAGATCGGCGCATTGATCGCACCGTCGATCACTGATACGGTCCCGGGGACAGAAGTGTAGACCCTATTGGTCACCGGGTTCGCCGCCACGATCAGGACGCTGCTTCCGGTTCCCACCGCCGGCACGGTAACAGTAGCGTTTGTTGCTCCGTCGATCACAGTTACGGAAGCATCAGAAGGATTGCTGCCACCGGTAAAGGTGAAATTGCCCACATAGATCTTGTCGGTTACCGGGTTCACCGCCAACGTATAGGGAAAGGTGCCTCCCATCGTCAGAGTGCTCGTCGTGTAATTGTTCGTTCCATCGATCACAGTAACGGTGTTGTTCGGGCTGCCAGCAAAGTCGAGTACGTAGGCCTTGTTGGTTACCGGGTTCACAACCACCATGGCGGGTGCGGTTCCCACCGTTGGATGTGCGATGGCCATGTTGGTCGTTCCGTCGAACACCGTCAGGGTTCCAGGGCTGGCGACGTAGAACTGGTTGGTCACCGGGTTCACCGCCACCGATTGGGGGGCCCCTGACACCGCCGCCGCAGTCGGCGTGTTGGTCGCTCCATCGATCACAGTCACGTTTCCCGCGCCGGTGACGGCATTGGCTACGTAGACCTTATTGGTCACCGGGTTTACTGCTATCGCATATGGGCGATTCCCGGTTGTAGGCACGGTAGCCGTCACGTTGTTGGTGGCGCCATCGATCACAGTCACGTTGTTGCTGTCCAGGTTGGCGACGTAGATTTTGTTGGTCAGGGGGTTCACCACGACGTTAAGGGGGGTAGTTCCCACAGGCACCGTGGCGGTAACACTATCGCTTGCTCCGTCGATCACCGTAACGGTGTTGTCGGTCGTGTCGGTAACATAAATCTTGTTGGTCACCGGATTCACTGCCGCCGTAGTGGGATTAGTTCCCGCAGTCACCGCCTTTGTTACATTCGTGACACCGTTGATGACGTTGACCGTGTGAAGAGCACCTCTGCTGGGAACGTAGATCTTGTTGGTCACCGGGTTCACGGCCACCGAAAGCCCTCCACCGGTAGTAGGCACAGCGATTTGAGCCCTAAGTACCGTAGAAGCAGCGATCACACTCAACAACAATAAGAGCCGATTGAGAACAGGGCGGCAGCGAAGAACGAGGGACGGCACCATAGGGAGACCTCCTCAACGCATTTGTCTGGGAATAAGGGTGCAGTCCGACCGAGGTGGTGTATCTCCATCGTCGTATCCGTTCCGGTTGAGAGCCAGAACTGCAAGGACACACCGTCGCGCAAGATCAAGGGACCGAAGTTGGCACACGCGAAGATTCACTCCCGCCTGCCAGTGCTCAGCAATTTACATGCAAGATAGTCGAGTTGTCACGCACTGTGTCCGGATTCGAACTTGGTTCGGAGTTCTATAAACAAAAGTCGGCGCTGGAGACTTAGCCATCAATACGAGCGCCCCGTTACGGTGGACCCATTGGACTTTCGTCGCTTCGCTAAGTTGTTGGAAGTAAATGGTCGGCCCTAGTGGACGATTTTCGAACTTTCGATGAGACGATACCTCTTTCAATGCCATCGATTCAAACTGCAGGGTGACTTTGGTGGAGATTCGGAAGGCATCAAGATAGATCGAACCAGGGTGGTCCGATCTATCTCGTATCCCTGTTAGAAATCGATTCTCAATGCAAGTTGGCCGGTACGATTGCCCGCATTTTCCGCTGTTTGCGGAGCGCTTAAGACACCGAAGGTCGTTGAGTTGTCGATTTGTGTGGCGGGCGGTGCAAAGTTCGTGTGGTTTAGAACGTTGGTGAAAGTACACTCAAAGCGTGCTTTCACTCGTTCAGTGAACGCATAGTTCTTCGCCAGTCCAAGCGCAACGGCTGCTGTGCCTGGCCCCTGAAGGATGCCGACGCCTGCATTTCCGAACCGGCCTGCTCCAACTGGAGTGGGAGAGAACGCAGCCAGGTTGAAGTACTGGCCACGTGACAGTCCTTTGTAATAGTCGTGCGAAATGACGTCGGGACGGAGCGTGGCACCACGATTCACGACATTGGTATTGGACTGGTCGTAAGACGTGCTGATGTTGGGTGTGAGCCATGGTCCGGTCTGGAGCAAGGTAACGTTATTGAGCTCCCATCCGCCGAGGAGTGCGTTCCTCCAGCCGCCGGTGTTGAGGAACGCCCTCCCGTCGCCGAAAGGCAACTGGTAGAGACCAGTCAGCAGGAACCGGTTGCGCCGATCTCCTTCTACGTTCCCGTAGTCGCTGGCGATGTGGAAACGGTCGGTAATCGGAATGCCGTAATTAACTTCACCGGCGAATGCTGTTGGAGTGCTTCCCTGGTTGTCCGCCAGATTCTTGGCCAACGTGTAATTCGCCTTGAAGTACAGGTCGTGGGCCATGCGGTGTGTTCCCTCTACTTGCAGGGCCTCGTAGTTTGCTTTACCGGCGTTAAAGGTACTGAAGAGTGTAAACCAGTTAGGATAGGGCGCACGCGGATCAACGTAAGGGCTGGTTGCTGTTGACTGATACGGTGATGTGCTTGCGGGAATCTGGTTCAGGTCTTCTGTGATGTTTAAGCGGTACGAGTGCATACCAACATAGCTGACACGCAGAGTATCGTTGCCGGTTAGCTGGCGTTCAACAGTGAGATTCCATTGGTTCGACTGCGGGTCGCGGTAGTTGGGGGAAACTCCTTGATCAAGTCCGCCACCACCATACTGGATACCGGCAATTGACGGAGCGGTGTTCGGGAATTGGATCAAGGGCGTTCCAGCCGCGGTGAGTGCGTTTGTATATGTGTGCAGATTTGATGTCGGGTTGCCACTGTTATTGAACGAGAGCGGCCCAAGGTTGGTCATTGTAAATACACCGAACCCGGCGCGGATTACGGTCTTCGTATCGTTGAATGGACGATAGGCCAACGAGAAACGTGGTTGAAAGTTTCCGAAGTAAGTCTTACGCAGACCCTGAGGCAAGTGATCCTGACTTGCTGTTACGTAATTTGAACAGGGCAATGCGGTGTAACCGAGACTGCACGCATTGAAGGACTGTTGGAATGCCAGGTTCGAGCCTTGAATCTTCTGCTGTGCAAGGTAGGAGGACAGGTCGTCCGGTACGACGATCGAGTTGTTCTTCTGGTCAAAGTTGGCCAGATTGCCTCCATCTTCGCGCATCGCCGGAAGAACCTGCCAACGCAAGCCATAGCTCAGAGTAAGTCTGCTGTTTAGTTGAAACTCGTCTTGCGCAAACAGCCCGTATTGCCAGGCGCTACCGCCTACATCAGGACTTGATACCGCAAAGAATAGGGTCGTAGGCGTGCCTTCAAGAAAATCTCCAAATGCAGTGCCGGTGAATGTTGGTTGAAAGGTAAACTGCCCAAAATCATCAGACGGCAGGAAGAGCTCAACATCAAAGTAACGGACACGGCGAGCATCAATGCCTGCTTTAAGCGTGTGCTTGCCGATGGTGTAAGTTACGTTGTCAGTAAATTGCATGGTCTTCGACTGAGTTACTCCGGTCTTGTCGCGACCGATCGAGGTGAAGCCATTGCCGGCACTGAAGTTAAATGTTGGGAACGCGTGTGTGGTTGGGTGTTGGCTAATGTCCACGCCACTGAGATCGAGTTGCGTCAGGGCATTCGCGCCTTCTATGGGGAATCCAACGCTAGTAGTCGCATTCGTGAAGCCATATCGAAATTCGTTCACGAGCTTCGAAGTGATGGTGTAGGTATAGGAAACGAGCAGGCTGCGATTATGGATGCTATCAGCATCGTTTGGTAGAAGAGGGTTGGCGTAGTCCTGCGTGATGTTCTTCCTGCTGAATCTCGCATAGGCCGATTGCTTCGCGGTGATCGTCTGGTCGATGCGGAGATCAGCCCCATCCGTTCGGGCCGGGGTCGATTGAAAGTTTTCGTAATTGTAGTTGGATTTTCCTGTTACGTTTGGCAATGGATAGTATGCAAGCAGTGCGATGGCGGTCGGATTGATATTACTTTGCGGAATGATCGGGCTGCCGAGGGCAGTCAGGTCTCCGTTGCGCTCTGCCTGTGTGGGAACTAGGAACTGCTGGGCGACAGCGGTCGTGCGGCGATTGCCCTCGTAGTCGGCAAAGAAGAAGGTTTTGTCCTTGCCGTTATATAGACGCGGGATGTGCACAGGGCCTCCGAGCGATCCTCCAAATGTATTGAATCGCTTTGGAGCCTTGCCGTTGAATCCATAAGGATTTGCATCAAGAGCACTGTTCTGCAAGTATTCAAATGCGCTGCCGTGATACTGATTTGTGCCACTCTTGGTCGTGAAGGTAACGTCCCCGACCTGCGAAAACTCGGCGCTATTGTTGAAAGCCGTCACTCGGACAGCCGAGATTCCTTCCTGTGAAGGATAGGCGTCCTGCAGCGCACCATTCTGTCGCACATTCGCGGTGGAGATGCCATCAACCGAGAAATTCACCATTGCGCCGCTCGCGCCACTGAGGGCTATATTGCCCGAACTGTCCTGTTGCACATTTGCCGAGAGTGCAAGCGCGCCAAGAGGGCTCGTCGTGGTTGCGCGGTTATTCAGGGGAAGTTGTGTAATGAGCTGATTGTCCTTCGAGTCGCTTAGAGTTCCGTTTTCCGTATTGATCTGATCAGATGCGGCGCTCACTTCAACAACTGTGGGTTTAGCGGATGCAATAGCAAGCGTGATCGGGATGCGGAGGTCTTGTCGCGTTTCCAGCGATGCAGAGTTAACGACTGCGTCTGCGAAGCCATCGTGACGGATTGTGAGTTGGTAGTGTCCTGGCTTAAGGTTCTCGGCGACAAACTCACCCGCGTCGCCGGTCGTGACCTGCCTGTCTACATTCTCATCCAGCGAGTGGATTGTTACGGCTGCTCCTGGGACCACCGCTCCAGAAGAGTCTTGCACTACGCCTCGAATACTGCCAAAGGTGGACTGACAGAAGGCGTTGGGGATTGGCATCGCACCCCACACAAACATGAGGAGCCACATAACAGATATTCTTCTGCAGAGCGATAATGGCCTTTCATGGCGTAGTGCAGTAGCGGCGGTGTTTTGTGAAGCGACACTTGTTGTGCGACCAATGGAAGGCAGGCCTCGAGAGTTCGTCATAATTGTTCTCCGGATCGATGGCTGGCTAATCGCCAGCTTTCGATGCTAGGAGACAATGGCCGTCATAATTGCTCCATAACTGAGACTCGCTTCTTTACGCTTTCTTTACAGCTTTCTTAAATGCGTACATCAGGGGTATGGAAGTTTACTCCATTTCTTATACGCGAGACGAAGCATTACATTCTCACGCTTTCATTACGGTTTACTTATGGACTAAGCGATATGCTTCGCCTTAACAACGATGCCCCGATCATGGTTTCAGCGTCCTTTGCGTTTACTGGCCAGCGCGATAATCATTGCGCTAGTGGCGATCATCGCGTATGGCGCCCATGCGAAATCATTCGCCGCAGGCTTTCTGTTCTTGTTCCCCATCATGTTGATTGCTTTCGGATGGGGCTTCGTTGAGGCAAGTATTGCGTCCGTGCTAGCAGTCGGCTGCTTGGATTATTTCTTCACCGAACCGCTTTTTCACTTTTATATGACGGACCCACAAGACTGGGTTGCGCTTGTCGGTTTCGGGACGATCGTTCTCGTTGTCAGCCAGTTTGCTGATCGTCTGAAACGGCATGCGACTGAAGCTAGTATGCAGCGTGTGCAGGTTGAGAAGTTATATCGCATGAGCAGAGACATTCTTCTGCTAAATCGGCGAACCGCAATTGGGCCGCAACTCGTTCAGCTTATTCTTGAAGCATTCGATCTTGACGGGGTGTCGCTGTGGGATGCTCGAGAGCCACGACTGGATGTTGCAGGAAAGAGACTCATTCCCGAAGGTGAAATCCGCGCAACTTACATTCGCCAGCGACATGGTGTGGATGTTGTCAATGGCAAATTCATGCGTGTCTTGCTTCTAGGCAGTAGGGCTATCGGCGCAATCGGCTTGGTGTGCAAGACCGCTGAGGGCAGCATTGATGGTCAAACCATTGACGCTATTACTTCGTTGACTGCTCTAGCGTTAGAGCGGTGGCATTCGTTTAAGTCAGAGAGTGAGGCCGAAGCTGCGAAACAGAACGAACAACTGCGCTCTGCAGTGCTGGATGGGTTGTCACATGCGTTCAAGACTCCTTTAACTACGATTCAGGGAGCGAGTTCCGGACTGCTGGAGATTGGGCCCCTTGGCCCAGCGCAAGAAGAACTTGTGGCCCTCATCAATGAGGAGGCGATTCGCCTGAGCGAATTGACAACGCAGGCGCTCCAAACCGCCAGAATAGACAGCGCAGACCTCAGGGTGAGCAAAGAAGCAGTCCAAGTCCAATCGCTGCTGGAAGATATATCTGAACAATGTTCGCAACATTTATCGTCACATCTGATGCGTGTCCAAGACGAGATGACAAACAAATGTGTCTGGGCGGATGGGCGTCTGCTGAAGCTCGCGTTGCTTGAGTTAGTAGACAACGCTTCAAAATATGCCGACGCCGAAGCACCGATTACATTGCGCGCGTCACTGATTGGACCTGACATCACCTTCAGCGTGCAAAACGAAGGATCGTACATCGCCCCTGAAGAGAGACTTCGCATATTTCGACGCTTCTATCGATCACCAGGCTCGCAGTATCGAGCCGCAGGAACAGGTATCGGGCTGTCTTTCGTCAAGCGAATTGCTGAAGCGCATTCTGGCCATGTGTGGGTCGAGAGCGAACGTGAGATCGGCACAACTTTCTTCTTTTCACTCCCAACATCTTTCTAGGAGATCATTTGAACCAATTTGATGGAAGAGTATTGATTGTTGAGGACGATTCGTCCGTGAGACGTGCCCTGCGCACTACGCTCGATGCTCTTGGTTTCGATATAGGTGAGGCGAGTAATGGAGAAGAAGCCCTTCAACGCTTGCGAATGGTCGACTATGAAGCAGTTGTGCTCGACATCAATATGCCTGGCATCGGAGGCATAGAAACTTGTCGGCGAATCCGTCGGGTCTTCACCAGACTTCCAATTCTTGTACTAACTGTACGAGACAGCGAGGACGACAAAGTTGAGGCACTCGAGGCGGGGGCGGATGACTATGTCATTAAACCGTTTCAAATCCGGGAACTGGTCGCAAGAATCCGGAGTGCGATCCGTAGATTTCGTGCACCTGAATCTCCGTCAGAGATGCCAATTACGATCCGCGACATCGTGCTTGACCCTGTACGCCGTCGGGTCGAGCGCAGTGGAGTTGAAGTGCGGCTTACTCCGCGAGAGTTCGACGCGTTGCAAGTTCTGATGGAACACGCGGGTCGTCCCATCACACATTCACGACTCCTGGCAGCTTTGCGCGGCCCAGGCTCGGGAGATGATCGTGAATACTTGCGTGTGCTAATCGGTCAACTTCGCAAAAAACTGGTAGACAATGCTATTGATCCTGAATACATAGTGACTGATAGCTATATTGGGTATCGCTTTCGCGATGCCTAGCTCTATGACGTTGCAAAATGACGTTGCGATTTTCTTACGGACGAATCATAGGCTTCCCATCCTGCAAAACTCGTTGTATACATTCTGGGATTGTGGCCAATCGATGGCATTCGATGCAACAGCGACTGAGTAGCTTTCTATTTTGGTCGGTTACCCCATTGGCCAATAAATCGCGATGACATTTCGGATTACGGCGGCGAACGTGATCGAGAAATGCTTCTGGACGGATATGCAGTTGTGATGGGTTCTTCGTACAGTAATCAAGGGATGATCGCCAAGTCATCTCCGGTACTCCTGCTAGCGCATAAGCGATTTGTCTCGGCTCGCTTTTATAGCGTCCGCTCTTCAGAAACTCCCAAAGATCACCGACATGTTCAGTCATTTTGATATAGCCTTCGGTAGATTCAGCACCCGGACAAGCTAGCTTGATCGTCTTAAGTAGTTGTTCGAGGGCTGTCCTTCGTTTCATAACGGTAACAAGATCAGGCCAGCGTATTTCGATGAACTCAACGAGATAATCGCGCCTCCGCGCCAGCTCTTCAGGTGCGATTCGTGGTCGCCGTCCGCGTTTCTTCGGAGGGGGTGCCTGTTTCATTGGCTCACTACTAAAGTCCGCGAAGGTTCCGCACCTCTGTTCAGAGGTATGGAATACAAAGGAGTTTAGGTCACGAACGAGAGTCTCTAACTCTGCTATACGTTTTTCGAGCCGAGAGACTTGCTCTGCCAAAGGAAGGTTTTCAAATTCTTGCGTTGAATTCAGCACAATTCGATTGTCCCACCGCATAAAGAGATCATCTAAGCCTCTCCTACCGTAGATGTGAAAATCGCTCCTCATGTCTAGCTAAACGTCTAACAAATAAGGGGTTAGTCTGCATTTGAGCGATGCGGACCCAAGACTCAAATTCGATTTCAAGTGAGCGGAATGCGGTTCACCTCAAGGCCGGGCAGCCGGTTTCCCCCTCCGGTCCGGGGCTGAAGGAACCAACACTTCCACGGACTGCTGACCGAACATCAGCGGCTCACTTGATTACCCGCCAGAGAGCGCAGCGCTCTGGCGGGACCCTCTTCAGCAATAAAAGGGGGCAGGGTTTGGGACAGAGTCCCATCAGCGCCGAAGGCGCTGTGCCTTTGCCTTTGATTGATAGCGACGAAATCGACAAGTTGACCGAGTTTTTCCTGCTGTTGGACGTATGGGACCGGAGGCGCGATGACTCTCCGGTCATGTAGCCAATGCGGTGCTCCAGCCGCGTTCTCCCTTTGCAATTTGATTTCAACCGTCGCGGCCAGCCCGCGTCGGCAGAAGTGCGGTGTCGCCAGCCTCTACTGTTCCGGCTGTATACAGCGCTTGGCGGAACTTCTAGAGGCTTACGGACACTCATCCCTGGAAAACCTAGGCCAATCGCTTAGTGAGGCGTATACAGCGTTGGCAATATCCACTGCTATTCCCTCTGACAGCCGGATGGAGAGCAAGTCTTGAGCCGCCGCTTCGAGATCGCTTCGAGTTGCAGGCTACGTCTAACAGCCTGCAACTCACGTCAATTTGACGTGGACGGCCTTCAACAGGTCCGGTCCCGATGATTGACAAGGCCGATTTCCGGGTACCGTTTAGCGCGAACTTCAACTCAGAGTTCCGCTTTATCAAGGACGAACTGAAGTACGCTGGCACGTCTGGCATCATTCGAAGATCCCAACACTATCAAGGAACCTGTGATTTGCGCCCTTTCAACATCGACGCAGTGCTCCACGCATACTTCAAGAGAAGTGGGGCCAGAAATCACAAACTTGAAATTCTCGATGCTGGCGGCAAATCCTTGGAGCAAATTGGGCAGACAATCAGTGCCGTCTTTGATGTGGATGTAGATCGCTTGGAGCCCATGCGGCTCGATTTCGCAGCCGATATGTTTGGCGTTCCGGTCCTTCACCTTCACGATTCTCTTCGAGTCAAGTTCAAACGGTCGTCCGATGAGCGAGGAGAACTCGATTACGCGGTGGTCGGGGGGCGGAAACTAGAATATTTTCGCTACGGTAAAGCGCCAAATTGTGTCCGCGTTTATGACAAGCCTGCCGAATGCAAGTCGCGCTTCGGTGCGATCCTAAAGCGGGCCAACCGTGACGCAGAGCCGCCCACCTTCACAGACATCTTCGGTTTTGCAGAAGAAACGATCATGACGCGGGTCGAGCGGCAAGCTGGCGGCAGTAGGCCGATCAAAGAACTTCCAAACTTTCGTTCTCTTTCCAACGCTGGAGATTACGACCCGTTCAAGAGCCTTGTCCTACTGCCACGAACGTTCGCGTTTCCCGATCCCAAACAACATGGCGAGACTAGAACGCTCAAAGTGCTAGGGATCAAAGCACTCATTGATCGGCTTGGCTATCAGGGAGCGCGCGCCATTCTCAATACAAATGGAAACGCGAAACGCATCATGGACGAGTACGACACTTACCTCGCTGAAACCGGTTCTCTATCCGGTCTTTCGGTGGGGAGGATTATCGAGTCGTACCAAAAGTCAGTACGCCAACAAATTAAGGGGACACTTGTCACGCGACGCTCGAAGTAGAGAATCCCGTGGCCGAACCGTCCCTCTAAGACGCCAGCGTATGCAGGTTTGTTATCCTCGTAATCCCACCGGAGGCAGCATGACTCAAGCCGTTATCTATACCCGCGTATCAAGCCGTGAGCAGGAACAGGAAGGGTTTTCTTTAGGGGCACAAGCGAAGCTCTTGCGCGAATACGCGGATCGCAACGGCATCCAGATCGTCCAGGCCTTCGAAGATGTGGAAACGGCGAAAATGCAAGGGCGCAAACAGTTCTCCGAAATGGTGACGTGGTTCAAGCGCAACCGGTTCTGCCGCATCCTTCTCGTAGAGAAGACCGACCGGCTTTATCGGAACTTCCGCGATGCCGTCACTCTCGAAGACCTTGACATCGAGATTCACTTCGTAAAGGAGGGATCAGCCGTCTCGAAAGATTCGAAGTCGCAAACCCGGATGATTCAGGGTATCCATCTCGTCATGGCGCGGAACTATTCAGAGAACTTGCGCGAAGAAGTGAAGAAGGGGATGCAGGAAAAAGCCTCGCAAGGCGGATTTCCCGGTCTCGCACCGTTTGGATACCGGAACAACAAAGCGGAGCGCACCATCGAAATCGATCCGGTTGATTCTCTCATCGTGAACCGATTGTTTGCCCTGTACGCAATCGGTTCGCATACGCTCTCTACCCTCAAGAAAACAATCCACACAGAAACCGGTAAAAAGCTGAGTCGCGGCAACATTCACTTGATCCTGAATAACCGGTTTTATATCGGTTTTTTCCGATGGGGAGGGCAGACCTATCCTGGTAGCCATCCGCTGTTCGTAAACCGATCGGTTTTCGACCAAGTTCAATCGGTTTTAATCGGTAATAACCGGCCAAAGTATTCCAAGCGGGAGATGCCTTCCGTGGACTCATGCAATGCGGCTATGACGGGTGCGTGCTCACCGGCGACGTTCAGAAAGAAAAGTATGTCTACTACCGATGCACCGGGCATCGTGGCAAGTGCGAACTTCCCCGATTCCGGGAGGAAGACATTGCCAACCGATTGGGAGAGCCGCTGAAGGGGCTCCAGGTGCCTCAGGAGGTCGTCTCGCAGATCGTCTCCACGTTGCGTGAGGATCAACGTCACGCGGCGGGCAAGGTGAGTGCCGAGCGGTCCCGCCTGGAGTCTCGTTTGACCGGTATCCGCAATCGGATGGACAAGGCATACACCGATAAACTGGACGGCAAGATTCCTGAAGACTTCTGGGAGCGCAAGTTGACCGATTGGCGGGTGGAAGAACAGCAGGTCAAGATGGCAATGGATGGCCTGAATAACGCTGAAACCGGTGATCGGGCTCTGGATGCTCAAAGAATCTTCGAACTCGCGAATAAGGCCTATTCACTGTATGTTTCGCAGGATTCGACCGAAAAGGCCAAATTGCTCAAAATGCTATTTTCGAACTGCTCTGTAGACGCGGTAAGTGTAACGCCTACATACAGAAAGCCCTTCGACATGATATTCAAAAGAGCTGTTTTGGAAGAATGGTCGGGACGACTAGATTCGAACTAGCGACCTCACCCACCCCAAGGGTGCGCTCTACCAGGCTGAGCCACGTCCCGACTTTTTTCTGTCTCCAGAGCGGATGACAGGGGGTAAGCAACAGTTATCAGTGTACACGAATCGTGACCCTTGGTTGGGTCGCTGCGTTCCGTTGAATCGTGTTCGCTCACTGAAGTTCCTGGCTGTTTTTTTAACTTCCCAGATTTTTTATTTTTTTAAAGTGGAACACCCCAATGGAACGGGGTGTGTGGTTCTCTTTCAACTCTTCTAACTCTATTTTAGCGAATGGCGCGAAATTAGTCGGCAATGGCGATCTACTGCGGTGTCAATGACTTGGGTGAAGTCGGGACTTGACATGTTTCGGGAGCTTCTATGCCGTGGGAGGGACGTATTCCTTGGGTAAGGAGCCACCTTCGCCGAAGAAAAACTCGTTCATTTGTTCGACGAGGAACTCCTGGGCTTCGCGTGTCCAGGGTTGGAGGCGGTACTCGTTTAGGAGCATTTTTTGGCGCTCTACCCACTCGCCCCAGGCTTTCTTGGAGACGTTTTTGTAGATCTTCTGGCCGAAGTCGGAGTCGAAGGGTGGTTCGTCGAGGCCTTCCATTTCGGCCTTGTATTTTGTGCAGAATACGGTGTGGGGCATTCGCTGTGAGCTCCTTGAAAGTCCTATTTTACGACGGAATTTTGGTGCGTGGTTTGTGGTGTTTCGGGCGTGGTTTTTTGTGGTTTCTTGTGGGAGTAAAGTGTGGCAATCGTGGAGAGCGGACACCACGTCTGAGGTCTCGTGTGGATTATGGCCGGGGGAGATCCAGCAGAACCACATCGGAGCGCTCCTGTTCTCTTTCGAGGACGACTTCATGGCCGTCCGGGGAGATGTCGAAGTCGTGAATATCGAAGTCTGAGGGTAGGTGGGTCAACTGCCGCTCGGAACCTGTGTCCAGATCGATGAGCCAGAGATCCTTATGTTGAATGTCTCCTCGCAGGACCACGAGTGCGCGTCCTCCAGGCAGGAAGGCGAGGTGTCGGGCTCCGCGAGTCAAGGTCAGGGCCGGCAGAGGATGCGGTGCGGCGTCGCCGGTGGCGGCCTTCACCGAAAACGTGGTGCCTATGTCGGGTCCCGAGTAGACGACGAGGCGTCCTTCGGGCGCCCACGCGGGATCAACTGAATAGTCCCGGAGAAAAGAGGTGGGAGGATGGCCGTCGACAGGCACTCGAAAGAGATGTGGGACGCCGTGATCAAGCACGGCAGAGGTGATGGATTGTCCGTCGGGTGACCAAGCTGGGGCGCCCTGCAGGTTGAGCGAATCGGAGACGATCCGAGCGTTCGTGCCGTCGGCCTGCATCACGTACAAGAGCGTTTGCCCGTGTTGGCTGACGGAGAATGCGATATACCGTCCATCGGCAGAGATTGCCGGGCCGCCGAAGATTCGCGCGCCCTGACCACTCCACAACTCGGTGCCAGTTCCGTTGGCGAGCTTCCAGATGCTCTCGGTCGTACCAGTTGCAGAAACATAAACGAGATAATCGGAGCCCAGTCGCGGGGAGAATCCCGTGCTGGTCGTTAGCGAGATTGGAACGGCCGCCGACATTTCCGCGGCTGAATCAGCGATCGGCAAGCGCCAAAGCGTTCTCTTGGGACTGGCGAGCGTGGCAACCAGACGGCGACCGTCTGCGCTGGCCGACAGCGACGTGTAGCGGTCGAGGCCAGAGGGGAGACGGTGGGGAATGCGGCGCTCGACGTCCACGCTATAAAGCCACGGCCCCGAACCATCGGCGTCGGTAGCTAAGTACATCAGGGTTCGCCGATCCAATAGGACCGGATAGCTTACGCGCGTGTTGTGCGACGTGATCCGTTCGGGAGTTCCTCCAACTGAAGGGATGCGCCAGATGTCTAATTTGTCCGGGAGGGTGCCCTGAACGAAGTAGATGAATTTCGTGTCGGCCGACCACAAAGGAAAGTGAGAGTGCAGTCCGGCGGGGGCAGTGAAGATGGGCCGAGCTTCGGGTCGCTGGCTGCCGTCTGATACGAACAACGGATCTCCGGGGCCGGGGGTGTGGTAGGCGAGTCGTGATCCGTCGCGCGACCAATCGAATTCGGCCGCGCCTTCGAGGTAGGGTTTCGGTTCTCCGCCCAGCGTGGGGACTGCCCAAGTGCCGATGGCATAGCCGCTTGAGCTATCTTGCCTGCGAACCCAGTACGTGACGAGAGAGCCGTCGGGCGCAAATCCCAGAGTGCGGATCGATGGGTTGGCGAGCTCCGGCGCGCTGCCTCGGGTCAGGTTGTGGAACTGCCCGGAACCCACCTGCGTCACCCAGACGTCCATCGGTCCGTCCCGGTCCGACAGAAACGCTACAAAATGACCGTCGCGTGAGACCGCAGCGGCCTGCTCCACTCCGCCGAAGTCCGTGATGGTCTGAAATCGTGCGTCGGCGATGGGGTTTCGCCAGAAGCGCTCCGTCCTCTGGAGCCAGAGCGTTGCGGCGGCCATTGCCAGTACAACTGCTGCCAGGAGCGCAGCCAGCAGGCGGGTGGAAAGGACTCTCTGCCGGGCAGGTTGAACGACAGGGCTTGCAGGTGCCTGAGCTGGCGGTGGTGGCGGCTGTACCTGCAGATTGGAGTTGCCATTGCTGGTGATGACCGAAGCGGTGAAGCGGTATCCCTTGCCGACTACGGTTTCTACGAATCGAGGTTTGTCGGGGTCGTCGCGCAGCACCACGCGGATCTTGCGGACGGCGGTGTTGATGCTGTGGTCGACATCAACGAAGACGTCCTTGCCCCAAAGGGATTCAGCAATCTCCTCGCGCGATACCAATTCCCCGCGCCGTTGAACCAGCAGGATCAGCAGGTCCATGGGGAGTTTTTCCAGACGCAGGAAGTGTGTGCCCCGTTGGAGCCGGTAATTCGACTGATCCAGCGTGAAATCGCCGAAATGGAATTCCTGGGGCGTAAAAATCCCCCGCATATTGCCTGACGTGCGCTGCGGGAATGATGCCCCATTCTTCGATAAGAAGCAACCACATCAGCAACTTAGGAAGTTACCTCATCTTTACCTCTTCTTCATATGACGTGCATGGCATTTCAGACGGTTTTTAAGCGATAAGCGAGCTGGCAATTACTGAGCCTTGGAGGATATGTGATGACGAACAAGTATTTGAGGTGCGTAACCCAGGTCGGAGTCTTCGTGCTGGCGGTAAACATCGGCGCGCTGGCCCAAAATTGGACGCCAGACAGATTACCGGAGAAATTTAGCGGGCAGATCAATGCCTATACGCCCACAACAACCAAAGCCCCGACTGGACCGTATGAGATTCGAGGGTCATGGTCCATGAATTTAAAGAGAGAAGGGACGAAGGCGGATTTTTCCGCTGCCGTGAACATGATCCTGTCCGATGGTTGGGTCTTGACGAACTCCACCGTCCCGCCCAATTTTGATCCGAGCACGAGGAATGCCCATACTCACCACATCTGGATGACCGATGCCGAGGTTACGATGCTTCCGAACAATGCCATTCAGGTGTCCGGCACGGCCACGGTAACGCTCAATGGCGGGCCTACGCCCTTTGCGCAACAGTCGCCTTTGACGGTGGTCATTACGGGGGGCGGCACGGGTCCAGACGACGTCGAATATTCCAATGTCACATTGACTTTTACCGGTCCGGCCTCTGGCCATTTTGGAACTGAGCCTCTGCCGGGCGTGGTCCGAAAGGTTGAAAAACGGAAGTAATGTAGCGCGGCGGCTTTACCCGATTTGGGTACTGCCGCCGTTGATGGCTGAGACGCTTTAAGCTTACTTTCGCTTGCCCTTGGTTTTCTTGTTGCGCTCGCGGGATTTGGATTTGGTCTTGCCCTTCTTGCCGGAGCGGTTGGGGCTGGGCTTGTTCGAAGGGGTGAATTCTGTGGCGCTTCGGCCTATCTTCGGCTCACCGGACTTGCCGGTGCGGCGAGCCGAAGATGGGGTGCTCGGTTCTTCGAGTAAGGCGAATTGCAGGCGGCGCTGGGGGCGGTCGATGCGGTCGAGCAGAACGTGGACGTGTTGGCCGATCTTGAAGACTCGGCCGTTGCGGGCGCCGGCGATGGTGCGGTCGGTGTCGCGGAAGAAGTAGCGGTCGTCCTGCAGGGTGGCGATGGGGA
>Ga0070734_10003033_pt1 | contig 18608 bp, 12 predicted proteins | sample Coa_R1_8_FD_66444 | JGI IMG/M metagenome (GOLD analysis project Ga0070734, IMG submission 66444) | Surface soil microbial communities from Centralia Pennsylvania, which are recovering from an underground coalmine fire - Coalmine... | ecosystem: Environmental > Terrestrial > Soil > Unclassified ... | reverse complement strand
CCTGTTCCTGTGAGAGTCGGATCGGATTGTCTTTAGGCGAATAACCCTGATTTCGCCCAAGCGAGCGTCATTTTGCCCTGAAGTTTGGACATCCGTCCGCTGAAATGCGGCTTATATTCATACTTTATGTGCTGTTTTTCTGCAAAAAGCAAACGAGCGAATATTCCGATGACTTAGTCACGAAGCTGTAATGTTCGTCTGCCCACCACGGATGAGATTTGACGCCATTATCTTTGTGTCGCTTGTTTGGGCGATATTTGGGAATAAGGTCTAACTCCCTCCATTACCCGGCCTGGATGCTGGCCATTTATGAAAGGATTAATCCATGGATCATTCAGCACAATCTGCCTCGGTCATTCACGAAATGCAGCGGCGTTTTCAAGAGGAGATCGCAGATACGATCACTGCTCTGCAGGATGCAACCAGCAATCGTAAGCGCAAAGGCTGGCTCAGTCTGTTGATCGGCGCGGCCTGCCTGCTCGGCCTGCCCATTCTGGTGCTGCTCAACGCCGCTCAGGACGCCCCGGTGCTGGAATACCTCCTCGGCATCACCGCGGGAGATCCCTGGGACACGCCCCTGGGACCGTTGCAGCCCATCGCGATTGCCGCCAGTATCGCCTTTGTCATCGCCATGGGGTTGGCCGCCCTTTTGGCGCTGGGACACGAAGCCCACCCGGAACCGTCCAAGCCCAGGCAGAATACTCCGGCTGCTCCGGCGCATGAGGACGCTCCCATGCACACCACCCACATGGACCGACGCCAAATGGTCCGCTGGATCATCGCCATCACCGTCATGCTGCTTCTGGTCGCAGTGATCGGCTACGGCAGTTATCTGCGGGGCAAGCTGGTGGTCACCGAGGACAATCCACTGGCAGCCCAGAACGCTACTGTCTCCTGCGCATTCAGCGTCGCGCTGGCCCTCGTGGAGGAGATCGGCGTGGTGGGTGCGATGGTCGGCTATCTGTTGCCCAACTGGCCGGTGTGGGCGACGCAGCGCAAACTCAACCGCCTGCGCCGCGGCTACAAGAAGATCCAGGACATCGCCTTCATCCATGAACAGTTGTCCGAAGCAGAGCACGGTATCACCCAGATCCTGGTCAAATGTGCGCCCCTCCAGGAGAAGTGCGACTTGCATCAGAAGGAACTTGTGACCGTCAGGGATATTCCTCAGGCAGGTGCCATTAGCGATACGGACAGGATCGCCCGAGCGTACCAGGAGAGCAAGCAGATCCTCGTTACTGCCAAGGGAGCGGTGGACAAACTGACACAGGCGATGGATCCCCTCCTAAAAGAAGCCGAATGCTATCGCCCTCGTGGACGGGACAATATCAAGCAGATGCTCGAAGAGCACATCGCGGAAGAGGCACGCTTCAAGCAGACGTTGACTGACCGAAAGCAAAAAGGGCAGATAGACTATCAGACGCACCTGAACGCCGCGCGCGCCCGAACCGCGCGTTGGGAGAGCGCAGGGCTGGACAAGATCAGCGAAATCGGCGAATCTCTGGCCGGACTTCGGCGGCAAGCGGAGCAACTGACCCACCTGCGCCTGACGGTCCTGGAAGGACTGCACACCGGTCTGAACTCTCCCCAGTTTCTGGAAGACTATTCGTCGATCTCCCAGAACAAAACGTTGACCCGCTTGGGGGTGCTGCTCATCCAACTGGACGGGGAGAGCAGCAGTCGCAAAGAAGATACCCATGCCCCCGTTCTGGAGCGGATAAAGGCGGCACTGGCGGATATTCAGCAGCGCACCAAGTCCTCCCTGCCTGCAAACAGCGTACTCGGCAAACTCCTCAGCGCCCTCGACAGATGCAGCCAGATGCGCCGTGAGGCTTATGAGCGCCTGGATCTGACGACGCATCCCGACATTGTGGATAGAGTGCATGAGGTGGTAGTTCTGAAAGCTGAAATCGCCGACCAACTGGCCCGGTTGGACGCGCGCATTCAGAGAGTGGTCCTGCAGTTGAAGGATGATACCCGGAGGCTGACTGAGCGTCTGCGACAGGAGGAAGCCGAGAAGCATTGGTTCAGGCGTTTGCTCCGCAAAATCTTCCCCGGTGGGGGAACGGGCGGCGGGGGAACCGGCGACCCGCTGTCAATGCCAATGGCAGAACCTACCAACGGCTCTTAACTGCTTGCTATCCCTGTTGCAGAGAGATGCGTTTCGCATCCGCCTGCAGAGTTGGCTTTAGAGACTTTGAAACATTGCACCTTCCCGCGTCCGCAAGGACGCAGGTCAGTGGAGGCGGGCGCGTTGTGCGCCCGCCATCAGCTAGGAGAACCTATCATGAATCGGATTTCGCGTCGCGCCTTGTGTTCGCTGCTTCTTGGAGGAACCATCTGCCTGTTGTCTCCCACTCTAGGGTGTTCCAAATCGGCGAGCGGTAACGTCCCTTCCGGAGGGGGACAGCCGAACTTGAATCAGGAAAAGCCGCACGGCAAACTGCTGATCTGCCTGCTGGATGAGACCGCCTCGTATACAGCAGAGCCGGGGTTGTGGGATTCCTCGGTGCATCGGGCAGCCTAGGCTATCACGGAACTACGGTCAGGGGACTCGTTTCTAGCGCTCGCCATAACCGACAAAGGATGGCGCACCCAGGATATCCGGATTCCTTTGAAGACCCTGACCGCTCCCTCTCTGCTGCAGATGCGCGAGAAGTCCGACTTAATGGATCAGGTTCGCGCCCTGAAGGTCCGTCCGACCAGCAGCGGATACCTGGTGAATGGAAAACCTATCGGCAAGCCGCTTGGAACCGACCTTCTCGGAGCCATTGACTTTGCCTCGTTTCTGGCGAAAGATGCCGGCAAGCGGGCGGTTTCTATTGTCCTGTTTACCGATATGGAGGACGAGGTGGTGGTTCACCCCTCGGCCGGTGCGCATTTGCAGACCTTCCCGCGCTTTACCCATGTCATGGCGTTCAATGTGCGTTCGGGTTCCGACGATCCTTCGAATACCAGTGCGGGCGCTACTGCTACGAAGGCGCGTATCCAGCACTGGATGGATACGATCAACAGCATGAAGCATCCCGAAAGCGGGCCGGTTATGGAACAGGAAGACATCCACTTGATCGGACAGATGGCAGCAGTGAAATCCGTCTTTGGCTGGACACGCCGCTAATCACGCAGAGCCGTGCAAAAACTCATCATTACCTTGGCAGAGTAGGTTCTGAGCCTGTAGCGCGATCTGGAGCAATCGCGCGTCGTTTATTTGGCCATGGAGGGGCAAACGCTGATTAAGGGGGAAGACCATGCGTCGCAGAGAACTGAGAGGCAACAGCATGCGAACGAAAGGTCGGTGGGGCCGTCGCCGAGCAATGCTATGGATTCTTATCGGCTGTGCCGGGATAGGAGCTTGGATCGTTATGTCAACCCATAAACATAAGGCGCATATTGGCGCGAATGCCATCATCGGAGAGCGCATGGAATGGAAGTTTGAGTATGACGATCTGCATCGCGTCGTAAAGAGTTTCGACCCGGCAGGAAGGTTCACGCGCTACGAATACGGTTCGGCCCCAGACGGTAGTTTGAATCGGATCGCCCTGATTCCGCCCACGGGTACTCTGGTGAGCTGGAACCTGAACGGCAACCGCGTTGTGGAAATGCACGATGCCGAGGGTTCAGTACGCTACACCTATGATGAATACGGCAATGTGGCTTCGGTCGAACGAGCCAACTCGACTACTATTCGGTACGCATACGATGCGGCACATCGCGTTACCGAAATGCAGGTCGGCGCTTTCTACCGCATGGCCTGGACCTATGACTATCTCGGCCAGGTCAGTACTATCGCGACTCCCGCTGGGCTAGTGCAATACGATCATCAGACGGGCTTGGGAGAGGTGCGACGGTCGCTGCCGAACGGCATCACGACCTTCTGGAAGATCGCCCCCAACGGTCGCCTTGCCAGCATCACGCACGGCATCATTGCGAACCCGAAGAACAACAGCTACGCAGTCGTAGCCTCATACGATTACAATCACGGGCCGGATGGGCGCATCTCCGCCGAACGGGAGAGTTCACGTCAGGGCGAAATCACAAAACAGTACGCATACGACAAACTGGGCCGTTTGGCTCACGTTACCGGCTCTGATCGGCAGGTATACACCTACGAATACGATGACCTAGGCAACCGGACCAGGGTGATGTTACCGGGAGGAAGAGCGCGACGGTGCGAGTATGATTGGGCCGGGAGTCTGGTGAGCGTGGATGGGACTCCCGTCAGCCATGATGCGTGCGGCAACGTTACCGGTCTCACTCTCAACGGGGTCGCCAGAACCTACAAGTATCACCCGAACGGCCGACTAGCGGAGGTCAGCACCGATGGAGATACGATTAAGTACACCTATGATGGATACGGTCGCCTGGTAGCGCGCGAATCGAAAATCGGCAAAACGAACTACATTGTGGACCCATTCTCACTTGCTTGGCATCCCCTGGAAATTACCGAGCCGGACGGTTCCAGGATCCAGATCGTTTGGGAAGGCGACAGACCGCTTGCGCTCATTCGTGGCGGCAATGTTCAGTGGTTGCTCGGTGACCATCTCGATTCCGTTCGGATCGTAGCGGATAACAAAGGTGCAGTTACTGGCGAGTTAACCTACGATCCGTTTGGCGTTCCTGAGGTCTCGCCAAAATCCACGACGCCTGAATTCGGTTTTACCGGTTTGCTTTATGACCTACAGGCTGGTGGACTGCTGACTCTTGCACGAGTCTATGTGCCTGAACTCGGCTGTTTCCTGCAGCCGGATCCCACAAAGCGGATGCCGTCACCATCGCCGGAAGACATCGCCCCATACTCCTATTGCGGATTTGACGCGGTTAACTTCGTTGATAGAAGTGGCGCCGAGAGAACGCCTTCCGACGTGCAATCGAGTTTCTTCGGGCAATGGGCAACTAACCCGTGGCTTAACCCGAGGCAGGCGTTTGCGAATTGGTCGGAGAAAAATCTTGCCACTCTGTCTACAAATCCTGGCAACTGGTATTGGGTTGGAATGGAAAACACCGGATTTGACATCCTTGGCAGCCTGCCCTGGAGAGGCGAACCCCAGACCCCAGGGCAAAAAGTAGGGTCGATTGGTGTGCAAATCGGAATGATTTTCTCTCCCTACGCTCCCGCTGAAGTAGCGAACGTCATCGGAGGCATTGGATTCGGATTCAATTCTCTTTCGGCTCTCAGCAATTCTGCGACCGGACACACAAGCGAGGCAGCCTGGGACATCCTGGGGATGGGCATTTACGGGCGGGGACAACAGATAGAGCAAACCATGCGCAATCTAACAAGCACAACTGCGCTGCAGCTGTCGCGTGGAAAAGCATTCGATTCACCCGAAGTTACCAGCCTTGCCAGTCGTTACTTTGCAGAGAGTCAGAACTTACAGATAAACCATCTGACGGATGCAGTACATTCTGGAACAGACCTTGGACTTTCGCTCTCCGATCTCATCACCTCGGCGGGACAGCAAGAAAGTCACCAACATATTCAAGCAACTCATCCTTCGCCTGTAGGCGGCGTGAAGCTGAGTGGCGCATCCAAAGTGCTTGACGGTTTGGGCCAGGTCAAAGGCGTCCGGGTGGATGCCAATGGCAACATAGTTCTCCTCTGCGAGGATGAGAAAGACTTAAAACTCCCGCCGCTTCGAATGGACGAAATTGTAACGGTTTTTAGATCAGTTTATTTGAACGGAGAGGGACCTACTGTTACAATTGACCCAAATCCTGTGGACCCCGAAAGAGCGCCCATGCTGATCAAGCATAGTGAGGCGACGGACGCAACGTACTGTGGCTGGATCCTTTACGTTTGCGACAGGTTGATGAAGACTTATAGTATCAGCCGGGACAACAACACGAACAAACCCATCGAAACTCATGTGCCTGGATTTGATCACATGCAGGAGAAAATGTTCTTCGGTGCGGAGCCTGGACTTTTCGGCACTAGCAAACCACGCTGGGAAAGGTTCTGGATTGTGCCAGCCGAGGTCCAACGTTTTGATGGATCGCGGCGCGAGTTGACGCTGTTCGACATACAGCTGAAGGTGAACACCCAGAAGATGAAGTGGCAAGGTGGTCAGTTGGTGGACGACCATTCTGGATCAACTTCTGTTGGAGCCGCCGAATTCACGGAGTGGTTTCGAAAACATTATGATGAAATTGGGGCGGAGCAGTATCTCATACCGCCAACGGATAGCGGTATCACACAACCCGTGCCGGTATTCACGGAACTGCGTCGTATCGCCTTGTTGACCGCTATTGCCGAAAAGCTGCGTGACGATAGCGTTCCTATGCCATCGTGGATGAAGGACTACCTGGTCAAGCGCGTTACATTTGAAAAGACGACGCCTGTCATTCGTGTCGAGAAGAAAAACGGAACGCACGTGGCCATCATGGTCGGAGGAGTCAATATCTCCGCCGATCCAAAGGTCGTGAAGACGTTCACGGGTGCGAGTTTGCCTGCAAGCTCGGAGTTCCAGCAGCAAACGCGGATCGCCGATCAGTTGGAACATACGGTCGTAGAACTCCCGGTGGCGACCAGTCCCTTCTCGATCCAGAACGTGAACAGCGGGGAACACGCCTACAAGATGTTCGTCATGCCTGGAGCACAGACGCAGGCCCTGAACCCTGGCCTACTGGAAGAGGCCGACCTAGTTGTACCCGTGCCTGGTGGAACGGACATCCGCCTCACCCGGAGCTTCAACTCCTTCTTCGCATCGAACGGGCCGTGGGGAGCCGGTTGGGCGCTCGATCTGCCCAGACTGGATTCTGTTCGAATTCTGAAAAGCAGGAACGGCGACAAGATGGTGTATACGACTGGTTACGACCTCTCGACGCCGTTAAACGGCTTTCGTACCCGGTTCAAGGATATCAAACCTGTTGCAGAATACGGAGGCAGTATGCTACAGGTACCCGAAGAATCCTGCCCCTTCCTTGGTATCGCGGACGGCCATCCGAGCTTCTTGAGCGGCACGAAAACGCCCCTGGTCCTCTTGAAGTCAGGCGAGAAATGGCATTTTACTCCCTATGGCGAGTTAGTTGCGGTTCAGGACGGTCCCCAGACGACAGTATATGAACGCGACACGCGCGGGCAGTTGACACGAATCGTCGCTCTCATAGGCGGATCTCCCGTCACGCAAATCGCACTCGAATACGAACACGGGCGGCTGTCGAAGGCGATATCCAGGTACCTTGACAACAGCTCACGCAAGTCAAATGAGCTCGTCTACCGATACAATCAGAACAACCAGCTTGTCGCAGTATCGTCTGCGGCAGGCGAAGTGGGTTACGATTATTACAACAGTCTGGTATCCACCGTTTCCTTCAAAGGGCATTCCCGGAACGCGAAGCCAACAATCCTGCGAACATTCGCCTATGACGAAAACGGTTCTGTCACGAAAGAGACTTATGGTGATGAGGCAGTCAGCTACTCTGTCGTATCATCATCCAATGGCTGCGAGAGTGTTTCGGTGACAGCAGCAGGTAAATCAATCATGCGATACGACCGCCAGTTCAGACTCGTCGAAGCCGTGGCTGCGGAAGGTTCACACATGCGTCGCATATATAACAGCGACGGCAGCACAGTTACGGAGCTATCCTCACCGGGCCGCCGCACTATCACCGTCACCGAGTCTGTAGACGCTCGAACTCGAACGCTAGCAGTCGCAGGCGCTCCAACGATCCGTGCAAATTATGATGGGAGCGGTCACCTTACGCAATTGTTCGAGAATCAACGACTGGCTCTTGCCCAGCGTTGGAACCCTAACGGTCAAGTGGCCGCAATTGAAACGCCGACAAACCTGACACAGTTTGAGTACGACAAAGATGGAGTTTTGAGCGCAACTATCGTGACGCCCCCGAACCCTGGCAAGGTTTTCAACGTCTGGACACGAACGCAACGGGATCGCCGTGGCAATTTGGTCGAAATCGCGGACTACCGTGGCCTGAAAATGGTCTTTGCGTATGATCCTTCTGGAGCGCTGATCTCAGCCATACGAAAAACACCAGAAGGCAATTTCGGTGCGAACTTTACTCGCGATGATGACGGCAAGACTTTGAAGCAAACGTCCTCCTGGGGAGAGACCTCGTACAGTTACGATCATGACAAAATCAAATCCATCGCATTGAAGCGCGGATCAACAAGCGCCAGGTTAGAGTATGAGGATGGCAGGCTTCAGACCACTCATAGCTTTGACGATGGCGTTACGAAATTCGACTATTATCATGATGGCATAGCCGCCGGACGCCTTTCAGATATTGAATGTGCAAATGGCCTCCACATCGAGCAAGACTACGATGAAGACAACCGCCAGTTCACCATAACTGCGGGAGAACATCGCCGCGTCAAGCTATCGTACGATAAGCAAGGCCGAGTTGATTCTTATTCCTGGGAGCAGGTGTCCATCCCCCGATAGGTTGCCGGCCTGGTGTTTGAATCCTGCGATCCCAGGATTGTTGCACAACTCGAACGGCGGATGCAGCGATGTAACAGAGAATCAGAACTGGGGATATCCGATCCTCTTCACGACGGGATAGGCGTCGTAATCTTGATTACGACGCCATCTTCTGCATTCTGGCCTCTGTCGACTGCGACAGTTGGATTTCTATAGATGTGACAATCGTAATAAGGCATTGTTTCACTTGTAAATCCAAGGAGAAGAACATGCGTGCCGCTATCTACCTTATTATGCCCATCGCGATTCTCGGCAGCCTATTGGCCATTTCTGTACCTCAAGTACTACCGCCTCCTCCGAATCAGGCAGTTGCCATTGCCCCTTCTGGCACTCAAGCCACGAGACCCCAGAAGGACGTTCAAAGCACTGGTACGCCCCCCTCCCTGCAATCCCTGTTGTCTCCCATATATAAACTGTTGGATAACAAGGAATATGCGTCCGCCCTGCCTTTCTGCGATACGGCGTTGAAGGCGGCACAGACGGCAAAGGATAGGGTTGGAGAAGCGAGGGCGCGCCGTCTCGGTGCCATCGCCCTGCAAGGACTCAAAAGGTTCAAGGAGGCTTGCGATGCGTGGTTGAGTGCGGCGGCCTTATGGCATGAGTTTAACGCTGTGCCTGAACAGGTGGAAGCATTGGCCAGCGCCAGCGTTCTGCTCACTAACAACCATCCGGACGAAGCAAAGAAGTTGATACAACAAGTCATAACGTTAGCGCGGACCGAGACAAAGCGTCAGTTAGATGTAGCCCGCTACCTTACCAATGTCGCAAATCGCGCATTGGACAGAGGCCAGACTGCAATGATACCGTCCCTGTTGGAGGTAGCGTTGCCGATATTCGAGCGTCTCGATCCAGACTCTCAGGACCGAGTATATTGCTTGGATCGGCTTGGATCTTTTGCATTGGACTGCCGTGAATTTGACGCAGCACATAAATACTATATCGACGCGCTCACAGTTCAGGATAAAATTGACCCGCTCACGTTGAACAAGGCAGCAATACTGCACAACCTTGGCGTCATTGCCTTGCGTCAAAATGATTTTGACACAGAAGAATACTACTTTAAGCTAGAGTGGGAGATACAGGATAAGTTGGAGCCCTGGTCTCTCGACGTGGCAAACAGCCTAAACAATCTGGGAAATCTTGCCTCCCGTCGCCATGCATTTACCGAAGCGGAGAGAGACTTTTTATCATCCCTGGCGATCCGGGATAAACTGGTTCCTGGCTCTTTGGATGTGGCAGACAGCCTGAACAATCTTGGCGCGAATGCTTATGATCGTGGAAACCTTGCCGAAGCGATCCACTACGAAAAGCTCGCCCTGGCAATCCGAGAGAAACAGAAACCGCACTCACTGATTGTCGCGCATAGCTTTCACAATCTTGGAATGGATACGTACGCCCAGGGCGACCTAACCGCAGCCGAGTATTATCATAAACACGCCTTCGACCTACAGATGGAATTGGCGCCCGGAACCCCGGAGTTGGCAGCAAGTCTGAACGGCTTGGGCAACGTCGCCTGGAGTCGGGATGACCTTCCGGCAGCGAATGATTACTACCAGCGCGCTCTGGGAATCGTGAATACAATTAAGCCAAGATCCTTAGAGGCGGCAACTATCTGGAACAACCTGGGCAATGTTGACGAGGCACTTTATGATTTCAATATGGCGGAAAACTGCTACAAGCAGGCCCTGGAAATCCGCGAGGTGCTGGTTTCTGGCACCCTAGATGTTGCGCAAAGCCTGGAAGGGTTGGGCGACGTTGCACATGACCGTGGCGATGCCGATTCAGCCGAGACTTTTTATCAAAAGGCGCTGACGATTCGGGAAGATCTCGCACCGAACTCGATACTCGTGGCATCGAGTCTGATTGCCCTGGGAAATGTCTGCGAAAATCGTAATAACTTCAACGAATCGCAGAGCTATTATACATGCGCCCTCGGAATACTCAAGGAGATCGCTCCGGAATCCCCTGAGATGGCGCTGGTCTTTGCCAATATGGGCAACATTGAAAACGATCTCGGTCACTATGAAAGTGCTAATGAATACTTTCATCAAGCGAAACAGATCCTGAAGGAGGCGTTATCGCAGGCATCGGAACTTACACGCACTGCAAGTGTTCGTCCTGGAACCGCGCCTGGTTCCAGGGACAGCGTTAATCCCATAGCAACGTATGGACAAGTATTCATGGGGATGGGCAACGCTGCGTTTAGCCGAGGCGACTATGAGGCGGCGCAGATCAATTACGAGGAAGCTTTGCACTTTTTTGAGAAGATCTCACCCAGATCCATGCCTGTGGCAGCAGCCAAAAACAATTTGGCAAGCCTTTTCCTGGCGCGCGCGGACTACGCCAATGCTCACAACGACTCCAAAGCCCGCGATGAAGACTATGCCAGAGCGCGCGAGTACAACATGAGTGCTCTAGCGATGCAGCAGGCCATTAGGCATGGCACACTGGATGAGGCGACGAGCCTTTTTAACCTGGGGATAGTCGCATTCAAAACGAATCATCCGAAATCCGCCAGACAATATTACCAACAGGCTAAGTTGCTCCTCCAACGGCATCAACCGCATTCTTTGGAGGTAGCCATTGTCCTGGACAGTCTCGGAACAGTGGCAACCGCACAGCACCAATATAGCGAGGCAGACGGCCTATTCCAACAGGCGCAGAATATCTTTAAGAAGCTGGCGTCGGAGTCGCTGGACAGAGCATTTAGCCTCGTCAACTGGAGCACCAACGCCCTGTTGATGGGGAATCGCAAACAGGCGAAATCTCTGGCTATCAGCGCCGTGAATATCGTGGAAACTCAGCGCAGACAGATCATGAGGACCGAGGGGCGCGGGCTGCTTGTAGAGATCTATTCCGACGCATACACCGCGTTGATGCGCTCCTATCTCGCTCTCCACCAGGATAAGGATGCCTACGAAACCCTTGAGCGCGCGCGAGGTCGCAGCCTGGCAGACAGTCTCTTTGAAAGCCATCGTAAGGACCTCCGCGAACAGGTGTCCCCAAACCTGCTTATTAAACAGAGCGAACTCTATGGTCGGCGAAGCATGCTGCTCAAACAACGTCAATTGCTCGATCAGAAAGCTCCTGAATACAAGCGGATTGATGCGGTAATCCAGCAGAGCCAGGTGGAAATACATCAATTGGAAGAGGAGATACGTCGCGCCGCACCCCACTACGCCGCCCTGCACTATCCCAAATCCATTGACCTCAAGACGGTGCAGTGTACATTAGATCGCGGCACGCTTTTACTGGAGTTCACCATAGACGAACACGCAATCTACCTGTTCGCCATTACCAATAACTCCTTCCGACGCTACACTCTGCCCACCAAACGCCAGGATTTGCTATTCGACATTCAAAATCTCTCTGTTAGTTTCGCAAGTGATACTGCAGATTCCAGACCTGATCTGTTAGTCAAACTTTACAACTTGCTCCTTGGTCCAGCCAGAAAGGAGATTGAGAGCGCGCAACGTCTCCTCGTCTGCCCCGACAGGCAGATGTGGCAGATTCCCTTCTGCGCCCTTATTGACAATAATAATGCCGCCGAGCCGCACTTTCTCATCGAGAGTAAACCGCTTAGCTACACCTTCTCGATGAATGTTTATGCCCAAATCATCAACAACCGCCATCGAGTCCGCAGAGCCACTCATCCCCTACTTGCGTTTGGAGATCCGGCCTATCGTTCTGAAGGCAATTTCAAGGCTCCGGTCGGTCGGTCGACAGGCAAAGGAAACGCCCTCAACGTTTTGGATGGCCCGGAATTCGGTCGAGTGCCCATCACTGGCGACTTAGTGAGGGGCATTGGCGATTTGTATGGACTGAAAGCCAAGTCCAAACAGATTCACGTCGATGGCCGGGCTACTGTCAGCGCGGTGTTCCAGGAGGCCGGTTCTGCCCGTCGCATTCATTTTTCCCATCATGCCTTTTTCAACAAATTGGATCCACTCGCCTCGTTCCTGGCGCTTAGCCCGGAGAGGGACGACAAACAATATGGAATGCTTACTGCCTACGATGTGATGGCGCGGTTGCATCTGGATGCCGATCTGGTGACGCTTGGCGCCTGCTCAACAGGAACTGGTACATCGCACAATACAAGTGCGGAAGGGGTAATGGGTCTGACTTGGGCCTTTCAGTATGCCGGCGCTCAAAGTGTGTTGGCGACGCAGTGGGAGATCAATCCGGATTATTCAAGTATCTTCTTTATCGGCCTGGATCCGCAGAATGCAACGAAGAAGGTAAGCAATGAGGCTCTCCAGAAAAGCTTCTACGGCGCATTGCATGGGCCAAATAGTGAAGGCAAGGAGTCAGACACAGGTCATAGCAAAGCCGTGGCGTTACAATTAGCGCAAATAGCATTGATTCATAGCCCGGAGAAACGAAACGCGAATGCATCTGCCCGACAAACATTAAAGCACGATCAGCCGTCCCTATATCTGAAACCATACTATTGGGCTGCCTATTATCTCCAGGGCGATTGGCAGTAGATTGTCGAGTAAGGGCCATATCGCAGTCTGCTCTGTAGGGAAACATCACCTCGGCCTGCTCGCCATTTCTATATAAAGAATTGCGAGCAGGCCGAGGACGTTTGACAGGGGACTATTGTGGATTGTCTAGAATTTTCAAGAGTATGGCTGCAGCTTGCCTGGCGTCCTGTTCGCGTAGCAGTTCCTTTTGTGCCGCATCTATAAAACCGTATTTGGCATAAAAGGCTCCGAGCAGGATATGAGAATCCGCATAGGCAGATCGAGCGCGATTCAGTTCCGCTTCCGATAACGCGGGGTTGGAGATCTGGAATATTCCGATACGGTCATACTTACCGGACGCCTCTGCGTCGATGGATGGCCCTTTCAATTCTTCCACAAACCACCGATAGGTTTCCCCTTCTTCCAGTGCGATTTTATCACTCATCGGAAGGACCCACACGGTTTCGGAATTTTCCTTTGTCGTACTGATCGGGCATATGCCGAGCAATTGCGCACTATTCGCTCCATACACCCTCGCTTCCCACGCCCCGGCAGCAGTTTGATACAACAGCATCCTGGCGACCGGCATCCCCTGATAGTACGTCTGGATTCTCAAACGATAATAGGCCCTGGCCCCCTTCTGTTTCCAGCGAAACTCGGGACGATGAGAAAGCACAAACGTATTTACCGGACTCAGGAGCTGAATGGCTCCTTGCTGAATATGCTCGTTCGGACCCAGAGGGGGTGAAACCCTGGACCACTGTAGAATGTGAGAATCTATAACCAGTTGGCCTTTTGCCACGGTTTCAAGTAATTTTGCCCACTCCTTATCGTTCTTCTCCGCAGGATGCAAGGGCGAGGTGGCAGCAGTGCGGATTTGCTGTTGCAATGCGCCAATCTGCATTGCCAGACCATTTGTCCTCTTCTCTGCTTGAAAGAGAATGAGCAGCACGACAGCAAGGGCAACCGTCAGACTCCCCAGTACAGGAATGAGCATGTTCATACTGCTTCGTAGTCGGGTCCAGACGTCCGGGCATCGACGCCGATTTAGCGCGGCCAGACTCTCGTCAATATCCGGTCGGTAGTCGGGCTGAGACGCACGTTGGGCTTTCAGGAATCGCGTCGCTTCCGCGATAAAATCGAGATGAACGCTGGACATTCCTGAGTAGCACCAGCGCCGAACAACCACGCTTGCATCGGATTCTGCCTTTGCCTTCAAAGCGCCAAAAGCAAGGTAATCGGGAATAGGCCCAGCCGCCAATCCCATCAGTTTCTGCGCAAGCAGGCTTTGAATTGAAGAACTCTCTTCCCGCAAAAATAAAGTGACAAGCGCTTCGCGAACCACCGAACATTGGGGGGCGGTCTCCGGCAGAAGCGTCAGTATCTGTGCCGCGTCATACCGAGCCATCTCGTCATCGTCATAGATCTGCTGCAGAAGTCCGTCAACGATTTCCGGAGTTTCGGCAATGGTGATCGCCTCCTGCTTCAGGGCATCATATGTCTTCCGTATCTTTATATTGAAGTCATCCATAGTTTCCGTCATTTCTGTTTCCTCCGTTCCAATCAAATGGCGGCAATCAAACGCGCGAAGACGCTCAGGCGCAGCCTGATCGCCTTGGCTCTGCCTGGGTTCACAATCTCTAAGCGCCTGCTCCGACGCCGTGGACGTGCGCCTCCCTGGCATCTTGCCTTTCGCGTAGCCTCGTCCAGAGCAGAGAGCAAACCTTGTGGGTTCATGAATCAGGCCTCCGAGGCTTCTCCTTTACCGGCATGTCAGCATAGAATTGCGTCACAACATATTCGTCAATCTTTGCGAGCCTCTGCGAGACCTTGGCTGATTTGAATCCGAATCTTCTTCCCATTTCTCCCGGTTTTTTGCCTTCCAGACGTACTCCCTTCCAGATTATCACATCGTTTGGCGAATACTTCCTTTCGGCTAGACCTCTATCCAGGCTTTCCTCCAGATCCCACATAAAAACTTTGTCCGACAGCATCTGTTCAAGGCGAGGGTCCGGTAGAATATCTTTGATCGTGTCACTGCCGTTACCCACTGGAGTGTTCACCGAAACGGTACGCTTTTCTCTGCGGTACACATCGATGCATTCGCGCAGTGTGATCACTGATCTCATGCGTGTGATTTCCAGGAGAATTTTATGCTTAACATAATATAGCGAGCAAAGTTTGACGTAAATGTTGCCGACTACATCCTGCACAGCAGCATCATCCCTGCGACGCAGGAAAAGCATCAACAGCTTTAGCGCCTGACGATAGGTAGCGTTTTCTCCAGGCGGTTTCCACCAGGTGTGGAACTCATCGTCCTCTTGCGGCAAGTTCATGTCCGCGTCAGGTAATTGACTTACCATCGTTCCTCCCCTCTGCGCATCGTACTTGGCGATTGCGTCCGAAACTTCATAGCCCTTGCGCATCACCGCGTTGAACACCGAAGTGAACCCTTGCAACTTTAAAACGCACCGGTTCATAGAATTTTCATGGGGCCGATATCATTTGTTAATATTTCCGTTTTGGCCGACTCGCTCATCGTACCTGACGAGTCTAGTGTCCAAAAGAGATTCCCTCGCATTTATTTTGAGCGAGCACTCGATTCTTGCGGATAGAAAACCTGATGAGATTATCCCACCAGGCGCTCGAATTCGGCTATCTGTTTTCTTATGACGTCGAGGCTGGAGCGCCTGAAGTCCTCGGTCGTGATGTCCAGGTCGAAGCGGGATTTCATGGAGTGTGGTCTGTTCAGGTATAATAAAACACTCACACAGTAATTGAGACAGGCATAGGAGAGACACGAATGGCGGCTTCTGTGGAAAATAAGGGATTGCAACCATGCCCCGACTGCGACGTCTTACCGGGGAATCCTCATAAAACAGGTTGCGACGTGGCACGCTGTTCTTACTGTGGTCGCCAGTATCTGCAGTGCCAATGTCCGGAGCATGATCCGCAGGCAGCCTATTGGACCGGGGAATGGCCGGATGTGAAGGAATGCCAACGCCGTGGATGGTGGTGCGTGCTGATACCAGGAAAAGGCTGGCGCCCCTGTGATCCTGAAGCGCCTGGCGCGACCGAGGATCTCAATCGGCTGGCCTTCTTCCGCCGTAACAATCGGGATGGTCTCTACGAGAAGTTGGAGAATGGATCCGGCTAAACTGACGCAACCATTTCCATCAGGTATACGGCGATCACTGTTACATACAGCGGGCCGCTCATAAACTGCCCGCCATCATCGGCACGAGCCTAAACAGCAAGCGGGCTGAAACAGTTGAGACTTTATACGAATAACAAATAGAAACCCTACCCCTCCATCTTCTCTAACAGAAAGCCCTTCTCCAATGGGGAGGGGGCTTTTTTGATCGTCTTCGCCACAGGGCGTTCGACGCAATAGGGAGATTAGTTCCCTTTGCCTTCAGGCCACAGGAAGCGCAACTGCGGAGATCAGTTGGTAGAGCGCTTGCCTCCGGAGCAAGAGGCCGACAGTTCGAATCTGCCCGGGCGTATAAACCTATTAGTAATGACTCCTTGACACTTGTTGAGAGTTGTCGCTTTGACACTCTCAACCTGATGGCGAGGAGAAAGCAAGTGGTCACGGATTACACCCCTCCCCCCTGGGATGAGGCTCTCTACAGCTTCATCCAGCACCTCAAGGGCACCTCGCGTGCCAAGAAGACCGTAGAGTTCTACCAGTACCTCCTAAATATCCTCGTGCACTGGGCAGAAGATACCAACATTCCCATAGACAAGTTCGGCAAGCGGTCCCTCGACGAGTACCTGGTGTGGCGTCAGGAGAACGGGCACACGGTCAGCGGCAAACCGCTCTCCCTGACGACCCTGCACAGCAGCGCCAGGGTAGCCCGGATGTTCATGAAGTACTGCTCACGCTACGACCTCATCCCGCGCAACCTCCTGGCGGACTACGAACTGCGCAGCGTACCACGTCCCCACAAGTACATGCCGACTGAGGACGACATGGTGGCGCTCCTGGAGGCCATTCACGGCTACTGGAATCCGCTCAAGAACAAGACGATCAAGGCGTTCTCGGCGTCTCGGCGCGGCTTTCATCGCGACCGCAACTTCGCCTTGATCATGACCCTGCTCGACAGTGCCGCCCGCATAGGTGAAGTCCTGTCCCTGAAGACTACTGACCTCCAGCAAACGAAGGTCACCGTGAAGGGAAAGGAGAAGGTGATTTGGCAGATCACCATCCGCGAGAGTGGGAGCAGCAGCACCACTAAAGGACGCTCTTCCCGCTACGTTCCGTTAAGTGACGAGACCCTGGGAACGATAGAGACCTGGCTGAAGATACGGGCACGAACCATGCGACAGGCACCTGCGGGAAGTGACGAAGGGTGGCTGTTCATCGCTGAAACTGGTGGACGCTGCGACGAGAGTAGGTTTCTCAAGTCCATCCGCCGCATTACCAAGTGGGCCGGACTGCCGGATGCCATCACCCTGCACTCACTGAGGCGCTTCAGCCTCAACAAACTCTCAAAAGTTGATGTATTGGGGGCGCAGCGCATTGCTGGACACAAGGACACCAAGACCACGCTCATCTACACCGAACTCGATGCAGGGCACGTTGCCGATGTCCACGAGCGCGCCGGTGTCGTGAAGGGGATCGTTGCTAATAAGAAGGCTGCGCCCAAGAAGCGCTTGGCAGCGGCATAATCTCAAGGGGAAGGCAACTTGCCTTCCCCTTGTAAGGAACATGCCAGCACTATCATGGTTTACAAATCAATATTATTAATTTAGACCTATTTGAAGGTTAGGATCGGACTTGGCTGCGAATTTGTGGAACGCTTGCGCAGTGGTCACCCGCTGTTCAGGAATTCGCGCTTCACTACCGTACAGCAGAGAGTTGGTATGGCTCTTCACGCTGGATTGAGCGACTCGCATAGCACCCTCGACCTCTGGAATAGCCACTACCTCCCAGCTGGTTTATACGGGAATCAAGACCAACTGCGATGATTCACCAAGGTAGTATCCGAAATATAAAGAGTGGTCGTCATCAGGTAAACCCAGTATGAACGGAATCGGATCCTTTGCTGTTGGAACCATCTGGGATAGCGGTAATGCGTTCTCGTCATACCATTCTAGATCGCCCTCTACACTAGTTAGTTCCAGGCAGGCCTCCTTACATAGCGTACTCAACAGCCAGACCAGAAGTACAATAGTGTGTTCTCCCTCTCGCCTGATGGTCACGAGTTTAGGTTGTGGAGGGTGAACGTCGTGGTGGAAAAGCGGCGTTTCTTCCTCCAGTTCTCGTAATGCAGCAGCAGTAATGTCTTCGGCCTCCCCGAGCGCCAATTCGACCTTACCTCCGACCCCGGTAATCAGTCCAGGAAAGAGCCCCTTGGAAAGGTTGCGCCTCAGCAAGAGTACCCTAGGCGAACCGGGCTGGCGTATGACCAGAATCGTTCTTACATCAAGGCGTATCGTGTTCATTATAGATAGAAGAGTCCTGTTTCCCTGAGAAGATAAAGCTCCAGGTTTGCGACTACGCAATCTTCCTGTCCAAACAAGTCAGGGGAGCAAAGGGTTTCGACTCCTTCGGCAAGCAGCTTTTCTCTTTGACCCTGTATAGTATCGATGAGTCTGCCGTTAGTATCTACTATACGATGCACAGGCGCTCCCTCATCGGCAAAGCGTTTGATGTATTGAGGAATTGCACGCATGTAGCTCGAAGCGACACCCA
>Ga0070734_10003032_pt1 | contig 18610 bp, 17 predicted proteins | sample Coa_R1_8_FD_66444 | JGI IMG/M metagenome (GOLD analysis project Ga0070734, IMG submission 66444) | Surface soil microbial communities from Centralia Pennsylvania, which are recovering from an underground coalmine fire - Coalmine... | ecosystem: Environmental > Terrestrial > Soil > Unclassified ... | reverse complement strand
GAAGCCCAACGTGGCGAGATAATCGGTAAATTCGCCGCGGCCACAGCCATAGTCGAGCACTCTGCTTCCTTGCGGGAGATCATTTAAATAGCGATGCAGCAACTGCTTGCGTGCCGGAGTCGTTGGGTCGTTGGGCAACATGTCCCGATTGGCTGTTCTTTTCCAGCCGTCGTCATGGCAGGAAGCCAGAGTATGCACAGAGAGACTCCACGATCCAACGGACGATAACGCGACTTTGCCGTCACACGATATCATTCGGAGCAAGGGTTTGCGGTTCTCGGCCGAAGCGATTGCGTTTCCCCGCGTTGCATGCGCTGCTTGACGAGACCATCCCGTTCCGGAGCCCGAAGACAGTTCCGACGGCGCAATTCGAATTTCTGGAGCCCAATCATGGCCTGATAGATCGCCTTCATCAGGCAAAAGCGGAATCCCTCTCGGCCATCCATGAACCCAAGCCGGATGCCATAGGTGTATAGGAAAAACCAGAGCGGCCGCCCTGGTAAACCACGCACCGCCCTTTTCACGGCGGCCCGTCGTTGCAGCGGATCAAGCGAAAACATGCCTGTCAGGGGAACCTTCGCTTCGGCAAGCTCATAGCAAGCTTCTTTCATGGAATAATGGATGTGTCGCTCCCACCACGCTTCGAGCCCTTTTTGGTTTTCGTCGATCAGGTCGTTACGGAGCGACTCGATACTTCCCTGTACCTGCTGCGTTTCTGCGTGGCCACGGTTCACATAGCGAACGCTTCCCACCCGAATCAGTCGAACAACCCACGTTGGGTAGAGCGAGCTATAGCGCAGCCACTTGCCCCACATGGTGAAGCGTCTGCGCAGCCGAAAGGCCCCCACGGTTGCGGGCGTGCCTGGTAGGCGCTCGGCCAATTCAGCTACAAGCTCGGTGGGCACGCGCTCATCGGCATCCAGGATGAGGGCCCAGGGGTTTTTCAAAGCGATGTGCTCCAGGCTCCAGTTCCGCTGATCCCCAAAACCGGTGAACTCGTGCTGAACAAACCGAGCCCCGGCAGCGCGGGCGATCGCTTCCGTCTGATCCTTGCTGAAAGAATCCACGACGATGACATCATCACACCAGCCCAGGCTGCCGAGACAGTGGGGCAGATTCACTTCCTCATTGAGCGTATACACCAGGCAGCTCACCGGGGGCAGGCTAGGCATAGCGATCTCCCGCAGGCTCGGGGCGGCCGACAAAGGGCTTGTCGGATGCACCAGCAGCACAGGCCGACTCATAGTGACGCTCGAGCACCCGGGCAATCTGGCTCCACGCATAATTCTCACGGACCCATCGTCGGATCTGTTCAGCTTTGCTCTGGCGATTGGAGCTGCTGGAGAGAATCCCGGCGAACGCGTCCCGCCACGCTTCAACCCGGACGGGCGCGGTATAGCCAACCGCGGCAGCCAACGCCGCATCGGCCAAATCCACATGCGGCGACAGCAACACGGGCGTGCCTGCACCCAATGCTTCCAAGGCAGCAATGCCAAAGTTTTCGTGCTCGCTGGGCAATGCAAAGAGCGCGGCCGAAGCCAGCAGGGCAACTTTTTCCGCCCCGGCGACCGTGCCTAACCGATGCACGCGTCGTCCTGCATCCGTTTCCCGCAGCCACTGGGAAGCCAGGGGCTCCCAGAGATTGCACTCATCCGGGCCAGCCACGACCAGATGGAAATCGCGTGGAGCCCCGTGCAAGAATGCTGGAAGCAATAAATCAAGCCGTTTCTTCGGATGCAACCGCCCCAGGAACAGGACATAGGCCGAATCGCCGATTTGCGGCCAAGCTCTGGCCACAACCTTCCGAGCTTGGGTTCGGTCAGTGGCAAAGTCGTCGGGTTCAATCCCGTTGGGAAGGACAAAGCGCGGGCTGGCATCCCATGGCCAACTTTCGGCGGATTCCCTTTCCGAGGTGTAGTGCCAGGCCGTGCATGCTTGGCGGACCATATTGCCCCACAGCTTCAGATACGCCCATTTCCGCCAAGCGGACCGACCCAGGCTGTAGCGGTGCAGATGTCCGCAGGGGCGGAATATGGCCGGCACCCCCGCCGCCAACGCTGCGCGGAGGGCAACATGGGCCGGATAGGTGAAGATGGAATGGATGTGGGCCACGTCCACGGCGCGGAGCCGGGCCTTCACCCTCGGTCCGAAATCCGGTGCATACGCCAATCGATCCGAACCGCGTACCCGGACCACCTCGATCGCGGTTGCCTCCGGTAGCGGAATTGGCTGTTCTCCGTTTCTCAGGCCTTGATCGGTCGTGAGGACATGGACCGAATGACCGGCCCCAGCCTGGTGGCGCACCAAGGCTTGAACCACGGCCGTCGGTCCACCGCGTTCCCGAGTTAATCCCGGGATGATATGAAGAATCCTCATGGGCATCGCACCAACACCGGTGCTCATTACCTTGCCGGCGATCCAAGTTGATCGATCACAAGCTCAAAAACTCTTGCAGGATTGGCTGCATGCGCGCACGGAACGCACTGTAACAAAAGTGCTCTGCCCAGCGCCGTTGCCCGTTCACGCCCAATTGCTTGGCAACGTCGCGGTTTTTGAGGAGATAAATGATCCGGTCCGGCAACTCATCGGGCCGATCTAGATTCACCGTGTAACCCGTTCGGCCATCTTCCACAATTTCGGGAGCAGCATCATGCACCGAAGCAATCACCGGCAAACCGTGCCGCATGGCTTCGATGTAGACGAGTCCAAAACCTTCTCCGCGACTGGGCATCGCAAATACCGTTGCCTGAGCATAGAGCTGATCGAGATCCCTTTCCGGGATAAATCCTTCGAAGCGAATCTGGTCCGCAACACCGCCCCGCTGGGCTTCGGATTGGAGTTCTTCCAGATCGGGGCCGCTGCCCACGATCCGCAGCACCGCGTCGGGAACAGCGGCGGCTACACGTGGCCAGGCCGCGATGAGTTCTCGATGCCCTTTGTATCGATCCTCCGCCAAACGGCTGACAATCAGCACCTCCGGACGTTGCGATGAAGGCGAGTCGGAGGTTGCTGGCAGATCGTCCGATTCGGTTCCCAGCCAGCATACCCGAGTTCCCGGCAAGGGCCCATGCAACTGTTGCGCTCTTGTCAGGGTATACTGGGAATTCGAAAGCAGCATGGTGGTCCGGCGCGCACTGCTCACATACCCTGCCTTTGCGTTTTCCCAAACCTCGATCCCATGAATGAAGGTCAGCGAAGGCTTGCGCGACAGCCACAGGAAGCGATGGATCTGCGCGAGATGGCAACCGTCGTAGATAAAGTGCCGACAGCGGAGTCCGGCGGTGAGCGCAAGCAGACAGAAGACCAGTTTCGAATTCCGGGCCAACGCAACGGGCATCCCAAGGTCCGCAGGCGCTTGCTCGTCGCCCAGAGTCAGACCGCGCAAATGACCCCGGCGTGCGTGCTCCCCCTCTGTCAAAACCTTGGCCAGCAAGCGCGCCACGCGGGCGATCCCTCCCGTTCCCGGCAAGAGCGAAGAGGCACTCAACAGGATGGTTGTTGGGGTGGCGCTCATCGATGCCCGCAAATTCTGGTGGGCGACGGTCGCACCGAGACCGATCGAATTCTCGGCTGGAGGCACAGGCGTTCGAGCAATCCGAGTCCGTGGCAAAGACATAAATTCTCAATCTAGCAGAGTTCCGAAGGTTTCGCCATCGGCCCGACTGCTTCAGCAGAGAACCGAGGCTCGATCGGCGCAGAACGGAAGTACCGCCTGTCCCTTTTCGGACGTCTGATCCGCCGCTGAATTTGCAGTACTCGGGCTTGTTCCCAGGAGGTCGAGCACCAAGCCGCAAAACATCTTGCGATAATCCGTCCAAGTCCAACGTTGCGCCAGCTGATAGGCAGCTTGGCCCATCTCTGCTGTTTCGCGGGGTCGAGAAAGCATGCGGTCCAAGGCGGCGCACAGTTGATCATCTTCGCCAAACGGATAAATCAGGCCTTCCTGCCCATCCGTGATAAAGCCTACCGCTCCCGAATTGGTACTGGCGACACATGGCAAGCCATGGGATAGCGCCTCGTTCAGGACCAATCCTAACCCTTCACAAGCAGCCGGAAACACGAATGCATAGGCGGCGGCATAATGCCTGGCGAGTTCGTTCCGTGGCAAATGGGGGAGGTACTCAAATACGCTGGAATACTCGGCGAGAAATCGGGGCTTTAGATAACGGCTCCCAATGATCCGCAATCGGTGCGTACGGTAAGCGCCCAGTCGCTTCCAGGCGCGGAGGAGACGGGGAATACCCTTGCGCACGCTAATATTGCCCACGTTCAAGACGATTTTGCGACCAGTCGTCGAAGCTTTCCTGCACGGATCGAACCTCGGCTCGCAGCCCCACGGAAGCCTGTACACGCGGGTGGGAGGAATACCCGCTGCCAGGAGACTGTCTACCACGAATTGACTGGGAACGAGAATGCGGTCGGCGGCAGCGACTTCCGTGTCCTTGCGCTGGCAGCGTCCGATTTCGTACTCATCGGAAAGGCATGACTGGATAGCCGCACCCGGAAATTCCGCGTGTTCGCGTTCCATGACCTGGCGGACCGTGGCGTAGTAAGCCGTCGGCAAAACGTAGAGACAAAGGCTTCCGCTAGCCTTGGCGGCCGTAAAGCTTGCCAGACAGGCATCTTCCCGGCCGATGGTAAGGCGAATGCTGGGCTGGATGTGCCGCGCTGCGGCCCGGTCTATAGCCCCGAACCAGGCGTCGGTCATCGCAGGCGCCTTCACGGCATGGCGCCATTTGGCCCAGCGTTGCAGCAATTCCGCTGAAGGTTGCGAGCGAACCCGGCGGGCTACGCAGGGCGGCAGCCGCCGTGCATGGAGCCTCGGCACAATCTCGCTTCCCAGGCAGACATCCCCCCAGCGCAACAACCGCTCGAGCCAGCCTTCCGCAGGATAGGCGAACGAGGTCACAGCCGTGTGAAGCAGCTGGGCTTCCTCCAGCGCCAAGAGTTGATGCTGGACATCCTGAGGCAAGACAGGACAGGCCTGAAGGATGCACCGATTGAAGTTCACGGCTGTATTCCTGTAAGACGTTGTTGCAGGCTCAGGGCCTGCGTAGCGGCTCCTAACCGCTCGCGCCACTCCATCTCCAAGGTGGCCACGGCTGTGGCGGCCACGACCCAGGCAAAGAAAGACGCGACAGGATCAAAGACGGTATTGGATGCGAAGAACAGGGTTAAGGCTGCCAAAGAGACCTTTCGAATGTTGCCCAACGCCCACAGGCCTTGGGAATATCGCCCAGAATCAGACCTACTCGCACCTCAAACGAGTCGGATACCTGATGTCGCCGCGCGATCCCATCCATCATACCGGAGGCCTCGCCTCGATGTTCCCCATTCCCCGGAAGTACTGGGCCGAGGCCAATGAAGAGGGCGATGAGCGGTACTGCCGCTCGGATTCCTCCTCGGGAGATAACCAACACCGAAGTCAATAAGCCGAGCGAAAACACCAAACCGGTGCGCGAAAGCGAAGCGGGCGGGCAAATCAGTGCGGCCGCGGTGAACACGTACGCCGATTTGGGAATGGGCCGCATCAACAACAAAATACACCCGGCCCACGACCCGACGATCGGCAGATGGGCCAGGCCCGTGATAAAAGAAAATGTCCCGCTGGCCCGAACCCGTCCGATCTCCACGACGGTTCGCCCGCCCGCTACATGCTGATTGAGGAAATAGTCGTTGGGCAAGTAGTATTGGAGCGTGCCGATGATGGCGTTCACCAGCGTCAAGGCCAGTGCGAGTGCAGGCAAGAGCAAGAAAGAGCGGAACGAGAGCATTGCCCCAACCGGAGGCGAGCCTGGCAAATTCAGCACGGAAGCCGCCAATACGATGACAGCCATGACCGCCAAGGCGTCCGGCAAATGGACCAGCTGCGGACAAGCTCGGGTCCGGGAAGCAGCGATTAACAGAACAGCCAGAATGAGAATGATGTCCTTGGAGAAGTAGAATAGACCATCGATCCACACCTCTCCGGTCGGCACTAACCACTTGCGACAGGCCCCCTCCAAGCCACAAGCCACGAGTGCCAAGGCGATGAGCCGAGCGGTTGTGGATGCGCGCTGGGACTGGTCGCCGACGGACTAGCTCAGCGAGGCCGGTCCGCCGTGGAACTGCGCTCCGATCAGCCTGCGCCGGCGTGGACAGGGACACCCTCAACCAGTCCATCGAAGCGTTGCCTCATTCAAGAGGGTGAGCGCACGCTGGGCGATCACCGGCCAATCACACATTTTCTGATAGCGCATTTGAAGGGCTTTCCCAGACTCCGCCAACACCTTGGATCGCACAAGCCCCCATTGCCATTGCCGCGACGGAAAGACTGGCCACTCATCGGGCCGCGTGGACGTCTCCGTGGGTCGGTCTTCGAAAACAATCACCGGCAATCCCGCGGCGGCGAAGGCCATGAATACACCGCTCTTGCCCAGAAGGGAACGTGGCGTGGGAGCCAGGGCCAGGTCAGCGCAGGCCAGGATTTGTCCTACTTCACGAGCCGGGCGGTGGCCGAGCATTTCCAGACGATGCTCTGCGCAGCCAAGCCGCTGAGCCCAGTGGCACCGATCCAAGGCCTGCACTCCTGCGGGGGATTGTCCTCCGACGCAGACAATTCTGTCCAGGTAGCGTTGCTGGATACCTTGGGCCAGCAAAGTCTCGAACCGCGTGAGCGCTTGCACCTGGGACACAACGGATCCGAACACGACGGCGACAACATCGGAGTGCCGCCAACCCAGTCTTTGTCTTTGCTGCGCGCGCTCTCCTGGCATCGGATGGACAGCAGGGATATTGGATCCAATGGGCAAGAGAGCTACCCGGTCCTCTGGCACGGCATATTCGTGGATCACGCGCTCCTGCCAGGAACGATTCGTCGGCAGTACCAGGTCTGCCAGTCGAGTCACACGGCCGATCGTATACCTTTGCCAGGGTGACAAAAGGAAGCCTTTCTTACCGAGTTGGCGGGGCTGACAATGGGTTTCATGCACACAGACAGCTACGCCAAGGTCAGGCAATGCCCGCTGCACATGGGCCAAGGCCCGACCCAGCTGATAAGGGGCTCCCCAGCGCGAATAGCCATAACCCGAAAGCTGCACCCACAACCATTCCGGAGCCTGCGCTGAGACGCATCGGAGTAACGAGCGGCTGCCCCCCTGCCACTGTGATACCGGGCCATTGAGGTTTCTCGGGGCGGCCGGCATCGGTTGCCGGTAGATGAAGGCAACGTCTGCGCCCAACGTTGCGAAGGCTTCGGCAAGATGTGCAGTATGATCACCAACGCCACACGTGGCCGGCGGTAGTCGAGGACTCAGGAAACTGACCCTCATGGGTGCCTCGGGGCGATTAGGCCAGGACGATCTTGGCTTTTTCGGATTTCTTCCGCGCACGGTCGATCGCCTTCCCATACGCCTCTTCCAGCGTACGGGCGGCATTTGTCCAGGTAAAAACCTGTACCTTCCTGCGGGCGGCCTCGCCTAGTCTGCGCGCGTCAGAGGGGGAATTCACGAGCCGCTCGAGCCGATCGGCCAGAGCATCCGCATCGCCAATGCCGATGAGCAGACCATTGACGTCATTTTGAATAAAATCGCGCATCCCCGGGCCATCGGTGGTCACGATGGCCATGCCCAGGGCTGCGGCCTCCATCATCGCCAGCGGCTGTCCCTCGGCGAAGGAAGGGAGCACGAACACCGAGCGCTTGGCACAGACGCGAATGATGTCAGCGTCGGTTGCTAAATGGGGAAGGACCTCGATTTGACCCCGAAGCGATGGAGGAAACCCCGCGCGAATCGATTCTTCCGAGCGACTACAACCGGCAGCGGTGAAAGTAATGCCGGGATGATTTCTCAGCACGCGCGTGATGGCCGGCACTAAATCCGGTATCCCTTTTCGAAGTACCCAGCTTCCCAAGAAGAGAATGCCGCTGCGTGTCGATGCGGCGTCTGCCAGGTCCGCCCCGGCTCGGAGAAAGGCATCTGGAACCCCATTCTGGTGCACGGAGATCAACGCGGACGGCACGCCGCTATCGACGAGACGTTGAACATCATCCGAATTGCAACACAGAATATGGTCCGAGCGTCGAATTGCGTACATCGCCTGAAAGACTTCCGCGAGAGGCGAGTAGCGGTTGCGGATCGAAACCGGGAGCCCTTTCAGCTTGCGGTATTCGAGGTCCGCAGCGTGTGCCCGGATCGCCAATCCGTGGCAAAAGAGAACGACGGCTGGCATGCGGCGCTGAAAGCGACGGAGAAATAACAGCGGTGCTGCCAGCGTCTCATGAACCTCGGCAATGTCATACGCGTTGGCCTCTCGCATCATCCGGCGTAGGACGGCCGGCAATCGCAACGGGGTTGCAAATCGGCGAACCCGAGGCGAGCGAATGCCCCCAATTCGGTCCATGAACAAGTAATCCACTTGATGGCCCGCCGCGGCCAACGCGTCCCCGCTGCCGTACATGGCCCGGGTCATTCCCGTAGTACGGTTATCGGGAATGTCAGCGATGCGGAGAATTCTCATGCGCGATTTCGTCATGAACGGGCCCAGGGCTCACAGGAGCGTGCGACGACATAAGATCGTCATCGAATCCACGGTTTCGACGATCTCGTAACGGGGGTCGTTACGTATGACTTCGTTCGTGAACACGACACTCCCCGCCTCGTCGATTGGGCGCTCCGGTGTTGAACGGCTGTCGTGCAGGGCCATGATGCCGCCGCACGCCAGGAGTTCGCTCCATATCTGCCAATCGCCACGGAGTCCTTCGTAACTATGATCCCCATCGATGAAGATAAAGTCGACCGGTTCCTCCCCGTGTGCCCGGAAGGCCTGGCCCGCCTCCACACCGGTCATGCGCATCCACCGCACACAACCATTGCGCACGGCATGCACTTCGCCCCGAGCGACAAGGAATTGCGGGTTGAATCGAAAGCGTCCGATCGGAAAGGGATCGACCGCGAACAGAACCCCGTCGGGTGCCATGACCTCGCGGAGACGACGGCTATTGAACCCGTGCCAGACGCCGATTTCGACGAGACGCTTTCGGCCGGCAGCATGACGGACCAAGCAATCCTGCTCGTTGACGGTGGTTTGCGTCGTGGCTGGGGTTAAGCCCAACATCCACAGGATATGATGGACATGCGGTCGGTGTGCTACCCAGGGGCCAATGAGAAACCTTCGACGCAGGCGCGCGCTTGGCTGTTGCATTACAGGAACCGAGCGTTTGCTCATGAACGGGTTTGATGCTCCGATCATGGTTTGATCCCAATTCGTGCTGAATAGTCGATTCTGTTGAGCAAGATGGAGATCCGGTTATTCTCGAAATACTCATCTACCGCTTTCTGCGCTCCACGCCAATGTCCGTAATCATCGATAATCAGAACCCCCCCTGACACCACGTGCGGGAAAAGGTGCACGAGTTCGTGCCGGGTTGATTCGTACCAATCCGTGTCCAGCCGTAATAGACTAATTTGTGGCGGGCGCGGCAGGGGAAGCGTTTCTTCCACTCTTCCTTTCACGAAATGGATTTTGCGTTCATCGTAGCCCGTGCTTAGTACCTTCTTCTTTACTTCTTCGAGCGGAACACGGAGCCAGTCATCCGCACCATTGGTTTTCAGGTAGTCCCGCGCCGGCTGATTGGCATACGAGACATCCACGTCTCCCGGTTCCGACATCCCATCGAATGTGTCGAAGAGCCACAAATGTCGATCTGCATCCTGCATGCGGAGTAGCATCCGCGCCACGGTAACGATGTTTCCGCCCTTCCAAACACCGCATTCGACAACGTCGCCGGGGATGCGATGACGCACCAGATACTCTACGGCGCGAATTAGCGCATAGATGCGCTCGGCGGAGGTCATCGTGAACTGTTGTACCGCACGAATGTCCTCGATGTCTGCGAGACTGAAATCGGGTGGAAAGGCGGGCGGAATCCGGCGAAACTCCCAACCGCAATGGCCAATGAGCCAATTAACCGCTGATCGCATCCGACTCTTCAGCGATGGCATGGGGATCTCGGTCTGACGCGTAGCCCTTTGAATGCGGCAAGTGAAAGCAGCCGTGCTGTCAGCGGCGCTCGGCCCAAAGGAGACCGCGGCTTGGTCCGTCCGTCGTATGTTTCCGAATGCGAAAACCTAACGCAGTTACGCTTTCCGATGCCAGATGTCTTGTCTGATTATGCTGCAAGTGGTATTCAATTGCGGCGTAACGCACGTTTTGCCACGCTGCTGTATCCGTGAAAATATCCCATTCGGCTCCTTCACAGTCAAGCTTGAGGACATCGACCGTCCCTCCGAGCCGTTGGATGCACGAACGCAGAGCCACCTGCGTAATTTCCCCGCTCGGCGAAGCGTGGGTTCGAACGTGTGTGGAATCAAGATCTGCGTCGAGAGTGACCTTCCCGTCAACCGCACCTACTGCTTCCAAAAAGTAGACAAAGCCGCCAGTGGCGGATTGATGCTGAAGAAACTTCTCCATGGCGGGATTTGGTTCATACGCATGGATAAGAGCGTTAGGGAACACATTGCGCGCATGAATACTGAAGAAGCCGGCGTTGGCACCGATATCGAGGACTGTCCGAACGGGAGGCTTCACTGACTCGATGCCGTAACAATCATCCAGAAAGATTTCCAAGAAAGCGAGCTTGCATCCGTTGTGCGGCGGCGCTTCGATCACCCAGCGGCCACTTCTTAGGGCCATTTCGCTTGGGATCGTCCAGCTTGCCGATCGGTGGAAATCAATCCCGAGCCTCTTTCCGCGTATGCGGCGGCGGACAAGCGTCGAAATCTGCATGAGCACGTTCACAGTTGCGTCTCAACCATTTGAGGTCGCAGAATTTCAGGCAGACTGCCCAAGGCATCAGCCTTTCGCGGCCGCGCAACTTTCAATGGTTCCCAGAGGCGGATGGCCTTCAGCCACATGGTCGGGAACGGGACGCACGGAAAGGTTACATGCTTCTGCGGCGGCTGCGCTAATTGGCGGCTGTGTCCAGCCGGCGAGCATGCGTAGCTGATTGGTGGTGATCACTCGGAAAACGAGGATGATTCCAGGGAAGCAAGAGAACCAGCAAAGCTTCACAATAAGCGTGAGCCACCAGTGCCCAGTTTCGATCTGCGCGCCCAACGCAATGAGAACGATTGTAGCCAACAAAATGAGACCGGCCGAACGCCACTGGTATGCGATGAAATAGTTGCGCTGGGACAGCACAAAAAGTAAGCCAGCCGAGGTCCATTGGGCGAACAGAGAAGAGAGGGCAGCGCCGGTTATTCCCAGGCTCGGTACCAACAAGAGGTTGAGCAACACGGCAAGAGCAGCGATGAGCATTGCTATCCATGCAATGAAAGACGTTTTCTTGGCCAGTGTAACTCCCAGGGCAGCGATGGTGCAAACCCCGGTTCCGACCGCAGTCATTGCGGTGTATGCGACCATCAGGGCTGCAGCGTGGTACCTTTGCGGAGTCAGAATGCTCAGTAGCTCGGGAGTGAACATTGCGAGGGCTGCGGCGGCACCACAGGCAAGGAGCAGGTAGGATGTGAGTGCCTGTGCATAGACGGGTTTTCCGTCCGTATGGTCCTTGAGCGCGATGGCGAAAGGCCACCAGGCCTGTTGAAACGCAAGGACCATGACACCCACACCAGAAGCCAGGCTGGTTGCGATGGAAAGGAGTCCCACGTCTCCCAGGCCATGGAAATGCTCCAGGAAGAAGCGGTTCAGGTTGCCGATGAACCAAATCGAAGCGGTCATGGGAAGATACGGCAGCCCGAGGTGCACTAGCTTTCGAAGGTGCCGCCACGAAAACCCACGCGGCGAAAGCCAAGGACGCACAATCCAAACGCTAACAAAAAAGAGCGGGATGCTAGACAGAAACCCCGCCAGATAGATCCCCTGGACCCCTTGCCGAGCCACTGCGACGAGAAGCATACTAAGTATCATGCAGAGCAGGAAATGGCCGCTCAGAATTCCCACGACCCACCACTTCTTCCTCTCGATCCGCAAGAGCGTCCAGGCGATCGGCCAAGTACCCGTACCCAGCAAGCTGGTCCCGGCCAGAAAATTGAGGAGGGTATGTGCGTGCGGCGAGCCGAGGAAACTTGCGGCGATGCGTTCGCTCGCAAGCCACAGCCCGCACGCCAGGACCAGGGCTACCGTGAAGTGGAAATACAGCCACGTCGTTACGGCCGAACGCCGTTCGTTCTCATTGGCGGCGTCGTGATAGCATAGCGTGACGGCGGCCTCCCAATCAGTCGGAATGAACATTCCCACGAAACAACTGATAGCGGCCATCATGCCCATGACGCCATAGTCTTCCGGCGCAAGGATGCGTGAAAAAATGGGAAGCGTGATCAAGCCGAACGAACGCTGAAGGACCGAAGGAAATGCATAAACGATGGAATCCTTCGACAACGCTTTGAGCTTTTGGGAAACGCTCATCGTACTCACAGTTTTCCCATGATGTAATGATCACCGCGCCGGGACGATCAATATTCACCACTCACCGGCAGATAAGGATTGTCGGACGGATTGTGGCCGCGCATGATGAATGCGATCCAGCGGTAGAATGCAATTCCGGTGATGTGCTTGGCCAGCCATTCGGTGCTGTCTGGAAAGCGGTCCATTTGGGACCAACGCCTCGCTGGAACACCCGGCGGCCAGTAAAACAGCTTATCAATGAGCATTTTCAGTCGATTGACCGCGCGTAGCCCCACGTCGCCGACACAGCCTCCCATATCCTCGATGACGTAGATCCCATGATCAGACATTCTCGGGAAGAGGTAATTGAAGGTCCGAATCTGGTGATCCGGCCTGTGGCTACCATCGTCGATGATGATGTCGGGTGGGGTCGCCATCCCTTGCAGACACGCCTTCAAGAAGGAGTGATCTGCCTGGTCACCAATGAAGATCTTGACGCGACCGGATTCAACGCACTGACATTTTGGGTTGATGTCCAATCCATACACGATCGCATTGGGAAAAAACTCTTCCCACATTTGGACCGAGCGCTCTGTTTCCACGCCGATCTCCAATACGGTCCGTACCTGCTCCCGAATATCGCGGAAATGAAGCCAATAATACGGCAAATAGTTGTGGTATCGCTTCGTCGGCTCGTATTTTTCGCCCAATACGGTTAACGGATTTGGTACGGCAACCCAGGACAGATAAGGACTGGGTTCGTCCTGACTGGGCGGCGCGCACGGCTGAAGTCTCGGAGTCAGGGTGTAGTCGCTCTGAAGCTGACTCAGCCATCGCTTGGCCTTGCTCGGCAGGATTCTCTTGGCTGCATGGCGAAGGAATGTCATGATAGCTTCCGGCCTCCCGTCCAACGTAGAACGTTGTCCAGCCTTGCAAATCAATGAAGTGTGGAAATGAACGGTGCGGCAGCCGACGCCGACAGCGAAAGTAAGCCGCCCAAGATCAAGAGTACCATCAAGACCGGCATGCCCACCACTCGTTAACGTATTTAACGATCGAAATCACGAACCAGACGAGCAACCGGTGAGAAATAGCCGCCCAGCGCTTGCCCAACGTTCGGTACGACCTCGGTTGTTTCGGCCAGGTCTCGCTTTGGCCAACCTTCCCACGTCGCTCATGACGTCTTGAGCCGCCTCTCATGCCCTCTGTCGCGCGTTGCCCTCATCAATATGCCTTTATTGGCCATGTACTCCGCGAGAGCTTCGGCTGTAAGTTCATACCCGGCGGGATTGCAGTGGGGATCCCGAGGAAGGAGATGGAATGGGCCACGATCTTGGCGTTTCACGAAGTAGTTGACCAATGGACAGAAATCCAGACCAATCTGAGATGTTATTGCTTGGAGGCGCTCCTCCAACGCGTAACGATTGTATGACTCGGGTTCGATTCTCAGTGTCTGGATCATATCATTGACGAAGGGATCCCAGACTTCCTCCACATGCGGATGCGCGTAGAGGATGAAGGAAGACCTTCCGTGTTGGCAATACTCTTTCATTCGCAACAGCAGCGCGCGGAATAGTTTCCAATCAATTTGGTCCGCCGCAGGCTGGTAATATAAATCCAACGGTAGGCCTACCAGATTCCGTGCTCGCGAGTCACCGAATCTCGCACGCAGAACCTGCAAACGTGGACTCAACAAGCGGTACGCCGCCGAATAGTAGAGCCACCGACTCCGCCAAGGGCGAAAGGTTGGGACGCGGTCGTTCATCTCGGGAACGATCTCTTCGAGGGAGCCATCCTCGGCAAGATTGAATCGTGGCTTATTCAACCGATGAGCTGTCCGGGCCTCATTGCCCGCAAAGTCGTTATTGCAAACCTCTAACAAGACGATATCCGGCCGATAAAGGGGAACCAATTCTTCCATCCGGATCAGTTCCTGGTCGGTTGAGTAACCTTCGACGCCAGCGTTGATGACCTCTGCATTTAGCCCCTTCTGCTGGAGTTGCTTTTGCAAATAGGCGTGGATGGTCTTGTCTTGCGGGACGGCGCGGCCGACGACACCCGAGTCGCCAAAGATCATCACGCGAACGATCTCCGCTTGCTTCGTTCGCTGCGCGGTTGCGGGTGTTAGCCCATCGGAGTTTGTCTGATACCGCACGACCATTCCGCCGTCTTCTTGCGTGGCCACGTCAAGATTCGGCTTCTGGACCCAGCCCAGGCGTGGATGTGGTTGCCAATCGGTACTCCGGTCACGAAACCCATGCAAGGAACTCGGTACGAAAAGTCGAACGGCGATTTCCAGCAGAATTCCGAAAACCAATGCGGAGCATGCCACAGCCAAGCCGCGGAACAGGAGTCCGCGCAGGAACTGTTTCAGCACCTGATTGTTTCGACATGTGGTTTTCGAGGCCATCATTCTGCGTTAAAAAAGGGTGTAAATGAATGGTGCGGCTGCCGTGGTTGACATGAGCAGGAGTAACCCGAAGAGCAGAAGCAACACAAGAATCGGAAGCAGCCACCATTTCTTATTCTGCTTCAAGAAACACCAAAACTCGCTAACGATGTTTTCGCTCACGCCCACGGATGCCGCTTGCTCGAAGGCACTCTTTGGCTCATCGCGCATGGCTTGTCTCGCTGTCAAAACTGACGAAAGTAGCTCCGCGGATCCGCCGGCGCCGGCTTGATACCCCAGTAGCTGCTTCTTGCCGGATCGGGTCGCCGGCACAGTACGTCCCGGCTCCGCAGCCTGAAGAGGATCCCGATGGGTGTAAGAACGCCATAGAAGAGGATGGCCAGCAGTACCACAGAGAACGTCCAGCCAAGCGGGAAGACCGCGACCATTGAGCCAACGTATACTGGCCTGACCGACTGCGGCCAGAGAAAACCGACCAGTCCAACTCCGAAGGCCACGGTCATCAATAGCCCTGCCGCCGCCGTCTGTCCGCGCAGGAAACCCTGCCAGGCAGCAAGCGAAGCAAACCAGAGCAGGCAAATCCCGGCGAACCAGCGAAGGGTATTGCTGTTGGGATTACGCGGGATATCCGACCACTGCATCAACACACCTCCGAATGGCTTGGCTTCGCGCCCCATCCGTTTGCCGCGTAAACAACTCAATCCAGTTGAAATTGGGCCAGGTGGCTTTCTCGGATCTTCCCATCGATGGTGCGCGCCAAGGACTTCTTGTCCAAGAAGCAATCTTCCAGGACCAAGGCGTCCATCTCGGTCGCCTGGAAACAGCGGTACGCATCCTCCGGCGTACAGACGATCGGCTCACCGCGAACGTTGAAGCTTGTATTGACCAGGATTGGGCAACCAGTCAATTCGTGAAATGCTTGAAGCAGCCGGTGGAAATCTGGGTTCCGCTTTCGGTCCACGGTCTGGACGCGGGCGCTGTAGTCCACGTGCGTGATGGCCGGCACCGAGGATCGCAGCACGTCGAGGCGGCGGCAGAGATCGGGGGTATTCTCCATCCGTTCCCGCTCGTCTACCGACAGCTCGCTACGGCGCCGCTCAAGCACCGGGGCCACGAGCAGCATGTATGGGCTTTCTTCTGCCGGATAGAGATCGAACCACTCCTGCGCATGTTCCTGGAGTACGGCCGGAGCGAAGGGCCGGAAGCTCTCGCGGAATTTAATCTTGAGATTCATCATGGCTTGCATGCGCGGCGAGCGCGGGTCGCCGAGAATACTGCGTGATCCCAAAGCGCGCGGGCCAAACTCCATTCGGCCGCGGAACCAGCCGACGACTTTTTCCTCGGCCAGGAGCCGGGCCGCGTGCTCGAAAAGTTCGTCCTCAGCTTCGAAGTGCTCATGGGGAATTTCCGCTGCATCAAGATACTCCTGAACTTCCTGCGACGAAAAACGGGGGCCCAAAAGGCTCCCTTTTTGGCTGTCTTGGCTCTGGGCCCGCCGCGGTTTTTCCAGGAGCTGGTGCCAGACGAAAAGGGCTGAGCCCAACGCTCCGCCGGCATCGCCGGCCGCCGGCTGAATCCATAGGGACTCGTAAGGACCTTCGCGAAGTAGCCGGCCATTGGCCACGCAGTTGAGGGCGACGCCGCCGGCCATCACCAGATTCTTCATTCGTGTTTTGCAGAAGAGATCCCGCCCCATGCGGAGGAGAACCTTCTCCGTCACCGCCTGGATGCTTGCCGCCAGATCCATGTGACGCTGCTCGATCATCGACTCGGGACGGCGGGGTGGACCGCCAAACAGCCGATGAAAGCGTCCATTCGTCATGGTCAAGCCCTGGCAGTAATTGAAGTACCGCATATCCAGCCAAAAGCTACCGTCGGGCTCGAGCTGGATCAGATGCCGGTAGATCGCGTCCTGGTAGACAGGCCGGCCATATGGGGCCAGCCCCATGAGCTTGTATTCGCCGCTGTTCACTTTGAAGCCACAATAGTAGGTGAAGGCGGAATACAACAGCCCCAGCGAATGTGGAAATTGAAGCTGGTGTGTCAGTCGAATCTGATTGCCCGACCCCGTTCCGTAGGTTGCCGTGCTCCACTCGCCGACGCCGTCCACGGTCAGGATGGCTGCTTCCTCAAACGGGCTCGGGAAAAAGGCGCTGGCGGCATGGCTTTCGTGATGATCCAAAAAGAGGAGGTTCGCCTTGCAGGCTCCTCCAAGCTCCCGACGAATGTGCTGGCGAAGGAAAAGCTTTTCCTTGAGCCACCGCGGCATGGCCAGGCGAAAGCTGCGAAATCCAGAAGGTGCATATGCCAGGTACGTTTCCAGGAGGCGCTCAAACTTGGTAAATGGCTTCTCGTAGAACGCAACATAGTCCAGCTGTTCCGCGGTCAGGCCGGCCTGTGCCAGACAGCTTGCGATTGCGCGGGCGGGAAACCCAGCATCGTGCTTCCGACGCGAAAATCGCTCTTCCTGGGCGGCGGCGACGATGTCGCCATCCACCACGAGGGCGGCGGCACTGTCGTGATAAAATGCCGAGATCCCGAGGATCGCTGTCATGGTCCTGGATGGCTCCGACCATGGTCTGTTGCGGCCTTCTCAACCGCAAACATCAACTCCATGCCACTTTGGTCAAGCACCGACGGGCAGTGGGGGAAACGGCGAAGCTCGACCAGCGGATAAGGATTCGTAGCAATCACGTAGCGGTATCCGGCGAACCGTTTCGCCAAATAGACCTCATCGAGAAGCTGGGGATGAACGAAACCCCAGCACCGATGCCAAGTCGCATACTGCGTTCGGCGGCGGAGTTCTCCTCCATTCGGCGTGAACGCGACAAAAATACCGCCCGGCCGAAGCAGTCGCATTCCCAGCGTGAGCATGCTCTCCACCGAGGGGACATGTTCGATCACGTGGGAGGAGAAAAAGATGTCGTAGTGACCGGGCTCCGCCTTATCGGGTGGCACAATTGGCACACCCAGCTTCTCCCGCGCAAACGTGGCCCGTGGGACTGAGATTTCGAAAGCATCGACCTTATAGCCGGCCCTCCGGAGTTGGTAACTGCCATATCCCCAGGAGCAGCCAAAATCGAATACGCGCAGTCCCGGCTGGCCGCCCAGCGCTGCCAGGACATCCAGGTACGTGCTATGATCTCGATCCGACGCGCGGAAATCCCGGGCGACCAACTCGTCCAACCGGGCGTCGTCGGGCATGTCGGTTGTGAATCCCTCGCGATACACAGACTGATAAAGCCGGGCGTTTTCCGCTGCTGTCGTCGTTGGCGCACGGAACAGTAACGCGCACTGTCCGCACCGCCGCAACGTCGTGACCAGCCATTTACGGTCATGCACGTGGGAGTTGCGGTGGCCGCAAGAAGGACAATGGAGGCCCTGCCGAAGCAGGTACTTCCGAGTGGAGGTCAACAGGTAAGCGGGGCTGCGCATCAAGCTAGCTCCGGGGAGTTGCGCTTCCTACGGGCAAACAGGGTAACGTGGGCGCCGCCGGCCCACAAGCCCGATCCAGCGATCGGCCTCTCCATTTTCGCCTTGTTCCGCAAGCTTTGTCTGGACGGAGTAATCGTTAATCTCATTGCCCTCATTAAACCGATAAGAGTCTAACTATCCGATCGCCCTGGCCGGTTTGCTTCGGCCGGCAGCAGAGGTACCATCTCATCATGAAGATGCAGGTACTTGGTATTTCGTTGGTTTTCCTGATGGGTCAGGGCTGTGGCCCGATCGGGTATGCGACGCGGACGTTGGTGGTGGAACCGTGGCACTTCTGCCAGAGCCTGGACAGTCTGCAGGAGATGCACCGCAATTACCAGCTGG
>Ga0070734_10003031_pt1 | contig 18613 bp, 15 predicted proteins | sample Coa_R1_8_FD_66444 | JGI IMG/M metagenome (GOLD analysis project Ga0070734, IMG submission 66444) | Surface soil microbial communities from Centralia Pennsylvania, which are recovering from an underground coalmine fire - Coalmine... | ecosystem: Environmental > Terrestrial > Soil > Unclassified ... | reverse complement strand
CACCGACATTGCCGCCGCCTTGATCGGCGCCGAATCGGGTTGCTTTATTCACAACGCCGTCGGGCCCAACGACCAGGGCCGTGCGCCGCGAGTGATCCGCAGCGGTCCCCAGCAGGGTTCCCCGAGCTTTCCGCCGGCCGCCGACAGCGAACTGGCCGCTCGAACGTTGCGGGATGGACAGGTTGTTCGTCTCTCCGATCTTGGCCATGATCCCGCCAGCCCCGGCCCGCAGCCCGCCGGCCCACAAAGCGTTCGAAGCTACCTGGCCGCGCCCGTCGTTTTGCGGTCGGGCGAAATTCTCGGCGCGCTGTTCTTCGCTCACTCGGCCGCCGCCAAGTTTGCCCAGCACGAAGAAGATCTCACCCGAGGCATTGCCGCGCAGGCCGCCATCGCCCTGGATAACGCCCGCCTCTTCGAGCAGGCGCAATGGGCTCAGCAAGAGCTCCAACGCTCCAATGAAGAGCTGCGCCGCACCAACGAGGATCTTGAGGCATTCGTCTATTCCGCCAGTCACGATTTGAAAGAACCGCTGCGCACCATCACCTTGTGCTCCGAGCTCGCGCAGCGCTCCGCCGGCGGTCAACTCCCGCAAGAAGCCGCGGGATTCCTCGCCGGCGCCATTCATGGCGCCAGAACCATGGACCAGCTGATCAAGGATCTTCTGGCGTATACGACCGCGGCCCGGTCCGCCGAGGGTCCGCCGCCTGTGATCGATTCCGAGGCTGTGTTCCGCGAGGTACTCGAAGCCCTCAAGGCCTCCATCGATCAGGCCGGGGCGAGCGTGACTTCGGCGGCGCTACCCCAAGTCTCCATGCACCCAGCGCGCCTGGCGCAGGTTCTTCAAAACCTCATCAGCAACGCGCTCAAATATCGCGGATCCGGGGCGCCCCACATCCATGTCTCAGCCGCGGAGAAGGATGGGTGGATTGTCTTCTCGGTGGAGGACAACGGCATCGGCATTGAGCCGGGTGATTCGAACCGCATTTTTGGCCTTTTCAAGCGGCTGCATAGCCGGGAGCAGTATCCCGGAAGCGGTCTGGGGCTGGCCATCTGCCAGCGAATCGTCGAACACTATGGCGGGCGGATCTGGCTGGACAAGTCCACCGTCGGCTCGGGCTCGGTCTTCTGTTTTTCGGTACCCGTTCGAGGCGGCCGACCGATTCCTGAGAAATGAGCGCGGAACGTAGAATCCCGCACCTTTTCCTCGGTGCCAGTACCCTTGAACCATTGTTTCCAATCGTCGCTTCGATAGAATCGAATCGGGGCATCTGATGTCGCCGTGGCAGAAATTGCTGGAGCAACCACACTGGAGGGCGCACCTCGTCCAGCTCTACGACACCGAGGGCTCCCCGGTTCGCAATGTGAGTCAATTTCTCTGCGAAGGGCTGCGGCGCGGCGAAGGCATCCTGGTGATTGCGACTGCCGAACATTGGACGCAGATCAACCGGGAGCTCGAAGTTCTGGGAACCGATCCTTCCGCCAGTCTGGCGCGTAGCCAAGTGCTCTTTTTGGACGCCCAGGAAACGTTGGCCGCATTTATGGTCGACGGCCAACCCGATTGGGACCGCTTCGAACGTACCATTCGAAACGGGATGCGCCGGCTTCATCCTTTCCCGGAATCGGCCGGCATTCGTGCGTACGGCGAAATGGTCGCGCTGCTCTGGAAAGCCCGGCAGTTTGCTTCCGCGATTCGGCTTGAGCAATTCTGGAACAGGCTCCTGGCGCAGTCTCGTGTCAGCCTGTACTGTTCCTATGCGATTGATGTCTTCAGCCGCGAGTTTCATCCCGATGCCATGGACGCCCTGCTGCGCGCGCACACGCACCTGGTTCCCTCCGAATCGGATGGAAAATTGGAGCAGGCGCTGAGCCGCGCCATGAATGACATCCTCGGGCCGGAAGGTCACAAAGTCCAGGCGCTCATCCGCGCCGACCAGAGCCCGGCTTGGGCCGTGATGCCCGACGCCGAATCCACATTGTTGTGGATCCGAAAGAATCTCCCTCGTCAAGCCGAAGAGATCTTCGCGCGCACGCGCATCATCTACCGCGAATTGACGCAAAAGGGCGAATCCGTGTCGGCCTGAAGCGCGGATTACGGGCCTGCCCGCGACAAACCCTTCAGCGAAACGCCTGCGCGGCTTTGCGCTGTTCTTCCTCTTTAATCGCCGGCCCGAACAGGTTTTCGAAGTAGCCTTCGCGCACCAGCCGCTCGACAATGCGGTTGTCGATCACCGTGTGGAAATCGAATCTCTTCAACTGCGCCGCCACTTGCTCGTCCACCGGATGGTCGATCATGTATTGCACCGCGGCTGCAGTCAAATAGGGCACCCGTTCGAACGTATTCGTTTGGGCATATCGATCGTATACGCGCGCCAGTTCTGCCGCATTTTCCTGCGTGTATCTAATGTAGGCTTTCAGCGCGAAGGCCTTGTCGTCGTAGAAGCGCTTGATGGCTTCCGTGTGCGCCTTGATCAGCGCTTGGACCAACTGCGGATGGGACGCGACCGTCGCTTTCTTGACGAGATACACCGTGGGTGCGTAAATGTCGTCGTAGTCGCTGGTATTCGCCAGGCTTTTGTAACCCTGCTCTTCGAGCCGGAAATAGACCGGGGCGGTCAGCATGGTGGCATCCACGCGGCCGCTCGCCAGCGCCGCCGCGCGGCCGTTCACGTCGGTGCCGATGGGAACCCACTCGACATCCCGCGGCGTCAGGCCGAATTTACCGAGCAGCGCCACGGCATAGTTATATGGCGCGTCCCCAAGCTGGCTGACTCCCAGCCGCTTGCCCTTGAGCGCCCGCACGCTCGGCACTCCCTTGGCCGCCATCAGCGCAAACAGGCTCTTGCGGTACGGGCTGCCAACGATCGCCAGCGATCCATCGCGCGATACCGCGATCATTGCCTGTTCGAGCGGGTAGTTGGTCATCACGGCTTCGCCGCTCACCACCATCGCGATTCCCGCCGGATGCACTCCGAACACGATGTTCGCATCAAGCCCGTACTTCTGGAAGTACCCGGCTTCTTTCGCTATGTACAGCGGCCACGTAGTGCCGGTGCGCGTCGCGTAGTTGATCGTGACTTTTTGCAGCGATGGCTGAGCCGGCGCGGCCAACGCGCACACGGCAACCGCAAACGCGGTGAGAATCCGCATGCCCCTTAGCTTATTCTCGGCGGCCGCGATACCGCAAACCCGCTCGCCTATGCGCCGCGCGCCGCGCCGGTCGTCGGGATCAGCCGCGTGCGAATCTGGTTCATCACGTCGCTCGCCAGGAACGGCTTCCGCAGCACGGGGAAGTTATGCTCTTCGCACAGAGCTTCCTCCTCCGACGGCAGAATCGTCCCCGTCATCACGATCACCAGCATATTCGGAATCGTGCGCAGGAATTCAACCCCGAGCTCCACGCCGTTGCCGTCGGGCAGCATGAAATCGAGCAGGGCCGCGTTCGGCTTGTTCTCCTGCACCAGGCGCCGTGCATCGCTCGCCGATTCCGCCGTGAGCAGGCTCCATCCCGCATCCGCCATCAGCCGCTCCAGAAAATGCAGCAGGTCGCGATTGTCGTCCACCAGCAGCACCGTCGGGTTCGCGGGCGCGGGCGTCATCGTCAGCTCCGCTGCGTTCAGGACCAGCTTCTCGCTGGTCTCGGACACATCTACGCGCACCCGCGATCCGGCCGGCACTTGATTGGTCGCCACCAGCGTTGCCAGCGGCTGCGTCAGGTTCCGGTGAATCGTGCGGTTCAACTCGCGCGCCCCGTACTCCGGGCTCGTCCCTTTCTGCAGCAGCCACTGCCGTGTTTCGAACGGCACCTCCAGCGTGAACGAGCGGTTCCCCAACCGCGTGTTCACGTGATTCTGCAGATCCGTGATGTGATGATCGAGAATCGCCGACAGCGATTCCGCCGTCAGCGGCTGGTAGGTAATGATGCAATCGATCCGGTTTACGAATTCGGGCGAGAACCGCTTGCGCACCGCCACCAGCGCGATGTTTTGCAGCTTGCTGGTCAGATCGGACCGCTCCATCCCCTTGACGGATTGAAAACCGAAGTCGGGATTGATCTCGCGCAACATCTCGCGCGCGCCCAGGTTGCTGGTGAGGAACACCAGGCTTTTTTCGAAATTTACCTGCGAGTTGTCGCCCAGCCGCAGTATGCCTTTGTCCAGCACCCCCAACAGCAGGCGCGTCATCGAGGGCGCCGCCTTCTCGATTTCGTCGAATAGCACCAGCGACAGGCTGCACTTTTCGCTGGTCACCGCGTTCAGCTTCTGCTGCGTCAGCATCGGCTGTGTCTCGCGATGCCCCAGGTAGCCCGGCGGCGCGCCGATCAGCTTCGCCACTTCGTGCTCCATCTGGAATTCGCCGCAATCCACCTTGAGCACGTTCTTTTCGCTGCCGTGCAAAACTTCAGCCAGCGCTTCCACCGTTTTGGTCTTCCCTGTTCCCGTCGGGCCAAGCAGCAGAAACACTCCCACCGGCCGGCCTTCCGGAGCCAGACCCGCTTGGTACATCTGAATATAGGGAACAATGACCTTGGTGGCTGTCGGTTGACCAACCACCTTTTGCGACAGAACCGCGGTCAGGTCTTCGCTCACATCGGCCGCTGCTTTGCGGGACCGATTCTGCGCACCTTTCGGTTTATCCACCGCACCCTCCGCCTTGATTATATTCGCGGCATTGCGATTCACTCTCGCTCGCCGGCGCTGCTCGGGAGGGTTGGGGTCTTTCATATCCGTGGTCTTCCTCGGTTGCTTCCAACAATTTACCAGGACCGGGCAAGGGTGGGCAAAAACAATTTACACCTCCTGTGACCGTTCCTTCCTGCCTCTTTTAACATGCGCATCCTGCCCGATGATGTGAGATTTCGCACGCCCTGCGCCGGCATGCTGCTAAAACTTTCGAAACGAACAGGAAAATCTGACCTTATCGGTGGCGGAACGTAATTCTGCCTTTGGTCAGGTCGTAGGGGGATAACTCGAGAGTGACTTTGTCGCCCGCCAGCACGCGGATCCGATTGCGCCTCAATCGTCCCGCCAGGTGGGCCAAAACTACGCGATCATGTTCCAGTTGCACACTGAACAGACCGCTGGGAAACTTCTCCAGGACCGTGCCGGTTACCTCGATGCTGTCCTCTTTGCTCATACTCCTCTTCTAGTTATTATTAATACGGAAAGCGGGCCGTCCGTGTGGTTTCGGAGCGGCCCGCTGCATTCCATCAGGCGGCGGTGACGTTGGTCGCCTGCAAACCCTTTGGGCCTTTGGTCACTTCAAACTCCACCCGGGAGCCTTCATCCAGTGTGCGGTATCCCTGCGACTGGATGGCTGAGAAGTGCACAAATACGTCCTCCCCATTCTCTCTTTGAATAAAACCGTAGCCCTTGGCTGCGTTAAACCACTTCACCGTACCTTTTTCTTTCATCTGCCTCGTTCCTTCTAAAACGAATAATGCACTCGGCCCAGTCCTGCCCCAAACGAAAAAGGGGGTTGCGGTTAGCCCACGCAACCCTCTCTTTGTCAAAGCGGAAAACAAGAGTCAAATGCCATACCATTATACAACAGGGGGCAAAGCGCTGCCCCGCAACTGCCGTGCCAACCCTTGAATTCCTTCGGCTTCGCTTCCATTTTCAGGCCCTCGAGCCGCTGCGGCTACCGGCCGGCGGCAGCGCCAACCTAGTACGCGGAGCGTGCGGTTTATTCCTTAGGCGAACCGCGCCGGCGGACGTTTACTCACGGATCTTCGAGCCGGGCCGCTCCCTCGGTCCCGCTCCCAGCGGCCTGGCGGACTGGCCGCGCCCCTTCGTATTGCGGACCCCGGCCCTCGACGGCCTCAATGCCGCCGCACACGATTGGTTTTCTTTCGATCTTCACCTGTTCGATCTTCGCGAACCCATCATGCCGTATTTCCAATCCGCCTTCGCCGAATGGGCGGCAACCGGCATCGGCCCCGGGCGGCGCCGCGCCCGGCTCGATCGCGTCGAGCAGCTCGCCCTCAACGGGACCCCCGCCGCGGGCGTCCCCTGTTCGATATCTCTCGATATGGAACTGGACGCCATTGATCACGTCACAGTCCGCTTCCTCACGCCGACAGAATTGAAGACGGCGGGGCAAACCACCGCGCGGCCGGAGTTTGGGGTGCTGTTCGCGCGCCTGCGCGACCGCATTGCCACCCTCCGTGCCCTCTACGGCCCGGCGCCCTTTGCGCTCGATTTTCGCGCGATGGGCGCGCGCGCTGCGGCCATTCGCCTCGTGCGCTGCGACTTGACGCCTCACCACGCCTCCCGCATCTCCCGCCGCACCGGCCGGAGCCATCCTCTCGATGGCTTCACCGGCACAGCGGCCTATCAGGGCGTCCTGCAGGAATTCGTTCCCTGGCTGCGCGCCGCGCGCTGGACCGGAGTCGGCCGCCAGACGGTCTGGGGTAAAGGCGAAATGCGCGTCGTTGATCCGCCGGAAAATTCGATTTAAATCGGATTTGAAATGAATCCGATGGAAGCGGACCACCCCCATGCTACACTCGAAAGAGTCCCCGCTCATGGATTTCCTTAAGGGGCTGAACGCGCAGCAGCGCGAGGCCGTTACCCACACCGAAGGCCCTTTGTTGATATTGGCCGGCGCTGGCAGTGGAAAAACCCGTGTCATAACGCACCGGATCGCGCATATCATCACCTCGCGCCACGTTCCTCCCTCGGCGATTTTGGCCGTCACCTTTACTAATAAAGCGGCGGGCGAAATGCGCGAACGAGTGGCCGCCCTGCTGGAAGCCGAAAACCTCGACTCGCAGCCGAATATTTCCACTTTTCATTCTTTTTGCGTGCGGCTGCTGCGCCGCGATGGCGACGCGCTTTCCGCCATCCGCCCCGGGTTCACGCGCCGCTTCAGTATTTATGACGATGACGACCAGTTGCTGATCATCAAGGCCGCCTATCGCCGCCTGGGTCTGGAAGAAAAAGAGTTTGTGCAGTACCGCGCGGCGCTTTCGCGCATCAGCCACGCCAAGAACCGCAAGCAGACCCCCCAGGATTTCAGCCGCGCCGCCACCAATCGCGAGCAGGAGCAGCTGGCCGCGGTCTTCGAACAGTACGAAAATGCACTACGCGCGGCCAACGCTCTCGATTTCGACGACCTGCTGCTCGAGGCCGTGCGCCTCCTGCAGCATGATCATGCGATCCGCGAGGCCTGGAACCGCCGCGTCAGCTACGTCATGATCGACGAGTATCAGGACACCAACCGCAGCCAGTACGAGTTGATGCGCCTGCTCTCGGAATCGCATCAGAACGTGTGCGTCGTAGGCGACGAAGACCAGTCGATCTACAGCTGGCGCGGCGCCGATATCAAGAACATCCTCGATTTTGAGCACGATTTCCCCAAGGCCAAAATCATCCGCCTGGAACAGAATTACCGCTCCACGAAGAACATCCTGTCCGCCGCCGGCGCGGTGGTGGAGAACAATAAAGCGCGCAAGGGCAAGAAGCTCTGGACCGAGTCCGAAGCCGGCGACCTGATCGGCGTCTATCCCGCGTTCGATGCCGAAAACGAAGCGCTGTTCATCGCCGACTCCATCGACAAACAGCTGGCGTCCCGGCCCACCGATCACATCGCCGTCCTCTACCGGACCAACTTCCAATCCCGCCAGATCGAAGAAGCGCTACGGCGCTACGGCCGCAAATACAACATCGTGGGCGGCTTCAGTTTTTATCAGCGCGCCGAAATCAAGGACACCCTCGCCTACCTCAAGCTCTCGGTTTCCACCAACGATTCCATCAGCCTGCTGCGGATCATCAACACGCCGGCTCGCGGCATCGGCCGCACGACCGTCGACCAGATCGAAGCGCTGGCGCGCGAGAAGGGCATCACGTTGTGGGCCGCCATCGAGCAGATCATTGACGGGCAGCAGCTCTCGACGCGCTCCCAATCCTCGCTGGTGACCTTCCGCAACCTGATCCAGGAACTCGCCCTGGTCGCCAGCGGCGAGCCGCTGCCCAACCTGATCAAGTTCATTCTCGACCGCACCGGCTACCGCAAAATGCTCGAGCAGGAAAAAACGCCCGAAGCCGAAGCCCGCCAGGAGAACCTCGACGAATTGATTTCGGCCGCTGCCGAAGCCGTGGAACGCGGCGAAGACCTCTGGAATTTTCTTGACCACGCCGCCCTGGTGGCCGAGGCCGATGCGTACGACGACAAGGCTCCCGTCACGCTGATGACCCTGCACAACGCCAAGGGCCTCGAGTTCCCCGTGGTCTTCATCGCGGGTTTGGAGCTGGGCCTGTTCCCGCACAGCCGCTCGATGAACTCCGAGGAAATGCTGGAAGAAGAGCGCCGGCTCTGCTATGTCGGCATGACGCGCGCGCAAAGACGCCTGGTTCTCAGTTGGGCGAAATACCGGCGCCGCTTTGGCGGCGGCGAGCAAGAGCGCTCGACGCCTTCCTGGTTCCTGGGCGAGGTTCCGGAAAAGCTCATCGTCAACCTCGGCCCTGAAGAGCAAACCGGAGAGATCGATCTCACCGGCGAGCGCTACGACGTGCGCCAGTCGGCGCGGCGCAACGCCTACACCGGAAAAAGCTACAATTCGCTCGAAAATATCTCCCAATTCTTCAGCGAACGCGGCATTGCGTTTAACTCGCCGCGTCCCGCGCCGCCCCCCAAGCCGCTGCCGCGCCAGGCCCCGGTGATCCCGCCCCGGCCCTCGCTGCCGGCCAAGGCTCTGCCCCAACCGGCCGCGCCGCCGCGTCGGATTGCTCGGACCGGCATGACGGTCGAGCATCCCAAGTACGGCAAGGGCACCGTGGTGCGCCGCGAAGGGGAAGGCGATAATGCTAAGATCACGGTTAACTTTCCGCATCATGGCTTGAAGAAGCTCGTGGAAAAGTACGCTGGATTAAAAAGAGACTGATGAACACGAAAAACGTCACCGACAAACTCGAACGCAAAAAGCTGAAGCGCGCCGCCCGCAAAAAAGCCGCACCCAAGGCGAAGCGTGCCGCCGGCATCGCCCGCGGATCGATGAAGAAGAAAATCCGCCACCAGGCGCAAGGCCAGCGCAAGCGCTAGTTCCGCCGGGGCGCCTCGAGTGAGCATCTTCCGCACGAAGAGCATCGACGCCCTCATTGCCGCCTCCCAAGATTCACGCTCCCGGCTCCGCCGCACTCTCGGCCCCTGGAGCCTCACCGCGTTCGGCATCGGCGCAGTCATCGGCTCCGGGATTTTCATCCTCACCGGTACGGCTGCCGCCGGCGAGATGCGCGGCTACGAATCCGTCTTCAACGCCCCCGTCCTCGACCTGATTCTGCACGGCACGCGGGCGCTCTCGACCTCCGGCCGTCCCGGCGCCGGCCCCGGCATTTCGCTTTCCTTTCTGCTCACCGCCCTGGCCTGCAGTTTCGCCGCGCTCTGCTATGCCGAACTGGCCTCCATGATCCCGATCGCGGGCAGCGCCTATACCTACGCCTACGCCACGCTCGGCGAAATCATCGCCTGGATCATCGGCTGGGATTTAATCCTCGAATACGCCGTCTCCAACATGGCGGTAGCGGTAGGCTTCTCGGCCTACTTGAACGACGTTCTCGACAACACCTTCGGCATCCATCTGCCCGCAAAGTTCGCAAATCCGCCGTTCGCGGCCGGACAATTCACGGGCGCCTGGTTCAATATCTCGGCACTAATCATCATCTTGCTCCTGACGTTCATCCTGGTCATAGGCGTCCGCGAAAGCGCCGGCGCGAACAACTTCATGGTGGCGGTCAAAATTGCCGCGATTCTGATCTTCGTGATCGGCGCCGCGCGCGCCGTCCATACGGGTAACTGGCATCCCTTCCTGCCCAACGGCTTCCCTGGTGTGATGACCGGCGCCGCGATCGTATTCTTCACCTACATTGGTTTCGATTCGGTTTCTACCGCCGCCGAAGAATGCCGCCGCCCCCAGCGCGACCTCCCGTTCGGCATCATCATGACGCTGGTCGTATGCGCCGTGCTCTATATTGCCGTGTCGCTGGTGCTGACCGGCATTGCCCCTTGGAACACGCTGAACAACGCAGCCCCGGTCGCCAACGCGCTCAAGATGCTCGGCTACAACGGCGTGCGCCAGTGGGTGGACATCGGCGCGCTGATGGGCATGATCTCGTCGCTGCTGGTATTTCAATACGGGCAGGCAAGAATCTGGTTCGCGATGGCGCGCGACGGCCTCCTCCCCAAATTTTTCGCCAAGGTACATCCCGCGCACAACACCCCGCACGTAAGCACCTGGATCGCCGGCCTGTTCGTCGGCATTCCCGCCGGCCTGTTCGATATCGGCACGCTCGCCGACCTCGCCAACATCGGCACGCTGTTCGCGTTCATCGTCGTCTCAGTCGGAGTGATTGTGTTGCGCAAAACGCAGCCCGATCGCCAGCGCAGTTTCCGCGTCCCCGGCGCTCCGGTCTTGCCGTTGATCTCGATCGGGTTCTGCCTCGTCCTGATGGCCGCCCTCCCGCTCGAAACCTGGGTGCGCTTCTTCGTCTGGCTCTTCATCGGTTTCGGAATTTACTTCCCGTTCGGAAGAAAGCGCAGCGCTCTGGCGGGACCAGCCTGAGCGCGGCCGCGGCACCGTCCGCGAAACCCGGGCCGGAGCGATATTTTTTGCCCGGCCCGTCGCAAAAACCTCACCTCGCCCGTCTTTGTCCTCGGAGGTCCCATGAAGCTGATCTTCCTCGCCGCTGTGACTTTTCTCACGATTCGGCCGGCGCCCGCACAAATCGGCATTTTCCCGGCCCCAATAGCTCCTCAGCCCGTCTACAGCCAACTCAAGGCCTACCTCAACCTCACCGACACCCAGGTGCAGAACCTGATCAGCATTCAGTCCAGCCGCAATACCGCGCAGCAGGCCATATACAAGCAGATTAATGACAAACAAACGCAGCTCAACATGCTGCTGACCCAGGGGACCGCGGATGCCCTTACGGTCGGCCAGCTGGAGATCGACATCAACAACCTCCGCAAGCAGCTGCCGCTGCCCAACAGTTCCTACCGCCAGCAGGCGCTCGCCGTCCTGACGCCTGATCAAACGGCCAAGCTGCCCGCCCTCGTCGCGGCGTTACAACTGCAGACGACGGCCTACCAGGCGATTACACTGGATTTGATCGACGCGCCTGCGCCTGCCGTCCAGCCGCCCCTACCGGTCACCATGCCGCCGGTGACCCATGCGTTGGAGTCGGCCGCGCAGTAGCCGATCGATCGGTGAATGACGCCGCTCGATAAACAGGTTACTCATGCCTTCGAGGAATGCCGCGATGACGTGTACCGGTACCTGCTCACCCTGGGGCTCACGCCGCCGCACGCGCAGGACGCCGCCCAGGAGGTGTTCCTGCGCCTTTACCTCGCGCTCCGGAAAGGCGAATCGATTCAGAACCTGCGCGGATGGGTTTTCCGCGTTGCGCACAACCTGGGCCTGGACTGGCGCGCCAAGGAGCGCACCGAGCCTCTCAATGCCGGCTCCGAAGCGCTCCTTCGCGACTTGCGCCCGCCGGCCGACGCCGGCCTCATCGAGCGGGAACGAATGAAGCAGATCGCAGAGGCGTGGAAGACTCTTTCGGCGCAGCAGCGGCAATGTCTCTATCTCCGCTCCGAAGGGCTCAAATACCGCGAAATCGCCGCGGCGCTGGGCATCAGCATTTCCACCGTACGGGAGTTTCTCACACGCGCCATCGCCAGGTTACAGAAGGCCGCCCATGAATAGCGCGACTCATCCCGATGCCGAACTGTTGTTGCGGCTGGCGGACGAAGATTTGTCCACGGAGGAAACGCGCCGCGTGGAGCAGCACCTGTCCGCATGCCCCGCATGCCGCGATGAACTGGCGGCGCTGCGCGACACGTCTGAAGATATCCTTCGTTTCCACCAAACGGTTCTCAAGCCCGCTCTGCCCGAGCCCCCGCGCGCCTGGGAATTGCCGCGCCGGATCCCCTCGGCGCCGCGCGTCATTGCGTTTCCCATAAAGCGAGTGTTGACCGCGGCCGCTGCTTTGATCGCCGCCGTGGTCCTGGTGCGTCGGATGGAGCAGCCCGTTCCGGTCAGCGCCGCCGAATTGCTGCGCAAAGCGGAGGTGCGCGAACGGGCGGCGCCAAACCCGCGCCGCAGGATTCGCATTCGCTATCGGAACCGCTCCTGGACGCGTCCCGCCCGCCTGGACACCCTGCGGCCGCCCGAGGCCGGCGACCCGGCCGTGATCGACGCGATGCTGCGCCAGGCCGGCTTCAGCACCGAAGATCCATTGAGCGCCGCGGCGTTCTCGCGCTGGCGGAGCGGCCTTTCCGCGCGCCAGGACCAGGTCCGGCAGGATTCGGAAAATTACGTCGTCACCACTTCGACCCCGGAAGGTGTGGTCCGCGAGGCCTCGCTGACGCTGCGGTCGGGCGATCTGCATCCGACCAGCGCCACCCTCCGGTATCGCTCGGAGGAAACCGTGGACATGGACGAGGTGCCCGCCGATGCCGTCGAACTGGAAGGCCCGCGCCCGCCCGTGCCGCCGCCCGCTCCCCGGCGGGCCCAAGCACCCGCCGTGCCGGCAGCGGGGCCGGCTGAAGAAGTGCAAGTGATGGCCGCGCTGCACCGCATCGGCGCCGATCTCGGCGAGCCCGTCGACGTAGCACGAAACGCCGGCTCCATTGATGTGTCGGGCGCCGGCCTAGCCCCCGCGCGCCAGGAGCAGATTCGCGCCGCCCTCACCGATATTCCCGGCGTACGAATCGCCTTCGAATCCGGCGGCGCCCGGCGCGCCAATGGCGCGGGCCTGCCGCGGCGCCCCGCGGCGCCGGCCGATGCCGCGAATCCTTTGATTGACCAGTTGCGTGCGGCGAGCAACGGCGCCGCCGATCCCGGCGACTCCTTGATCGAGGCGACCGATCGCGCCGTCCAGCGCGCCTATGCGCTCGCGGCCTTGGCGCAGCGCTTCCCGGCGCCGCTGGAAGCCTCGCTCGCGCCCGCCGATCGAACGCTGGTCCGCCGCATGGCCCTGGATCACGCGGACATTTTGTCGGCTTCCGTCACCGCCATGAACACGTTGTTGACCGCGGTGCTGCCACCCGCGAACGTGGCTCCGCCGGCCGGCGCCGGCTGGCAGCAAACTGCGGAAACCGTGCTTGCCGCCGCCCGCGGCGCCGATCAGGCCATTAACGCCGCAACGGCCGATCTCGACGCGCGCAAAACGCGGCTCGCCGTCTCTCTGGCTCGGCTCCGCGGACTCATCGAAATCCTCCGTACGGAATTGCAATGACTCCGCAGCGGAGCCGCGCGTGGACGCTCGTGCCGGTGCTGCTCGCCGGCGCACTGGCCCTCCGCGCCGCCGAACGCGCCGAGGTCGCCGGCTTGGTGCAGGATGTTTCCGGCGCGGTCCTGGCCGGCGCCGGCGTCACCATCATGGACGAGTCCACCGGCATTCGCCGCAGCGCCCGCACCGACGACGAAGGTGTCTACGACATCGCCGGCCTGCCGCCCGGTTCCTACAAAGTCACGGTTCGCAAGCCGGGCTTTCAAACCGTGGTGCGGCTCAGCGTGCAAGTGGACTTCGGCGCCGACCTGCGGCTCGATTTTGCGTTGCGGCTCGGCAGCATGCGAGAACTCATCACGGTCGAAGGCGGAGCCCCGGCGGTCAACACCGCCGATGCTTCGGTCGGCACTCTGGTCGGCCGCACCGCGATTCAATCACTGCCCGCCAACGGGCGCGGCGTCCTCGCGCTGGTGGAATTGGCGCCTGGTGTGGTCGCAACACCGGCCACCGGCGGCGAGGCCGGCCAATTCAGCGCCAACGGGCTGCGCTCCAACACGAATTACTTCACCGTAGACGGCGTCAGCGCCAACACCGGCGTGAGCGGTGCCGGTTTGCCCGCGCAATTCGCGGGCGCGGCTTTGCCCGCGATGACCGCTTTCGGGAGCACGCAGAATCTCGCATCGATGGAATCGCTCGACGAGGTGCGCGTGCAGACTTCCAGTTTCGCGCCGGAATTTGGCCGCTTGCCCGGCGCCCAGGTAGCGCTCACCACCCGTGCCGGCTCCGACGAGCTCCACGGATCGGCCTATGGCATGTTTCGGCCGCACGCGGCCGCGGCGAACGATTGGTTCGCCGGCTCCTATGGCGTGAGCCCTCCGCCTCCGCGCGTGGCACAATGGGGCGCCACCCTGGGAGGCCCGCTGCTCCCGCAGCGCACCTATTTCTTCGCTTCCTACGAAGCATTACGGCTGCGGGACCCGCATTCCTGGCTCTTGGCAACGCCGTCCCAGGCGGTTCGTCTGTCCGCCCCTGCCCTCGATCAGCCCATCCTCAATGCGTTTCCCGTTCCGCTCGGCGGCGCGTCGGGCGTGGGGCTCGCCGAGGCGTCGCGACCCTCGCGGCTCGACACGCTCAGCTTCCGTATCGACCATTCGTTCGGCGACCGCGTGCTCTTGTTCGCAAGATACAGCCGGCCGCCTTCCTCGACGCAGGCGGGATTCGCCGAAGTGGAAAGCTTCCGGCTCGGGGCCGACAACTTCACCACCGGGATCACCGCCATGCCCGCGCCGCATGTGACCAACGATGTGCGCGTGAGTGTATGGCGCACAACCGCCGATTCCTCGTGGAGCAGCGATCCCGCCGCGGGCGGCAGCCCCGTGGATTTAGCCGGATTTCTTCACGCCCCGCAAAGTCCCGGCCCGGCCTTCTACGGCGTGGACATCGGTGGCGTGGGCGCGCTCTTCTCGGGCATCAGCGGCCGTAACCACCAGGGTGAGTGGAACCTTGTGGAGACTCTGGCAGTCAACCGGGGCTCCCATTCGTGGCGGCTCGGAGCCGACTATCAACGGCTGACTCCGGCGCGCGACTCGCCCGCCCTCGCCGTCACCGGCGCCTGGAACAATCTGGCGGCGCTTCTCGCCGGCCGCCCGCCGATGATCGCCACGACCCAAGCTGATCAGGCCTCCAGCCTCATTGAAACGCTCTCCTTGTTTGCGCAGGACACGTACCGGCCGTCACGCCGCTTGTCGCTCACTTATGGATTGCGTTGGGAAGTGACGCCACCTCCGGCCGTTCGCGAGCCTGCCGCAGCCTATGCCCAGGCTCCGCTTCCCGTTTTTGCCGCGCCGGCCGCACCGCCGGATTTCCCTCTCACCGATACCACGCGGCCATTATGGACGTCGTCGTACCGGCAATTGGCACCGCGAATCGGCGCCGCATTCCGCCTGGATGATCACTCGGTGCTGCGCGCCGGGCTGGGAATTTTCTATGACGTTGGTTTCGGCGTCGCGCTCGACCCCATCAACGGCTTCCCCTTTAACCGGTGGCAGTTCAGTAACACCGGACTTGCCCCGCCCGTGGCCGGAGTTCCCGCCTTCGGACCACGGGTGGCGGCGGGACTTCAATTGCCGTATGTCGCCGAGTGGAACCTGTCCTATGAGCGGGCCTTCGATACGCGCAACATCGTGTCGGTTTCTTACGTCGGTTCATCAGGCCAACGGTTGTTGCGCCGCGAAGGCACACTGCTGCCGAGCTCCACGCTCGCGCAATACGAAGCAGCCACCAACCACGGCGCCTCCGATTATGAAGGACTCGAGTTGCAGTACCGCCGCCGGATGAGCGGTCTGCTGCAGGGGACGGCTTCGTACGCCTGGTCTCATTCCATCGATAACGGCTCCTCCGATTCCGGAGTGTACCTGGCGGACCCGCGGCTGCCGCTGGGATCCGATCGCGGCTCGAGCGATTTCGATATCCGCCACAACGTGACCACGGCATTCATCTTTACGCCGCAGTTGCACGGATGGCTCGCGCGCGATTGGGAGCTGAGCGCCATGATGCGGGCTCGCTCCGGTTTCCCGATCGATGTCGTCACTACAAAAAATCTGTTGGGGCTCGGCTTCGACAACGTCAGCCGGCCAAACCGCGTCCCCGGCCTCCCGCTCTGGATTCCCGATCACTCCCTCGGCGGGCTGCGTCTCAATCCCGCGGCGTTCGCCGTAGCGCCCGGTCTGCAGGGCTCGCTCGGACGCAACGCGATTCCCGGCTTCGGCATGGCGCAACTCGATCTGGCGCTCGGCCGCACCGTCCCGGTGTCCCGCTCCACAAACCTGCAGGTTCGTCTCGAGGCGTTCAACCTCTTCAATCATCCGAATCCCGCCGATCCGGTGCGCTTTCGCGATAGCCCCCTGTTTGGAGTGCCGGCATCCATGCTCGATCTCATGTTGGGAACGGGGACCGCGCGCAGCGGCGTCGCACCCGCCTTTCAAACCGGCGGCCCCCGTTCTCTGCAGGCCACTCTCCGGCTGCAATTCTAATCGCAGGTCACTGAATGTTAATGCGCGCCATATTCGAGTTCACCCCATCCACGGTTAAGTAGATCGGCACTTCTCCGGAGCCGCGCAGAGTGAGCGGCAGCAAGAACGTCACCTGGTCGATGCCTGCCATCGGCCCGTTACCGTCTGACGAAGTAATGCTTTGGATCGGCACCGTGATCTTGCCAATCGTCAGAGTCACGCCGGCATCACTGGAGCGGCCTTTGATCCCGGTGGCGTAGAGCGTGATCGTGACCGGAGCATCGAGGCCCGGATCGATCGGAACACTCACGCAGCTGTCCGGCATCGCGCCGCATTGAAAAACCGTGACCGGCCCTCGCGGCGCCGGGTTGGGAGCGATACTGCGGTAGGCCGTTGCCGCCACCACGCCTTGCCCATTCATATTCGCGGTGAACAGCGCGGGCGCGACGGCATTGGCTTGCACCGCGCCCGTCAACTGGCTCGCCCCGTTGGACAACGTGATGGTCGCGGCTCCATCGGCCATTCCCGAGGGCAGCACGAAATTAATCTGTTCCGGCGAGACGTAAAGCAGTTGTGCCGCTTGCGCGTTGCCGGCGCTATCGACGATTTGCACGCTGACGCCGCCCAGGCTGGGCGGGTAAGGAGCCACACCCAGCGCCGTCTGCCCGGCCAGGTTCGGCCCGTAGAGGCTGGCGAGCGAAGCCGGCGCCATCGTCGGATCGCCGCTCGCGGCCGAAACCCCGACGAATGCGTTGCCGGCATCCAGGGCCCGCAACAGGTACGGCCTCACACGTTCTTGCATGGTTTGCGCCGGCACCGCCACTGCGGCTGCCAACAGAATTAGGACAGACCTCATTTGATCAAGCCCCTCCTGCTTCGAAGACGGGTACGACCGCGTTTTTGCGACGGCGCACGCACCGGATTTCAAGAGGGAAGCTGCGGATCTCCCTAATGTATCGCGTTATTTCAGGAACGGACGCATAGCGGCGGCGGCGCGACCCGGACGGAACCTCGATCGCCGAGTACGTCCGGGTTGCGCTTCGCCGCGGCCAAGCTGCCACGGATTTCGTCTTAAGCGGGGGCCGTCAGCTCTTGGGTTTGTTATCGTCCAGCCGGCCGACTGACTTTTCCAGGCGATCAATGTAGTCTCCCACGCGGTCGCGCGAGATCTTCCACCAATCGTCCGGCGATGCATTGCGGAGTGCGGACAGATCGTCGCCCAGTTTGTCCACGCGGGCGCGAATATCTTTTCTTTCCGTGTTCTCGGTGCCCTTGGCGCTGACACGATCCAGCTCTTTCTTCATGCCGTCGACCTTCGGCTGAAGGTCATTGATGAACTGATCCCGTCGTGCCGCGAACGCCGTATCCTTCTCCGTACTCTTCGGTTTCGTTTCAGCATTCCGAGGAGCGGGCCGTCCCGTGAAGCGGCGCACGTCCTGCTCCAGTTGTGCGGTCGTCTGCTGGAGAACGCTCTCCTCCCGCTCCCACCAGTTGTCGGGAGTGGTTGTCTTCAAATTCTCAATCGCCTGCCGGGCATTTTTCAGGTCCGCAGTGACCTTGTTTCGCATCGCTGCGGGAGCCGAGGCCCTTTCGTGTTCCAGTTTGTTTTCCTTCTCGGCCCACTTGTGATCCACATCGTCAAGACGCTGCTGGAGGCGGTTGATATCGGCATCGCGGTCGCGCTGCGGGTCGGTTGCGGCGACCCGATTGGCATCTCCGGTACGATCGGCGTCCGCGGTTCTTTGCTGCCGGCCGCAGCCTGTAACAAAGGTGACGGCCGTTGCGAATACCAGGGCGCTTAGTCTCAAGTAAGACATATTGGTCTGCTCCTTCACGGAACTGGTTCATTCCGAGTTCCCCGTGCTACTTTGCCAGCACGGCGCAGCCCATCGTCAAAGGAAACCATCTCGCGTGTCTGGACTGCGGTTTAAAGCGTTACAGTCCGCCACACGAAATTACCGGGCGGCCCACGGACCATGGCGTAACGGCGCCGCCAAGGAATCACAGATATTTTTCGGGAATTTTGAATTGATTCCATTCTAGTTAGCCGCCGCCCCCGGCAGCCTCTCCCCATCGCATCTGCTAGTGTGAAATCGGATAGAGGCTTGCGCCCACCCGCAAGCTTCGGCGGTTTTCTTGCTGGCCAGCAAGCGTTGCAATCAGGTGGTGCTGAGCTTCCTGTCGGGCCTTCAAAGCCCAAACGGCGGGCCCCTACGTGGAGGACGCCGGCGGGGAGAACTTGGAACCGGTTCCATCACACCCGGTGGAGTGCGGATAGCTATTGTCGCCGTCCCATCGGATTTCAGAGAGTCGGGCATCGAAACGAGAGTTTATAAGTAACGCCATCCAGCGATTCCAATGGCCTCGTAGATGCGG